>Ga0207022_10199_pt1 | contig 15896 bp, 16 predicted proteins | sample Alteio_BWMinCont_46_FD_153307 | JGI IMG/M metagenome (GOLD analysis project Ga0207022, IMG submission 153307) | Enriched cells from forest soil in Barre Woods Harvard Forest LTER site, Petersham, Massachusetts, United States -... | ecosystem: Environmental > Terrestrial > Soil > Temperate forest >... | reverse complement strand
TGACGATCAGGATTGGGTAGATGATCGGGAAATGGCTAAAAAGTCAGTGTTTCAATGAACTCTTCATTCTTTTATGTTTTCCTTCTTTGCTTCTGTGCCGCACTTCTTCTGCAAGAAACTCCAGCAATCGCAGAAGAGGTCGTTCCGCGAACCATTATCGCTCTTTACGATAGCCGTGGCGACGGCATTGCCGACTCCTATTTACATACGATGGCTGAGATGCCGCTCAATCATCTGGGGCTTAATGTTGAATATCACGATATTCGTGAACCTTTGCCTGACATTGAGAAACGTCAGGACGTACGAGGTGTCCTGACCTGGTTCTTTACCGATACGAAAATGGACTCCGATACCTATTTCAAATGGGCGCTGGGCGTTGTGAATTCAGGCAAGAAATATGTGGTCATGGGCCCGCTTGGCGTCGCTGACGAGCAGAATCTGTCTTCTTCCATAGTCGCGAATAAATTCCTCGAAAAAATCGGCGTAAGAATGCTGGAAAACTGGGTGGAAAATCCCTTTGATGTCACGTATTCCTATAATACGCCGGATATGTTTTTAGACCCCGGACTGTTTAAGTGGAATCCGTCCCCGTATCTTACGATGCGGGGAATCGGGGAACAGACAAAAGTACATTTGAGCGTGCATAAGGAAAATGCGCCCGGATACGACAGCGATCTTGTCATAACCAGCCCAGGCGGAGGATACATCGCAGGGAATTATATTTTCCGCTCTAATATGCGGGAAGGCGAGGAGATCAGTCAATGGAAGATAAATCCATTGGAATTCTTCCGCCTGGCATTTGCCACCGACGATTTGCCCAAGCCCGACACTACGACCATCGCCGGGCGGCGTATCTATTACAGCCATATTGATGGTGACGGATGGAATAACCGCACCCAGCTTGAGGAATACCGTGAAAAACCGATATTGTCCTCCCAGGTAATCATGGACAAAGCGATAAAGCCTTTTCCCGATCTGCCGGTCACCTTGACCATTATCGCCGCCGATATTGATCCTGAATGGGTCGGAACCAATGAAAGCCGTGCTATTGCCAAGGAATTTTTTGCCCTGCCTCAGGTGGAGGCTGGAACCCACACTTACAGCCACCCATTCTACTGGCAGATATTTGCTTATGACGATAAGCGGCTGGAAATTCCCTACCTGAAACTTTACAACACTCCTACCTGGCAACCCAAAATTACGACGCTTAAAGATGTCGCTGCGTTAAGAGCAAAAGCTCCTGCCATACCGCCAGGATACACCGTGCCACGAGCCTACGCTAATGAACCCTTCAATCTGAATAAGGAAATTGAGGGTTCCATAAAGGAACTGACGCCGCTTCTGCCCAAGGGTAAAAAAATAGAAATCCTGACATGGTCCGGCAATTGCCTCCCGTGGGAAGAAGTGGTTCGCCTGACGCGCAAGGCAGGCATACAGAACATCAATGGCGGCGACAGCCGATCCGATCCGGAATACCCAGGATATGCCTCGCTTGCCGCCATCGGCAGGCCGGTGGGAAAAGAACGCCAGATTTACGCCTCAAGCAGCAATGAAAATACATATACCAATATGTGGTCGGACAATTTTCATGCCCACCGCTACCTGCAAAAAACCCTGGATAACAGCGAATCTCCGGTGCGGCTGAAACCCATGAATATTTACTACCATCTCTATACCGGCGAACGAGAAGCAAGTCTCAATGGATTGTTAAGCAATCTGGCATACGCACGGTCACAGAATATCGCGCCCATCACCACCAGCCATTATACCAGAATCGCAGAGGGGTTTTACGACACCCGGATTATTGCCACAGCGCCCGACACATGGCGCATTGACAAGCGCGGCGCGCTGGAAACCATCCGTTTTGACCGGCATACATTACAATCCGTTGATTTTCAGCGTTCCAAAGGCGTTATAGGGCAGCGCCACCTGCATGGCAGCTTGTATGTTTATCTTGATGCCTCGGTGGCGCAGCCTGTTATTGCGCTGAAAGCGGAGGAGCATAATTATGATGCTCCGGAAGATAATATTCAATACCTGGTTGAAAGCCGCTGGCTGATCTCCGGTGTACGCCGCCACGAGGACCGGCTGGATTTCACGGCACAGGGTTTCGGGGCAGGTGAAATGGTCTGGCAGATGCCATCCCCCGGCCACTATAGCGTGAGTGTCGGCGGAACCGTGAAAACAATAGAAGTGGGGGATGACCATCTCCTGAAGGTGATTCTTGAGCAGAACGCTTTACAGCCCGTTCACGTCATCATAACGGCTGGGTAATACAATATGATGCGGCTAACTTGCCACCTATCACTTTTCCACAGTTGTCATGCCAGCGCAAGCTGGCATCCAGTCTTTCTGCGGCGCAGACGCGCCGCGCTGGATTCCCGCTTTCGCGGGAATGACAAGAGAATAAGCCATTTTCTTACAACTGATGGGGGGTAAGATGCACCTAATCACATCCAATATACGCAACGTCATCATTATATTTTTATTAGCGATAGGTGCAGTTGCCGCGGGCTTTTACCTGGCGCCTGACCATGAAGAAATAGCGCTCATGCAAATGAACGATGCTCACTTTAAGGATGCTTTAAAATATTATTCATCACTTCGGGCTAAGGGCAATACGTCCATCAATGTGCTTGTGCCGCTGATAAACCTGCATGTGCATTATGGAGACATTGATCAGTCCATCGAGTTGCTGAAATCGTTTGTGACAAAACACCCACGCTCCATTGAAGGCCACAAAAGATTGGCAGCGCTTTATAAATCATCGCAACGCTTTAATCATTACTGCAAGGAACTCGAAATATTGCAGGAACTTGCGCCTTCCACCAATACACTGCGCGATCTGGCGGACTCGTACGATTTTCTTGGCCTATATGAAAACGAGATGCAGGCACTTGCCCGGCTGGTTGTAAGCAAAGACTACAAGCCACGCGAGGAGGATTACGTAGCTCTGGCGTCATTTTTGCGGGTCGACCATAAGCCTGATGAAGCGGTTTATGCTATTCTTACGCTCATCGATCTTAAAAAATACGCCGTCAGCATAGAGACCATGCATCTGGCCATGCAGTTGCTATTGGAAACAGGAGAGAAGCAGAAAGCCTTTTCCATCGCGCAGAAGTATTTAAATAAATACGGCCAGGAAAAAGATGCAATTACGCTGTCTGTACTACTCCAGCAGCAGGGGCAGTTTGATTCCGCGTATGCATTGCTTGTACCTTTCCTGCCGAATATAAGCCGTTCTTCCGATTTGTTGCAGCAAGTGATCACGTTGCAATTGGCACAGGGGAAAGACGCAGACGCGTATGCCCTGTTATCCAGTCAATTTAATAAGGGCAACTTTCCCTATTTGCTGGCCGCACCCCTTATTGATCTGGCAGTAAAGTATAAAAATTATACGCAAGCCGAAGCGGTAATCCATACTGTGCCTCTTGAAAAAATGCCGGAAGATGCGCTCCTGCGCTGTGCCGACCAGTGGTTCCTGTTGAAACGGCCGGATATTGCGCTGTATATGCAGAGCAGGCTCGGCAAAGAATATTTACGTCAAGACCCTCTGCTTGAGGCAGTGCTTGACGTTGCTGTACATGATACACCGGAAAAAATGGAGGCCTTGCTGGCAATACCGCCTGAAAGTATTGCCTTGCCTGAACAAAAAATGATAATCGCGGGTATCTGTGTAGAACGCGGTTTTACTGAACGTGCTTCTGCCTTACTCAACGGAATGCCTGTTGCCGATATACTTCATACCCTGGACGCACAGCAATACGCACAGCTTTACCTCGATGCTGATGAAGCTGAGCAGGCTGTAGCATTACTGAATGCGGCGCGGCCCGGAAGCCCGCCGGAAACTCAGGCGCGTGTGGATAAGACACTCTTGTTGCTGGCGGCAGGAGAAGGCAAGACTGAATCGGTTCAGCAATGGTTTAAAGATCATCCGGATGATAACGGCCCATGGCTCTCGGAGGCCTATTGGCTGGCCGATCGTTACCAGCGCGATGCACTTGCATTGATACTCGCGCAGCGCCTGTATCGCAGTGAGCCGACGCCGCAAAACCAGATGCAGCTGACCGAGGCATTGTTACTGAATCATCGTTACGCCGAAGCATTAGCGGAGTTACAACCGCTTGCGCAGAAAGACCCGGATGCGCGCGCACTGTATCTGGAGGTTATGGCAGACTGGATACATCGCGCCGGTATCAAAGAAGTGCCGGACGCAAACCGCAGAGCGCTTGAGGCACTTGTAACTTCGATTCTTAAAGATAACACCGTATCATTGGAAGAGAAACGTAACATGGCCTACCTGCTGGAAAAAACCGGGTCCCGGAATAAAGCCGAAAATATATTTCTGGCCATTGCCGCCAATCAGCCGTTCGCCAGTCCTGACGTGAGCGAATTGCTCGGATTCTGGGGAGATAATCTGTCGCCACGTGCTCTGGACTGGCTTGAAAAACGGGCGCGTAATGTCTCCGACGATGAAAAGCCAGAGTGGCTCGCTTACCTCAATAACACAGGACATCCACAAACGGTTCTTGCCATACTGGGCGGGAGTGAGGAATTTTCGCCGCCGATTGCCGACCAATATATCAGCGCCCTGGTGACCGTTCATGACACGAAACTGCTCAATAATGCCCTGAAACAGGAAATCGACAAAGAAGAAGACCCGCAACGCCTTAAGAAGCTGGCCACTATAGCCTTGCAGGAAGACCTGCCTGTTACGTCTGAAAAAGGATGGCGCAAGCTTTATTCCCTTGATCCTGACGATGCGGATGCGGAAAAAGAACTGGGGCTGCAGGCGCTCGCAGTTAATCATTATACCGAGGCAGGGCGATTGCTGAAAAAATACCTGCAGCATAATAAAGGTGATTACCAGGTCAATTACGCCTACGCGGAAGTTTTGCAGCACAAGGAAGCAACAGAGCAGGCCAGACCCTACTTTGAGAAGGCACAGAATCAACTCGCCGGAATCAGCCAGAAAACTATAGAAAACCAGTCAGACGAAGCGCATCTGCTTTACCGGAACAATAAGATAGGGAAATCCATTGTTCTTTACCGGAAGCTGCTTTCCCAATTTCCGCAAAACAAGACCATACGTGCTGACTTTGCCGAGTTGTTGATAGAAAATCAACAGTTTGAAGAAGCATCGCGTGTCCTGGGACAGTAGCCATGTCCACAATGTCACTGCTTCTTAGCGCCCGTAAGTAGAAACATTGGTGGTGATAAAAGTATGGTACGGCAGGCGGGCAACATATTTTGTCATGACTACGGCAGCGAGTATAAAAGTGACAAATGACGACAGGAAATATCCATAGCCGTAATACTGGAAACCGGCATGCAGGCTGATCCAGGTAAACAGGGCGTTGGTCACCAGGAAAACCGATTGAATGCAGAGACTCGACCTGCGGCTGTCAAAATGAGAAAGCAGTATCAGCAGGAACAGTGTCAGCACCTGGAAAAATGCCCCGACCAATCCATAACGCAATATGCCGATCTGAAGGTAATCGGCATGCATGAGAGCGATGATTTGCGGCACCATCAGCAGGCCCAGCAAAGCAATGCTGCCCTGCAGCAGGAAAAAATATCCGGCGCTGCCGAAAATGCTCTGCATTATTGCCTGGTGATTTTTCTGAATTCTTGCAAAGCTCACCTTCTGTTCAATATCACGATAAAATCGCATATAATGCTCGAAAAAATGCGTTTCGCTGTTAAACAGAAACATGGCCATGGCGGGTATGGTCGTCATGTAGGCCATGAACATGGCGCTGTCGTAAAGCGGATAAATGACAAGGCCGCTTTGCATATGGGTGGCTTCAGGCGCAAACCACATAATCCATTTATCCACCCAGATGGCCATATTATAAATCAGTCCGCTGAGCGCTATTTCCCAGTATTTGCGGAAATACCCGATAAAAGAAAAGGGCTGTATGACCGGGTAGGGGTATTCGGCCAGAACATTAGCCGTCAGTAACGCGATGATAACGGCCAGCCCCATGGAAAAGCCGTTTAACATGCCCACTGCGCCGTAAGGCTTGGCCAGAGCTATACATGCCAATACGGAAATCACCATGCCCAGGAAAAATGCCCACGTAATCAACCGGTAATTCTTTAATGCGGAAATAAAAATACTAATCAGCCATACCGCGCTCAGCAAAAGAAAATTGACTGTCGCGCTGAGCGCCATCGCAGGCGGAAGCTTCGCATAGAGAAAATAAAACGGGCAGATGATCAGCAGTTCGACTCCCCACAACAGTATCAAGGTGCCAAGCAACATGCCCGGCGCTCCTGAAACATCACGCCGGTAAATGCTATCTGCCAGATAACGCGTGGCTATCAGAAATACCGGACCTGACAGCACAAGCGAAAAAGAAAAATTGTAAATCAGGATCACCCGGAAATTAAATAACGTTTCAATTTCAACCAGATTTTTACTTATCGCCGCTATGGAAGCCAGTGCAAGGACAGTAAAAAGCCATGGCCCCGTTGAAGCAATGGCCGAATGGAAGCATGCCCTGGCCAGACCGGATAGGTTATCCTGCCGGTAGAGCTTGCGAAGAACGAAACCGATGCCTGCCATAGAAATCCTTTATTTGTATTACGTTGCCCTGTGCGCTTGAAGCGGGAGGTTCTATACCGGCTTCGGTAAGCTGGCGGTAGAGTTCTGCGTAAGCCTTATGTTGCTTTTCCTTATTGTAATAGCGGCGTACGCGTTCTGCCATTGCCCGGCTGCATTGGCGATAGTACGCAGGTTCCGTCAGTAACTGGAGCAAGGCGTTTGTTATGGCCCGTGGGTTTGAAAGCGGCACCACCGCCCCTCCGGCTCCCAGTTTTGGATTTTCGCTGCCGGCGCCCATAATCATTTCCCGGCACGCCCCGACGTCGGTAACAACTGAAGGAATGCCTGCTGCCCCCGCTTCCAGGATAACCAGCGGCTGTGCCTCGCTGAGGCTGCTGAGGACAATGACATCAATGAATTTCAGGTATTCCTCAATATTTATCTTGCCGGTAAACGTGAAGGTGCCTCCCAATTGCAAACTCTCCACCAGTTCCCGGCATTCCTTTGCATATTCCTTATCTTCGTCATCAGGCCCAATCATAAAGGCGCATATTTCAGGAAGAGCCTGCTTGAGCATATGCACCGCCTTGATGTAGCTTTTAACATCTTTGATCGGCACAACGCGGCCTATCAGCGCCACCGTCTGTGAGTGAGGCACGCGTTCCAGCGCGCTGTAACGCACCACATCAACACCGTTGGGAATAACCCGGAGTTTATGCGGATCGGCGCCATCCATGCGCTGAAAATCCTGATTGCCGTCGTAAAGCGTTATGATCTGGCTGCAGGCTTCATAGCAAAGCCGTGAATAATTACTGAATGTATCAATCCAGAAATCCTTAAGTTCCCGATCCTGTTTCACGCCGGACCGCTTCGGTGTGCTGACGGACAGATTGAAGCTGTGGGGGTCATCGAGCCAGTCAGCGCTGGCGATTTCAATCCTGCGTTCGTTGGTGTATATGCCGTGTTCGGTCAAAACACACGGACGGCCGGTTTCAATACGCGCCCGCGCCAGCAACAGCCCGGCATAACCGGTACATAGCGCATGGTATGCTCTGGCTGGAGGAAGTTCCGCCAGCAGGACGCTGAACAATCCGCCAAAAAGCCCGCGCCACGACCAGAAATAATCCAGAAACGATGTCTTCGGCATCGCTTCCTGGTACATTCGCAACAGCATATCCCATGCGCCCTGGGAATCGAGCAGAATGCGCTGTCCGAGCATATCCCGATAGGGAGCTATTTCCCGAATGATCGCCGCTAAATCCTCAAGATCAGCATGCGATTGCAGTCGGAGAAGTGATTGTTCAAGCGTTGAAAACAAATGTATTTCTTTTCGTGGCGAAAGTGAGGCGCTGCCTTCAGGAAGACATTGGAGCCGCAATATTTTTACGCTGATAACATTAGGGGGAAGCTCATACATAAGTTCCGCCCTAGCATCGGCACTGACCAGCGCTACAAGAGAAAACGTCAAATGTTTTTGCATGTGGATCAGTTCATGCACCCAGGTGGAAACTCCGCCCATAGTGTAGGGATAAGTGCCTTCCAGGAACAGGCATATATCGGCAGTTCCGGCAGGTGCTGAATGTAAATTAATCTCAGGCGGCATAGGCTACCTCACCCGCTAAACCCCATGCATCAAGCGCATCTCTTGTTTCTCCAGGCGATTTATATCCATCAAAGTTTTTCAACAAATGACTATAATGTTTGGCCACCTGGCGCAACTGTGCAAGTCTTTTCAGACTAAACAGAGCTTCCATATACCACAATAAACCCGCCGGCGTTGTATCACCAGACTCGACGGAATCAGCGAGCAGCAGGCGAGTTTGTTCCGGCTGTTTCTGGCGCAGGTATAACCTGGCAAGGATCAGTTGCCGCTCAGGATCCTGACGATGCGCTAAATACGTTTCGTATATTGCAATCGCTTTCGTGCGTAAAGCACTGCAGCCATCCTCATCGAGAATTCCTGCATGGGCATAATTGTCGCATAGTTCTGCTATCTGCAACTGATCAGGATCGTTGTCTGCGGCGCTTTTATACCGTTTCTCGTTGTGCAGGTATTTCATCATGAAATCATGTTCGATTTTGGCTAATCCCGTCGCCGCCTGCACGCGCACCGCAGCATTAGAGTCTTGCACAGCCTTTAATAGCAAAGGCGCAAATCGCGGCTGAAAATGCTGCGTAATCTTAGCGATAGCCATTTGTTTCTGCAGCACTGTGCCGCCAGCCAGTATATCCTGAAACGGTTCAATATTGCTGTCCGAAATATTATCCAGGCCAAAGACGACACGCTCATGCACCCTGTCGCTTTCGCGAATTTCCTCATAAGAGAAGAAATCATCAATCCACTTGCAGGGAGGGGCGTTTAAATCACCGCAACATGCCATATATACTATGGCGGCGAGAAAACAGATCCCTGCGCCAAAAGGCCCCGTTGCGGCTGTTGTCACTAATAACAGCAATGCAAACCGGTTATCGCGGCGGCCGTGGGAATAATAAACCCATACCGACAGAAGCCCGATAATAATCATATGCTGGATAACAGCAATAAACGGCCCATGCGGCCGGGAAAGCGCACCTAAGCCCGCAATTTCCGCCAGTATAACGGCGGTTGCCATGAGACAGAAAAATAATAATGGCTCTTTTACAATGATAGGGGAACGTGTTGACATATAATGCTTCAGACGGCAATGGATACAGGAACCAGGATGGGATATGGAGGCATATCTCCTGCAGGCATTAGTTTTACCTCTTGATTACGAGAGGGCTGGATTTGAATGGAGCGGTTGTGCATGGACTGATATCTTTCCACGTTGGCATAGACGTGCCCAATCCATTCACAGACAATGCGGAAGGTTTCGTGCGTACGAATTCCCATATCCATAAACGCGATATCTTCAATCTTCAGCATACCGAATATTTTTCCCGTCTTTACGTCGAAGATAGGACCAGCCAGTATGCCCTGCCCATCCAGAAGCAGTTCATCTTCTTCATTAATGATGCTGAGTACGCACTTCTTCTCCAGTATATTGCGCGCTAACGCACTGGCAGGATTGAACTGGCTGACATATGCATTGGGGGTTTCCCAACCCTGCGCCACTTCAAGGCGCAATCCTTCGCCGTCACAGCGGTAGAGTGAAAACTGGCGCGCATTAAAAGCCGCTTTCACCAGCTTGGAGACTTCCGTTAAGGCATCGGCGGGATCAAGAATTTCAAGGGATTTGGCGATATTATATACGGTCAATACGCTGCGTTTTTCTTCGGCCAGGCGCAATTCGAGCCGTTCCTTTGCCTGTTTCAGCGAATTATACGCTTTTACAGTTGCATTATTTGCTTCTTCGGAGTTGCTAAGCCGTTCCATAAGATGTTGCTTTTCCACCATCTGTCTTGAGCGAAGCCCGCCTAAAACCAAGGCAGTCACGATCCACAAAAAAGGTAAAAAGGTTACCCGGAGAAGATATCCATACATCGTTTCCGTCAGGTTCTGCTCCGGCAGGTTTCCCACCAGCAAAAAGAAACTGGAAAGCAATGCCGCTACAAGCGCTTCTTTTGGTCCATACTGCAACGTCACCAGCAGTACTATGATCCAGAACGGATGCAAACCCATCGTAATGAAACGATTACCGTCACCAAACACTACATTCAGAAGCACCATTGCCGATAAGAAAATGAGGGTTTCCATCAGGGCAAAATAAAAATTCTTATGAGAAATAAACAGGGATTGATTGAACATGGCAGTAGCAGCGCGAAGGCGCGAAAATTTTGCAGATTGTTGCATGGAAAATTTCTTTCTTAATTTATAAGTTCCGGAGCGTTATCCCCCGTGCTTGAGGGCAAAAACACAATGCCTTCGCCCTCTGTAAAGTTCAGCTTGCAATCTTTATCTGTGGTATGGTGGATTTATTGTCCTGATGGCGATGTGTCTCGATCTGTCTGGCATTGCCTGTTTTCAGGATAGAGCGAGCATGCTCTATTTCTTCCATTGTGCCTTGCACCAGAATCAGAAAACTATCGGCCTTCAGTGCGTTTTCGTATTGCAGCACAGTATCTTTAGGAATGCCAATGCTGAAAAGTGCAGCCCCCAGCGCGCTTAAACCACCGATGACAACCGCTCCCTCAATACCGGACAACACCATCGCGGCAAAACCACCCAGCACGACGATCGGTCCTATGGCAGGAACCGTCACGAACAACCCACCGAACAGTATGCCCCACATTGCGCCCCAGAACGCGCCGTATTTACCCCAGAACTTCATGCGATCACCGGTGTTATAGAAACCGACGACTTTTTCATCAGTATGGTACCCCTTGCCGATGATGCTGATTTCTTTCATGGGGATGTTGCCATCCGCCAGCTTTTTGACGGCGTGTTCGGCGCCATCGTGGCTGTCATAGACGGCAACCACGGCATTGTTTGTATCATTGGACATAAGATGCTCCTTTTTAGTTGAGCATGTTGAGTAACAGCAAAGATAATAGGGATGCTCTATGCCGGTGGCGGCAATAATATTTTATTTGTGTAAGGAAAATGTATTTTATCTTTTTTGAAGGCGAACTCCGCATGGTTTTCTTATGTTGATTGTTTCATGGTGATGGCATTAACCACCCGATTACAGGAGACGCGGTATGACACTTAAAGACCACACGATCCTTAATGATTTTCCGGAAATGAGTGCACAGATCCATGAGATGAAAAGGAACAACAGCCATTTTGCCAGGCTGTCGGAAAAATATGATGAACTGGAACACAGCATTCACCGGATGGAATCAGGTATCAAAACGTTTACGGATGAGCACCTGGAAGCGTTTAAAAAGAAACGCCTGAAACTGAAGGACGAACTCTTCCACATTCTGCAGAAAGCGGCCTGATTGCCCTCGGCCTGACCTGCTATTAAACCTGCATTTAAGAGGAGATAGCCATGCGCACCATAGATTACAATAAACAGGACAAAAATACCGGCAATACCGAAGGCTACATTGCTACCGATGAACCTATGGATAAAAAATTCGGGAACATTCAGCGTGCATATGAAGAAGGCTTCGCCGCCAGTGATGGTGTGCGTGGCGGGACAGCGGCAACCAATGGCCGGATTAAACATCCGGAAAAAGGAGATGGCAGCAGGCCGAGACGCGCTGAAAATTCCATCGAAAACGAAAATCCCGGCCTTGCTGACAACTGATTATGAATGAGAGGAACTTCCCATGACCTATATGAAACAATCCTACTCCAACAAGGATAAGTTGAGCAATAGTGTTTCGCAGGAAAAAACGCCATCGGAAATGGATACGTTCCCTCGCAAGGAGAACTATAGTCAGGATGCAGACCGCCATCGTAAAATCAAGCACCCAATATCGGAAAAATAATTGTCCGTGAGATGATTATATACCCATCGCGTATCAAGATTTGGGATAGTATCCAAAGACGCGATGGGTATATTCGTTCATTGAGGCCGTTTTCCGAAGATCAGAAAACGGCGGAAATGCAGCGCGTCGCCTGCTTGGCGGGCGACGCTCGCATGGAAGCATATACTGCCTGAGCGTTTCAGGAATTTTCTAATTCTTGAAACGTCGAGCAGTATAAGTAGCGGTTTTGATGCAGAGCAAAACATGTGCCGCCGATGGTGCTATAAAGACAGGAACAATCTTTTGAGGATAATGATTATGGAAGCGGCACAGAAAATTAAAGATGCGCATGAATATGAACAGGTATTCCAAGAATACCTCGAAATATGCAACCGTGCAATTGAGCAGAACAAGAACAAATTCCCCTATACGGAAATCTGGGGTTCCAGATTTAGAACACTGGAAGCGGAAGCAGTACTTCACGCAGTTGTTTATGATGACCGGCCGAAGATGGAATTCATGCTGCGCCTGACCCGCGACATGAAAATCGAAATTGTGAAAAAGAAAACGGTTACGACAGAAGATGAATGGCCCTTTACCTATCAATACCTCAAACGTGTGGTGGACAATCCGCAGGAATATATCGACAACCCGGCAAAACTTGAATGGGGATGGCTGAAAAACATCTTTGGATAAAAAACCACCTCCCCAATTCTACCTCTCCCGCAGGTGAATATGGGAATAACAGCCGTTCACAAATTTCAACAGGCGTTTTATTGAATCAATTTTTACGTGCGTACCTGTAACATTGATGCCGGTTTCCTCGCGCAATATGTTCAGGGCGCGGGAAAAAGTTGCCCCTTTCATACCGAGCACAGAGGCAATCAGTGTCTTATCATAAGGAAGTTCCAGCATGACGCCGTCTTTTTGCTCCAGCAGGGGACATAGCCCGAGCAGGAAACATCCGATGCGTTGAGGTGCGCTATAAAGGAAATATTGTTCAAGCTGTAATTCATGCAGGCGTTGATACTGCACCATGGAAGTCAGCATATTAAATGCCAGCTTGTTATTCACGCGGAGCTTTTCTTTCAGCAACCCAATCGGAACACTTAGTATTTGTGCGTCTTCCACCACCTGAGCGCTGCTTACGAAACGTCCCTGCTCGAAAATAGCATTTTCACCTGTGATGCCATCCCTGGTGATCACCGCCAGGTTTACTTCCTCACCCTCATCTGTTGTATGGAACAGCTTGAGCCACCCACTGCACATAATATAAAAGAATTTCGCCTGTTCACCTTCCACGTAAAGAAGGTGCCCTTTCCTGTAGCTTTTTATCTGGGCGGAACTGGCGAAAACCGCCACCTCTTTATCAGGTAAACTGGCAAATAACGTCAGGCCTTTGAAAAAGGCAAGCGATTTACACTGCTTTGAATCGATCTCCCGTTCTTTGATATCCATCATAAGCCGTTTCATTTGGTATGAATTGCCGGAATTATATGACACTTCCGGATAAGCTTTTTGATTTTAAGCAAAAATATAATTTTTTTACAGGTTCTTGATGAACGTCAAAATATGCGAGGCTGATTAATGTATCAATCATTGCCCAAGTAACTTCTTCTTAAGCTTAGTGCGGAAGAAGAAATTAAACAAGCAACCTTTTTACAGGAGAGAGTTATGCACCTATCCGCTCAGAACAGGAAAACCCCAGAACTTCTTCCTTCGATTGCCCCTAGGTCACGATTTGGAAACGCCGAGTATCTTGCCATAATATGCCATGAAATCCGTACGCCGCTTAATGCCATTGTGGGTCTATCCAATGTCATTGCTAACCAGCAGTGCAGTCCCCAAAGACAGAAGGAATGCCTCAACATGCTGAGCGACAGTTCTGGCATGTTAACCGGATTGCTCAATAACTTACTGGATTCTTTCAAACTCGACAATGGCAGTGTGGAATTAGAGCGCATTACCTTTGATCTTACCAAAGTGCTTGAAGAAGCAAAAAATATCATAACCATCAAGGCACAGGAGAAAAATCTGAAGATACATATGCGTATCGGTAAGGGAGTTCCGGCCTTGTTTGAAGGTGACCCGCTCCGTATCCGCCAGATTCTGCTAAACCTGCTTGGAAATGCTGTAAAATTTGCCGATAACGGAATTATTTCGCTTTATATGTCGGAAAGCACAGGTTCGGACGGATACTCTGAAGTATGCATCACGGTTGCTGATTGCGGTATCGGTATTAAGAGAGAGAAGCTTGGGAAGATTTTTGATATGTACACGCAAGGAGATGCCAGTACCAGCAGAGAACATGGCGGAACAGGATTGGGGTTATTTATCTGCCAGCAACTTATACAGTTAATGAACGGCACTATTGTCGTGAAAAGCTGGCCGCGTGTCGGCTCGCATTTTATCGTGACCCTGCCGTTGCGGAAAGCACATGAACTGCGAACTATGGCATAATGATCCTGTAATTATCCGTCACAGCATACCAGGATATAGGATAATCGGGGCGAGAAGGCATTATGCCTTCGCCCGTACATCCTCATAGCATTCTTATTAATATAGCAGATACGCATGTAAAGTAATCTCTGTACCTATTTTAACCCAAACATTGAGGAGAGTTTATGAAAAATACACACACTGCCGTACCGGAAATTATTGAGCATTTAAATCCGGTAACGGAACAGTTCGGTCCGGTTTCCCATGATTCAAGACAAATGCAGATACCAACGACCGAGGATATTATAGGCTATACAAATAAGCTGCTTACCAAAACAGAGCAGGCCATATGTGACATTGCCACAGATTGATCCCGATGATTACTCATTATGCGGCCTGAATTTGCTGACCATCAAGCAATCGGCATGCCCTCAGCGTGATCGCGAGTTGCCGGAACATGAACCGTCAGAAGACCACGGCGGCGATGCAATAGACGGATTGAGCGGGGAGCAGGCGCGGGTCTGTAAGCATGTGCAGATGCGTAACTTCCTCCATTAGCCTGATGATGGCCACCGCCGCGATACGGCGCCACCTGATAGCCCGATCCCCAGCCACATACTCGACGCCATAAGGTTCATAGTAACCTACTCCGATACCTTCTCGTCGCCATATCCATATCCGCCGCCTACAACGCAGCCAAACATCATGACCATCAATGCCCCTGCCGCAAGAATGCGTACTGGCGAGCGTAAATGTCCATATTATTTCAGGATACATCACAAAAAACCCGGCCAGGAAGTGGCTGGGTTTCCTGGTGGAGAATCGCTCGCAGGCTCTTCCTTGGCCATGCCTGCGGTTTACCTGTTAATAGTTTCGATAAAAATCGCGAGAATCCTACCCCGCTTTCGCTTCCTTCACCCGGCTGGCCTCGGCGGCCTTGTTGCGGGCGTAGAGGGCGATGAAGTCTATCGGTTCCAGCATCATGGGCATGAAGCCGCCGTCGCGGGTGACGTCCGCAAGAATCCGGCGGGCGAAGGGAAACAGCAGGCCGGCACAGTCGATGAACAGCACCTGTTCCATTCTGTCTTCCGGCACGTTAAAAAGCTGGATCACTGCCCCGTAGTCAAGTTCCACCATGAAAATCGTAACGTCCTTGTTTTTTGTATTGGCGGTCACTTTCAGAACCAGCTCGAAATGCTGTTCGTCGAGGCGCTGCGCCTTGAGGGAGATGTCAACGCTGACATCCGGCTTGTCTTCCGGCCTCACCGCGATGTTCGGCGCATGCGGATTTTCAAACGATAAATCCTTGACATACTGTCCCTTGATTAAAAATCGCGGCGTTTCGCTATTCGGTTTCTGTTCTCCTGCCATAATCTCTCCGTAAGTTCTGGCTATATCTACGATTATTGCGCCGCTTATGCAAGTGTCAAGAACTCTGAAAATCCTTGCGCGTAATCCGATGGCACACTAGCATCCTGAAAAATTTATGACAGGTAGGAAAAATATGGGAATACATAAAGCAGTGTATTTTTCTTTGTTGATATGTATATTTTTCGTTGCCAGCGTTTCT
>Ga0207022_10145_pt1 | contig 15956 bp, 18 predicted proteins | sample Alteio_BWMinCont_46_FD_153307 | JGI IMG/M metagenome (GOLD analysis project Ga0207022, IMG submission 153307) | Enriched cells from forest soil in Barre Woods Harvard Forest LTER site, Petersham, Massachusetts, United States -... | ecosystem: Environmental > Terrestrial > Soil > Temperate forest >... | reverse complement strand
CCGCCTGGCCGCGCCAGTTCTTCCAATTCCGGACCGAAGACGGCAATCACTCCGATTCTGACGTTTCCGACGGTGACGACCCGCCCGGAAAGTGGCGCTCCCGGAAAGTTACGTTCGCCAAAGAATTCGAGATTGGCCGACAGAAACGGCAGTTCTTCGGGCTTGTGAAAACTCAGAAAATCGAAGCCAAGCTGCAATTCTTCGACTCCCATGGCGACGCCGGCGTACCGCATATCGACCAGGCACTTGAGGATCATGTCGAATTTGAACTTCCCCTGACGCCGATTGGGATTGTTGGTCAGTCCTCCAACATCCAGCGCAGTGGCCGGCCAGCCTCGTTCGTCGATCTGCCGCAACAGGTCGGCCCGGCGCGACAATCCCCCCAACTGGTTTACCGAGCAGCCGCACGGTTCGATGTAACCGTGCATTTCGCCGGTGAGCAAGAGGGCCACCGCCGGGGCCTCCCAGCCGTCGAACAACTTTTTCGAGCGGGGCTGTTCGTGTGCGCCGGCTGCGGCAACCGCGGGCGGGGCGGCGGTGGCTTCGTCGGACGAGCCCGGCGCAGCGTCGGGCGCCGAATCGGTGGCGGCGACTTGCGGCGGCCGTGCGCCATTCTTCGTCGTCGGCTTCCGGCGAGCCGGATCGTCCGGATCGATTTCGCCGCGACCGGCTCCTTCCTTCGGGCCTGGTTTTTCGAGCGCAGCGGGGCGAAACACGACCAAGGCCAGCACCGCGCACGCCAGAGCGACCGCCACTCCCCCCACATTCCTTCGAAATCTCGACATCCTGCGTATCCTTTCGACCCATCGTGACAAAATCGTACGAAGGGAAATCTAATACGCATTCAAGAATACCAGGTACTCGACGTCGCGCGCATGCGGATGATTCGTCTGCAACTGAATCCTGGCAGGGTTTTCCTCGCGATAAATGGCCCGCGGGGCGCCGGCTGGATATTCGACGGTCAGGAAATAGCGTGGGGGCGATCCCGTGAATTTCTCATCGCGTTCGATGTTGAATTTGAGCATATCGGGAGTGCAGACCGGAGCAGCCGTCAACTGCAAGCCCTCTTCAGGGGGGCTCTTCACGAATACCGTCAACTTCACCTTTTTCCCCGCCGTGGCCTCGAACTGTCCCAGAGAAATGGCCATTTTCTCGTCCCTCCATTCGCGTCCGGCAGGCTGGATTGGCCCCCGGTGAACCCCCCCGACCAGGACTTCGAATTCCATCGGCTTTCCCGGGTTGCCGTCCAAAGTCGGTTCCGGTACATCCGTCGTGATCGTCATGGGAAAGCGGAATGATCCCAGGGGCATTTCGGGCTTGACGGTCACTCGCACCTCGTATCCACAGCGGCCGTGATGGGCTTCCAGCTTCGCCTTTTCGAGCGGCAGAACTTCGGCCGACAAAAACGGACTTCTGCTGTCGACCTTGACAATCTGAAACTGTTCGAAAATCGGCGAAATGATCGCCCCGGAGAATTCGCCGGGCTTATCGTCGGAGACGCTCGTCATGTACCAATCGTGCTCCGGATAGAGGGCCATGCGCGGGGCGACCATTCCCAGAATCTGCAGAAAGATTTTCTGATGATCGGGGTCGTTGGTGTTGAAATTGGCGCCCTTGCTGAATTTCTCGGTCTGTGCCGTCGGCTTCCAGGTGAGCTTGATATCCACCGACTCCTCCGGGGCTACCTTGCGGGTCTCGCCTTCCTTCATATCGCTGACGGTGCATTGGCAGGTCGTCCCGGCATTTTCGATAATCAACGGGGCCGCCCCTTCGTTGCGAATCGTGTAAACATGCGATCGCTCTTCTCCGACTTCCATGCGGCCGAAATCATAATCGGCGTCGACCACGGCCTTGGGATGCGGTCCGTTGGGGGAAATCGTCAGGCCCGGCCCCGGGTGCTTATCGACCTTGATGATGTTGGGTTCGACGTGCGGCCGCGCCTGCCCCAGCAGTTTGAACACCGCGAACACCGAGGCGGTCATTGCCAATACCGCAGCCAAGACGTAAGTCACTTTCATAATCCACCTTTTTCTTCAGTCCATTGAGCCCAGACGCCTTTATTCTAGGTTTCCCGCGGCCGCGGTCAATTCGGTTCTGCCCTGGACGCTTGCAGGGCACGGCGGATTCCCGATTATTCAAGCCTTGACATCGACCCGAAGGGCCAGCCAGGGCGGCCGGACGCTGTCGCTCGCTGGCGCTTCGGGTTGGTGTGGCGGCATGCGCGACGTTTCTGCCCGTTCTACGTTACTATGGGTCAAAAAGCGGGGAATCCCGGTTACCGGCAGTCAAGAATCCCGAAAAAATGACTCCCCTCGTTCCCAGGCTCTGCCTGGGAACGCATCGCCTTCGAGGCTCTGCCTCGACTCCGGTGCTGCGGATCGTCGCATTGACGACGGCAGGCAGAGCCTGCCACGCAGTGCGTTCCCAGGCAGAGCCTGGGAACGAGAAGGATTTGACCCTGCCTGCGCGATAATGCCGTTGGCGTTACGGCCGGGCGTCCAAAATCTCATTCGTCAATTTCAGGCGTTCCTTCGACAACCGCTTATCGATATGTCCGGCACATTCGTTGATCGCGTCTAACTCGAGCGCCCGACGGGCAGCCTGCCGCGCCTCGTCTTGCCGATCATCGAGCGCGAGCGCCTCGGCCAGTACCGACTGCGTTAGCGCGTGATTTGGGTACAGGGCAACCGCCTGTCGCATCGCAGCGGCGGCGGCCGACGCGTCGGCCTGTTGTCCGGTCCGCTTGAATCGGGCGATGTACATTTCCCCCAGCGTCCGATGGCCCCCCGCGTGCCGCGGATTGCGGTCGATCGCCTGCAGTTGCCAGTCGACGCTGTGCTGGAACTCGTCGGGTCTGTCTTTGTCTCGCGCCAGCCAGCGTTGATAGGCCAGCTCCGACAACCGCTCGCAAGGAATCGAGGACCACGGGTCGGCTTCGGCCGCGTGGCTGAATTCGCGCTCGGCTTTCGAAAGATTTCCTTTGTCGAACCACTCGTCGATTCCCCTCGCAATCATTGAACGAGCGTTTGAAACGGGCATCCATCCACTGAACCAGCAACCTGTATAGAGAGCCAGTCCGGCCAGGCCCATCGTCGCGCGCGCAAGCCGCGAATTCGGTTCCCACGTCCAGCCACTGGCCGATTCGAGGTCCCCTCTCAGAGCAATGAACAGCAGCAGCATCTGAGTGATCGCCGGCATGCCGATCCCGCCTGCCCCCAGCAAATGCACAAACAGTGCCGCAAACGCCGCGGCAAACACGACGGGCGCCGACTCGTGGCGAAACAGTGGATGGCAAGCAAGTACGACCAGCAGCCATCCCAGCAGGAGCAGCACGAGTGTTTCTTCGCTGCCCACGCCCAGGAACAACAGCATGAGATGTCCCAGAACTGCGCCCGCGAGAATACCGTCCCTCCACGCAGGACGATCGGCGACTGGGCAGAAACGTCGCTCGTCCGTTTCCAATGTGGACCAAAACGGTCGCAAACCGGCGACGCAAATCCCCGCCAGCCCGGCCAATGCGACGAGCCCCCCGTTGGCCCACACGTCGAGCACCAGGTTGTGCGGGTCGGCAATCTCTTCGCTCGATTTTGGAAGTTTGAATGACAAATAGTTCTGCCGGAAGTTGCCTGGCCCGACCCCCAGCAGCCAGTTCCGTGGGGATTCCCACAACATCTGCCACGTCGAATTCCAATATTCAAACCGATATCGCAGCGATTTTGTTGATTCCGAAACGACCAGCCGATCGAGTCCGCCGGTCGCCGTGGCGACCACCACAAGCACGAGCACCATGGCGGTTGCGGCCGCCAGAGCGGGCCAGAAGCGGCGCAGCCCCGCCCTGCGAAAACCGAGAACCGCCGCGCCCCACAGCCCGATACTCGCGGCGAGGCCGACAAACGCCGTGCGACTTTTGGTGAGCAGCAGGCAATACAAAAGCAGTAGCATCAGGATTCCGCCGAGGACCAGGACCCAGGCTGGCACAACGCGCCCGGAATACGCCAGCATCCCCAGCCACAAAATGCTCGCACAGACCAGCACGCCGGCCAGCGTATTGGCCAATGCGAACATTCCGATCGGCTCACTCGAATACAAGCGCTGCTCCCAGAGGATTCGAGCCGAGTCTTCGACGGGAATATTCTGTCGGATGAATTCGGAACGCACAGAATGCACGGCACGATCCCATTCGAGGGCCTGCCGGGGATCGGCCGGGCGTCCCGAACGCGCGAGCGATTCGTTTTCCGACTTGAGTTTCTCGTACGTCCGCCGCGATTCGGCATAACCGAAATGATGCTGCCAGATTCCCAACCCCGAAAGGGACACGGCTGCCGCCGCCACAACCAGGAGCATCGATTTCCGCTCAGGCGACGAGCCGAGCTGCCGCATCAGGAACCACGTGACGGCGATGCCGACCCATTCCCAAAGCATGGTCATCGCCGCGCGCTTGTCTCCGCTGGTCGCGACGACGACCAGTGCTCCGATCACGTGCCCCAGGCACAACAGGCCGACGGCCGCATCGACCCGGTTGAATCGCAGCACGACTTGCTGCGACCGATAGGCGGCGCAGGCCCAAACCAAGAGTCCCAACAGCGAAAACTGGGCGATCCACAGCGTTTCGCCGGTCGGCGCCGCATCGGTCGGGGTCAGCAACCGGCAAATGACGACGGCCGACAGGAACCCGGCCGCCAGGCGCTCGATCCACGGACTCGGCATCGCAACGGTTTGAGAAGTGACCATTCGCTAACGATTGTAATGCCCGTCCCCGCTGGTTGGCCATCCTTCGTGTGGCGTAGGTTTTCCAACCTGCCCGTGCTCGCAGTGGACAGGGGACAAATCCGATACGTGCAGACGATCAAGACTCCTATCCGCGACTCTCACGGCAAGAGCATTGGCATTCAGATAATCTGCTGGGATGTGAGTGAAAGCAAACGACTCAAGGATTCATTGGAAAAAGTCACTCAGGAGTTGGCGGAGGCTCAGCGACAATTGCAGGAACTGAGGAATCCGTAGCCGAGACTTTGGCATGATGTTGAGAGGAATCCGAGCGTCGTCCGGGGAGTATCACTATCGACTCTCATCCGCCCAGAAAAACATCCACGTTTCCAGGTTTTCACCCAGTCGATCGCCGAAACGCAGGAAGGGGGCGCTCCAGATCTCGCGGTCGTTGTCGCGCAGTCGCAATTCGCAGTTCGTCATCCGCGCTGCAGCAATTTTCCATTTTGCGGCCGCGTCCTTCACTTTCTGTGCTTCGACCAGCACGATCAAATCGGGGCAAGTCCCATTTGTCGAAAAACCGAAAATTGCGCCTTCCAGGATGCCCGCCTTCGCGTCCTCGTAACGATGAAGCGGCTGCGTCAGAAGCCGCAGGTTTTCCCTGAACATCAGGTCCGGGTCGGCGAGCGATACGCTGACTCGGCGCACAAGCTCTTTAGCTTGTCGCGACCGGCCCTCCTTCCCCTCGGCCGGGACTGGGGCGCCTTGCAGGTCCAAGAATCTGACGCCGGGATTTGTCGCAGAAAAAGTCTTGCCGTCAGCCCATTCGGCCTCGATCGGCGACGTGGACAACGATGCAAAACAGTAGAGCCAGCGATTGCGACCGGCGACGGCAATCTTCTCAATTTTGCAAAAAGCTGAGGGCCGGCCTTGCTCTCCGAAGCACCACAGTGTTGCATCGAGGATTTTACGAGGCTGGTCGTAATAGTGCAGGAGAGGTTTGGCGAGCGGTTTCGTTTCGACCTTGTCCGCCTCGTTCACGGTCGAAACTTTGAGCGTCCCGATCATGTCCTTCATTTCCCGCAACGATTCCAGTCGTTCGGCCCTCCGGGCGTGATCGCTGTCAGTCGCTTCCTGGCCACGTCCAGGCGCAGCCGCCAATCCCAATATCAAGAGCAATAGAGCGACCCAAAGTTTGCCGCGTCGACGACCCCAACGAATCAATCGTCGGTCTCTGTCGCGTTTCTTCGTTTCCGAGAGTAATTCGCTATCCCACGGAATCATCCGCAGTCGAATGGCGTGATTCACTGGCTCTCTCCGATTGTTGGGTAACACGTTCGTCCACTGAATGATACAGCGGCTGCATGATCAGTTAAATACGCGATCACTTCGGGGCAGGAGAACCTGCCCGATCGCGAACCGCAATGAACGGCCGTTTGTGGGGCCGTGAAAGCCTATTTCGTTTCGATCGTGAATTCTTCGAAGTCGACGGAGAAAGGTGCATCGGACGAATTCACGGCGGCGACTCCGACAGACACTTCGTCGGCCATCTCGACCTGAAACGTCTTCACTTCGTGCCATTCTTTTCCGTCGTGGCTGATGGAGACGGTCACGTTTGGCCCCCGACGGCGTGCTTTAAGCCGCGTCGATCGCCCCACGAAATAAGTGGCATCGGTTGGGTTCTCATTGAAACCGCTGTATTTGCGGTTGTGCCAATATTCAATTCCCGGCGGAAAGCAATACAGCGATTCGTTGGCCCAAAACGCGTTGCGCTCGATGCGGAGATAATTTTCTTCGCTCTGCCAGATCAGAATTCCCGCACCGACGAAGGGCTGCCCCTGTCCCTGGGGTTTTGTGGATAGTTTTCCGGGAGCGAAATCGGAAGTGACTTTGACTTGAACGGTGAAATCGCCGCTGACCTTCTTCAAAACTCGGGGGGCGTTCAAGCCGCGAACAGGATGCAGGTTGTGATTCTTCGCCGGGACGGTGATATTGAGCTTGTCGCCGGTCAAGTGGAATTCACAGTCCTTATCGGGGTCGATCACAGACATCCAACCCGCGAATGTCTGCTTTGGATCCTCGGCAGCGTTCAGGGGGGCGAGGAAGGCGGCTGCAAATAGAACGCCCTGAATTGTCGGAACCGCGACCAGTTTGATTTTCATACGTTTCTCCGAGGCAAAGATTCTTGCAATGACGGGCGACGCGTCACGTTGAATTGGACATATTCTTTGCCCGTCAGTTTATCAGATCCTGCTCGTGCGATACTTTGGTCTCGACGGAATGTCTGAGATGGCGACGGAACTGGGGGCCGATCAGGTTCCGATGAACGGCCAGAACCCAACCTGGAGATCGTATTCGGGGTTGCTGCCGATCCCACGAATCGTGAGCAGGCAGCGCTTGCCGTCGATCATGGATTCGTGGCGAAAGCCTGTATCCCAGAGCGGTTCCTGGCCGGCCTGGGAAAACACTGTTTCGCCATCGACCTTGATCTTCACGCGCGCGGAGTGAATTGCATGCTGTACTTCGACAACGTGCCGTTCGGGAGTACGGATTGACCAGCCATGTCCTGCCATGTTGGTAATTTAGCCGTCGTGAAGCGGCGACGGGAAGGGCGACCTGGGACAGTGACCTCCGAACAATCCGGTAGCACGCCATGAATGATCCTACGCGTGCGCGAGTCGATACGCGACTAGCAGATCAAACACCTGCCGCACGACAACCTCGCAAGATGGCTGAAGCGGCGATACCTTCTCCCACGACTCTGCCGTCGAATCGAAAATCGCGCAGGCGCGAGCTGCTACGACGCCGCACGTTGCTGGGACAGCCGCAGGATATAGCCGAGCGCACTCGGACTCCGCATCCGACACTGACGAAAACCATTCTGTCGTCGAACGACGCCAGAGTTCGGTCGGCGGCGCCTTGCCCGCCGCGAAAATATGGAAAAGGACGGCTGCTAGATTTTGTGACGGGAATGGCAAGGAGGACCGCAACCAGGCGTCCTGCACATCGCGAAGCACCTTTGCGGCCAAATTCAGGCGTTCTCGCCAGACTTTGTCAAAGGCATTTGGTGGTGGCTCTGCGGGTTGCATTGCTGGCTTAAAACCGCATCGTAAATAGGCGCAAGCTGGCAATGTTGGGCCAATTGACTCTTTGCATGCTTGATCGGTGTCAGAACGACAGCGCGACCGGCTTGAAGGTTCGAGGCTCAATCTACGAAGAGTCAGCGCCAGCAGAATGAACAAATGCCAAACACCCGACAGATTGAGAACGGGCCCTCGGCGCGGACCGGCGCCTCAACACCCGCTGTGGTCAAACGCACGACAAGAAAGTGCCGCTCGGCATTCTCGTGTGAAAAGCGTACTCGTTCTCGTCCAGTGCATTGAATACTTCCAACCACCCGCCGTCGAACTCGACGAGCAGCCGCGTCCATATCTCGACTTCACGGCCGTCCCACGTCATCTCTCCTCTTCCGATCATCACGGATTTCATCCGATTACCGATCGTAGGTTGAATCGGCGTGATTCCGTTCGTTACCCACCGCAACGTCGCGTCGTCTGTGGCAAACGGCAATCCTTGGCCGCGCTCAATCCACAGGTCGTCGAAGCGACTCCATGACACGGAAACGACGGCTTCGGAGTCGGCATAGAGTCGAATGGGCATGTCCGGCCACGCAACCCACGTGCCGTCGATGAGCTGTAGTTCTGCGGTTTCATATTTGACCAACCGATTGCCAATCAGGTCGCCCATGACCTCACGAACCAGAGCGATCTTTGCCTCAAGTGTTGTGGTCGGTTCCATCTGAATTCACCCGCATCCGGACCGCGAGTCTCACTAGACTGCCTCGATTGATGACGCTGGCTCAATTGTATCCCGCGGCGACAAAGGAGTAACTCGTGCCTCCCTGCGACGGACCATCGACCATGCGCAAGTGACCGTGGGTTACGCTAGTCCTCGCTGTCCGGCGTTTCCGGGACGGGAAGGTCCCAGAGCCGGACGACGCGGTCATTGCACCCCGCGGCCAGCCACTTTCCATTTGGGCTGAACGCGACGCAATTCAGGATTTTCGAATTGTCCCAGCCCAGAGTCGCCTTCCGTTTGCGTGTCGCCACGTCCCAGAGACTCACTTTCCCGGCGCCGTAAGCCAGCGTGCTGCCATCCGGGCTGAACGCAACGCAGACATTCAGTGGATTCGCACCGGAGGATAAATGGCCCGCTTCATTCGCAGTCCGAACGTCCCAGAGCCTGACGTCAGGACCTTCAGCGTCGCCTCCGGATGCGAGCATCTTGCCATCGGGACTGAAGGCGACGGACCGGGGATGGCCGCGGTCTCTCCTGCGGTCACCCCTCAGGACGGCCTGTTCGCGCCGCTGTCCCACGTCCCACAATTGTACGACACCCGCCGCAGCGGCCAGCAACTTTCCATCCGGGCTGAACGCCAGGCCAAATACAGTTCCGTGCTTCTGATCGAGAATTGATTCCATTTGGCCATCCGCAACATTCCACAACCGCACTCCGTCACCACCGCCGGATACGAGCAACTTACCATCGGGGCTGAACGCAACGGCGCCGACGAAATCTTCGTGGCCCTTGAGGACGAATTTCTCGCGGCCGGCGTGAACATCCCACAATCGCACCGTCTGGTCTGTGCCTGAAGAGGCGAGCCACGTGCCGTCGGGACTGAATGCGACCGAATACACATAGCCGCGATGCGCGCGGATGACGTGCATTTCTTTCGCGGTCGAAGTATTCCATAATCGCACAGCCCCAAGGTGATCTCCCGCGGCCAACAGCGCGCTATCCGGGCTGAACGCCACGGACTCGATCTGACCTATGATCGAGGTCTTTTCGGTTCCGTCCGCCACGTTCCACAATCTCACAGTCTCGTCGTTACCCCCCGAGGCCAGCGTCCGACCATCCGGGCTGAATGCGACGCAAGTCACGCCCTTCTCGAGTGCTTTGATGCTGATCTGCTGCTCGCCAGTCTGAACGTCCCACAACTTCACGTCTCGGTCGCCGCAGGTGGCCAAAGTTTTTCCATCGGCACTGAAGGCCACCGACATTGCCTCCTCACGGTGTGCTGGAATGGATCTCTTCAACGTCCATGTGCCGGCATCCCACAATTTGACAACGCTGTCGCCGCAGGAGGCCAATAGCTTGCCGTCACGGCTGAAGACGACCCTCCTTACCTGCTCGGTGTGCCCTTCCAGCGTGGCGATTTCGCTCTCGAGCTGCGCGTCCCAAAAATGCACTGTGCCGTCGAGGTTCCCGAGAGCGATCCATTTGCCATCCGTGCTGAATGCCACCGATGTAGCCCAGCCCTTTTGCAATTTGAAAGAGACCTTCTCTTTCCCCATTTGCGCGTCCCAAAGTTTGACCGTCGAGTCCACGCTTGCAGACGCCAGGGTGCTGCCGTCCGGGCTGAATGCCACGGAGCTCACCCAGTCGCTGTGACCAACCAATGTGGTCTTTTCCGCGTGGGTGCCAACATCCCACACCTTCACCGTTCCGTCGTGGCTTGCCGAGGCGATCAAGGATCCGTCGGGGCTAAATTCAACGGCGCGGACCACGTTCTGGTGCCCCTTTAGTACGGCCTTGACCGTGCCATCTGCACCATCCCAGATTCTGACTGTGTCGTCCCGGCTTCCCGAGGCGAGCCAACGACCGTCGGGGCTGAAAGCAACCGACGTGACTTGGTTAGTATGACCAGCCTGGCCGAGGACAAGCTTCGGTTCGACGTACTCAGCCGCCAGTCCCGGCGATGTAAAAGTCAGACTCAGGCACGCTGCCGCCTGCCAGGCCACTGCACAATGAATTCGCATAGTCGTCGACCTCATGACAGCGGATGAGAAAATCAACGCCAAGCACCCAGCCACCGGTTTCCTAATCCCAGCCGAAATAACGAATCCACCAACTCGGCAGGTCGGGGTCTCCCGCCATGAAGCCATCATAGGGATCGTTCAGAACGTCGACCGGGATGTAATGAAAACCGGCAGCCTCCAGAATGCTAACGATGTCTGCGGCCAGCCGCTCGCTCATAAGCTCGGGGCAGGTGACGGACGTCAGGCGTCCGAAGTTGCTGAATCGAATTTCTGACCGCCGAATCTCGGCCCCGGTCGATCGCTCGCGATTTTCGATGATGATCGCGATACGGCAATTTGCACTTTCGCTCTCGGTCGTGAGCTCGAACTTCGTCGGCTCGTGCAGTTTTTCCGCGATTTCCCGCAAGACAACCGACACGGCGTCTGTCAGCAACTGACAATTGAATTCCGTCGGCACGTCGTAGCAATGGGGCTCGTCGGCCGCCGAGAGCAGCCGGCGGTATTCCTCGTTGATGCCGTGCATATTAGACAAGGCCGCGGGTGTCTGGGAAATCTCCAGCTTTGGCAGCACCGCTTCGAGAGCGGTGATCTGCGCCTGGCTAATCAGCTCTGTGCCACCAATGGACAGAAGGCGAAGATTGGGCAATTCGGCAAGGCGTGCCAGGCCGGCATCGGTCACGCCTGTCATTTCGATGTCGAGGAAACGTAATTTGCGTTGTCCCAGAAGGTTGGCAACGCCTGCATCAGTCACCTGTGTGCGGCCGAGGTCGAGAGAAAACAGGCTCATTCCCTCGATCGATTCAAGCCCGGCGTTCGTTACCCGAGTGTTTCTGAGTTCAAGCAATTTGAGGTCCGTGAGGCACTTCATCCGACGCAGCGTTCCGTCGGTGGCCCTTGACCAGTTCAGGTTGACCGAAATAACTGTATCAAAGGCAGCCATACGTTCATCACCCGCCAGGTGATGCAGCCACTTTGGACCAACGGGCGCCGCGATGACCTCCCCTCCCAGGCGTTTGATCTCTTGAATCACGACCCACTGCTGGTACGCCGGCATCCCGATCCTAAGCCCGCTTTCGACGAGCTTGAAGGTCGACAGCCCAGGTTTCATTCCGCCCAATTCTCGACCAATTGACTCCGGATGCGGGCTAGCGATTTCCCGTTGCCAGCCGCGAGTTGCGAGGGGCGACAGGGGCGTTCGTTGGCCCGAGAGCATGGCACCGATGAGGAGGCCCGCAAAAAAATCAACAAGAACAGCCTCAGTGAAATCTGCATCGCGCACCTCCTGTTTGCGAATTTTGACCCGGCATCCGTTCACGCCTGGATGAATGTAACGGTAACATACTCGCGAGAGCCACGGCAAAACGAGTGACTGCACTCCTCGGCCGGGTGTCGGAATGACCGTGGGTTACATCGAGTGATTACGGACCGGGTTCCGTTTTCTCAGAAAACGCGAATCTAGCCTTTCGGGTGCAATCTGGTGACCGCGAGCTGCGGCATGAACATGATCCTGTCAGACTGCAAATCCGTGAGGCGCTCGTCCAAAATCGATATCTCAGGAATCATCCACATCAGTTCCAGCGATCTGATTTGTAGGAGATCCAGGTCGCTATATTTGTCCTTTCCCACCTCTTTGTCGATCACGAGCCATTTCAATCCAGTCAATTTCACCAGGTGCTGCCTGCCGACATCGCTCGCCTGCGTGTCGTCCAGCCAGAGCACTCTTAGCTTCGCTTGGGCCGCCAGGCTTGCCAGACCGTCAGCGCTGACCTTCGTCTTGGCGAGATTCAGCCGCTCCAGGCTGCTCAAGCCGCGCAAATGCACGAGCCCGGCGTCGGTCACCTGAGTGTTGCGAACCCAAAGCGATTGCAGATTTGTGAATCCGCTGATGTGGCTCAGCATGGCGTCGGTCGCCTCCGTATCGACACCCACCGCAATCACGTTGTCGAACCCCCTCATTCTCTCCTCGCCCACGAGTTCGCGCAGCCACGTTGTCCCAATTCGCTCTTCGCTCACCCTGCCCCCCAGTCGCTCGACTTCACGAATCGCGGCCAACTGTTGATACGCAGTCACGCCGCGCCATGCGCCTGCAACGCCGAGCAGCACCAGTATCGCCGCGAACAACCGCAACGATACCGGAATCCAGCACCGGGGACGGGGCGGCTTGTCGGTCGTGGGGTCGATAGTCGGACTTGCGGGCGCGGCCATGCCGGCAGGATACCCCGATGCGATGGGATGGTAAATCCCAGTTCAGCCCCCAGCGATCCCGAACAGTTCTTCCCGGCAATCTTAAGGCCCGGTATGATCCCGGCATGAGCATTGTGTTCACAGCTCTGGCCGTCGCCTTCGCCGCGTTCTGCGTCTGGCTGACGGTGCGGATTGTTAACCGGCGGGAGAAGTGGACGAAATGGACGCTTACGGCAGTGCTCGCTGTCGCCTTTTTGGCCCCCCCGGTCTCGTACCCGTGGGCCAAAGGCGTCCTGATGACAAGCCCCAGGGCAGAAACAATGACAGAACTGATTACTCTCTGCTCTTTGTTTGAACGGGGATTGTTCAGTTGCCCAGACTTCATCGGGCGGGCTTATCTGCCGTACTACGTATGGTGGGTAGTGGGGTCTTTTGAATTTCTGGTGGCTAGGCGCGTCGTCGTCGGCTGCTACTTTTTTCAGCAGCCGATCGCTCCAGTCTTTCGAGTAGCTTCTCCGCGTACCGTAATGCCCGTTCATAGCCCGGAAGAAAGACGTTCTTTACCCAATCATTGTGAGGAGGCAATTCCTTGCCGTTCCGCACCTTGGCGGTGAACAAAGGCCGAAAGCCGTCCCAGTCCGCGTGAGCACCCGTTTCCAGATATTCACGCCCTTTAGCAATCGCATCTTCAAGAATCTGGTTGCGATCAAGGATGGCATTCTTTTTCGATGTGCTGGACATGCTGCCATCCTACCTTCATGGTCTGTCGAAATGAATCCCAGTCCGACGTGGGCCGGACAAATGACTGTGGGTCAGACTGCGATGATCAGAATCGGTGGGGCTCGTGCATTATCGGCTCGAAAGCCGCACGAGGGCGTAGTTCATAAGCCAGGAGATCGCGTATAGAACGCCGAAACCCGTGCCGATCACTACCGGAATCCAGAGAACCCAGAGGCGAGACCCGAACCAGTGTATACGCATTCGTGACAAAAAAACCTTCGTGATCGGATAACCCGATGCCGAGCCGATTACAGAATCGATACCGCAATATGGACAGAGGGCCGTCTGGCCCACGCCGTCATCGCCTTCGTCGACCCACCCCACGATCTCGCCGGGTGGAAAAATGCGCCGGCAGTAGAAGCAACCGCAATTCGAACTGCCGAGAATCTCTGGGCGATGACGGCTCGAATGCGTATGGGCATCAATGTGAAGCTGGTCTCCGGGCATACCGTGAGTCTATCACGCGCAGTTGCACGGTTGAATCCCAGACACATGCGAGCCCCTGCATTCCGAGTCGCGCCGCCTTGGCCGATTCGAGCCGACCTTCACGCCGCGACGCCACCGCGGGTAGAATGCCGGGTATGAGCGAAGAACGGAAAAGGGCCGTCTGGCCGTGGATCGCCGCCCAGATAATCGGGCTGCCAGTGCTCTACGTCGCGAGCTTCGGGCCGGCGTGCTGGGTCATGTCGCAGGTCGACGTCGGAGGATGGGTAGAGCCGCATTCGGCAATGCGCATCTACTCGCCGCTCGGCAAGATTGCATATAATGAGCACACGGAATCGCAATGCGGTCAATGGCTGCGCTGGTGGATGACAGTCGGACTGAGGGATGGTCACAGCGTCATTGTCCCCACAGCACCACACGGCTTTGCTTCACCGGTAGTGGGGGGCCGATGACCTCGGACCACAAGAAACCCAGCGTGGCGTTCTGGACGACGACATGACCATCTTGCTCTCAACTCTGGCCGTGGCGTTCGCAGCCATCTGCGTCTGGCTGGTAGTTCGAATCGTCAAGCGGCGGGAGCGGTGGGCGAAGTGGACGCTTGCGGCGGCGCTCAGCCTACCGGTGATGTATTTCGCGAGCTTTGGGCCGGCGTGCTGGCTGGTCAGAAATCGCGTTCTGCCTTTCAGATCAGCCCAGGCGATCTACAACCCTATCTTACACCGGTGCGTCGCTTCGGATCAATTTAACGATCTGTCGATGTGGCTTCTCTCTGCAAACGATGATGCGATGCGCGCATTCTTCGAACTCATGATTTTCACTATTGATCCGAATTTCGCCGGTCCCCAGTGGCCGGCATCCAGAATCGCCAAAGTCACCACCAGGGACAGTAGTGGAACAGCTTCGCCAGCCGCTGTGGAATTTCGCTTGGTGCCGGCAGCTTGATTGGGCCAGAGGGCGTGGAGAGCGGTTCCGCAAGATCGACGAAGTGCAGAAAGAATCCGAGGCGGAAACTCGAATTCGACGGCTGCGACCCCAGCACTTCAGTGCCCTCGTCGTTCAGGAATTCCTCTAGGTATGCTACCTGCCCTCCCTGCTCAAGCTCGCCCGCGTCGAATGCGCCGTCACAGTGGTCGACACGAATTTCGATCAGTTGGAGATCGGCGATATTCTTGGCGAACTGAGCGTTGCTCATCCGCACCAGGTCATCGACACTAACGTTGCTCGCACCGAATTGAGATCTCATGTCGTCGACGAGTTTTGACTTGGTCAGCCTCACGGGATGAATTCCGATGATGGATATTCGCGGTTGCATGGCTCGATCTTGGGGAGGATTCGAAGTGGTTGCAGCCATGCCGTCAGTCTACCTGCGGCCAGTAGCACGGTAAATGCCAAACACCGCGACAGGGCGAGTTGCGTGATGTCACAACCCCTCACCGACAGACGTTGATTCGCCACTCCAGAAATCGTTGAGGCTCCGCCACCGCCGCAGACTTTCTGGGAGCAAGTGCGGCACGAACGATTCCGGGTCCACGGTGTTGTTGCTCCAGGCGTTTTGGATGCCTTCGAGCAAACCAATTGTGGCTGCTTCGCGAACGTAACCGTCCCCCTCGACATGCAACCGCTCGATAACGCGGGCGACAGCGGGAAACACGTTTGTCTCATGTCGCAGGGAATCTGGGGCCACCCATGTTTACACGGTCCGTAACACATTGCCGCGGCGTGCTTTATGGCATTGTCGTTTCTGGGGGATGCTATTCGGTCTGATGGGTGGCCCTATCGCTATCAGACGGGCATTTCGCGCATTGCGCGACACGCGGTAGAATCATGTGAGAAGGGCGCCGAGGTTCTCACGCTTGGCGCGACGGGAACCTGCGGCACGAAAACAATGGAAGCGCGGGATGGCGATCGGCATCGACCCCACAGTGGACTTCGCGTGCAAACGAATACTCGGCAACACCGAGCACACGGCCATTACGGTTCATTTCCTGAACGCCGTGTTTGGCGGCGCGCCGCGGATCACAC
>Ga0207022_10196_pt2 | contig 15982 bp, 10 predicted proteins | sample Alteio_BWMinCont_46_FD_153307 | JGI IMG/M metagenome (GOLD analysis project Ga0207022, IMG submission 153307) | Enriched cells from forest soil in Barre Woods Harvard Forest LTER site, Petersham, Massachusetts, United States -... | ecosystem: Environmental > Terrestrial > Soil > Temperate forest >... | reverse complement strand
CCGGAATGAAGACACTGAACCGCGGCCCGACCGGTTGGCTCGGACCGGGACGCGGCCGATGGATTATGCTGCGGATGTCGGGCGAAGGTCCTGATCACGAACGCCTCTACCTCGTCGCCGCCTATGACGGACAAACTGGAAAACAACTCTGGGTTCGCAACCATTACGGTCTGTACGGCACGAATCCCGTCCAATTCCTGGCGCATTTTCCGGGGGCCGTCCTGGATTACGACGGTGACGGCGCCGACGACTGGCTGGTCTGTTCCGAGAACTTCTACGGCATCATCAACGTCAGGGAGAACAAAGACCTCGTGGGGCCCGTGGTGCTCTCCGACGCGCTCGCCGGACACTGGACGGCCTATTCGTTCCCTTCGGTGGCCAGTCTGTATCCAGACGACAAGCCTCTGGTGTTCCACCACGCGGCATATGCCCTGGCGCTGGTCACCGATCTGGAAGGCCGGCCGGTGTGGCATTTTGGAATGACGCGAGACACGGCGGGGAGATGGGGTCAATTCGTGGATGTCGACGGCGATGGTCGCCGAGAGATCCTGCACGTCCAGCCGGACGGTGTGGTTCGCTGCTTTGCACCGGGGCCGCCGGCTCGGTGCCCGACTTGCCCTTCAGATTCCACGCTCGCCAGCGGCAAAGGCAGCGACGAGCGCTGGCATGTCGACCTGGGACGGCCGATCAGCAGGGTGATTGCCGCCGACCTGGATGGCGACGGCCGGAGGGAGTTGCTCTTTGGGGGCGATGACGGCAAGTTGCACGCCCTCGGCGAGCGCAACGGCAAGCCGCACCTGCTGTGGTCGGTTGCGCTCGGTCGCCGCGTCGGCGAGCCGATTCTGGCGGACCTCGACGGCGACGGCCGGCCGGAGATTCTCGTCGCCGCCGAAGACGGGAAGCTGTACTGTCTGAAAGGGAGATAGTCCGTTATCGGGGCTTGGCACGCACGATCGAAGGCGGTTTCATCATCCGCGGACTTGTGGCGGCGCTGAACGCGGATGGCCCCAAGTCGGCCGCGACGCAGGACGTGGTAGAATACCGGGGCAGTCGGAATAAGTCCTATCGTCGCTTTCTTGACAACGCCACGACCGATGCCCATAAAGGCACGATGAATTCCCGATTCGCTGCCTGTCTTTGCCTGCTGATACTGTTGGTTTGGGGACGGTACTCGCGGGCTGAAGAACTGGTGACCTTGCGCAGTAAGGACGTCGAGCTCGTCTGGGCTCCCGCGGGGGGCGCGCTCGTCCGATTCCAGCTTCGGGATGACGAGACAAACCCGCTGAATTGGGAAGCTGCGCCGGACCTGGTGCGTCGGCAGGAAGCTGTGCCTGTCCTCCGGGGCCATTTCCTGTGCCTCGACCGATGGGGAGCCCCTTCGGCGGCCGAACAGGCTCACGGCATGCCGTTTCATGGCGAGGCGCCACAAGTGGCTTGGAAGGTGGAGAAGTCGCCGAGTAGCTCGACCGGAACAATCTCGGCGGAAATGAGTTGCGTGTTGCCGATTGCAGGGATGCGAGTCGCTCGCCGGATTGTGCTCGACGAGGCGGCTTCGGTCGCGCTTGTCACCGAACGCGTGACCAACACGAACAAGCTGGGACGCCTGTACAACATTGTCCAGCACCCCTCGATCGCACCCCCGTTTCTGAATGACGAAACGTTGGTCGACACCAACGCCCAGCAAGGATTTGTGCAGGATGAGCCAGTTCCTGCGTCGCGGAGCAGCGCCGGTCGCTGGCCGAAGCTGAAGATCGACGGTGGGGACGTTGACCTGCGGCGCTTTCGCTCCGAGCAGACAGACGCGTCGCAACACGATGTCAGCTCGTTCGTGTTTGCCCACCCCGAAGCGTTTGGCTGGGTTGCCGCCACCAGCCCCAGACACAAGTTGCTCTTGGGCTACGTGTGGAAAACGGTTGATTACCCGTGGCTGAACATCTGGCGTTACCGACTGGGGGGCAAGCTCGCCGCGCGCGGATTGGAGTTTGGCACGACCGGCTATCACCAGCCGTTCCCGATCCTCGTGCGGCAAGGTCCAATTCTTGATCGGCCGACGTACGAACACCTCGACGCCGACGAGGCGGTCAGTAAGTCGTATCTCTGTTTTCTGGCCCGCGTGCCTGCCGACTTTGAAGGAGTCGGCGACTTGCGCTTCGAAGGTGGTGCGATTCGACTGCGCGAGCACCGTAAGGTCAATCCACGAATCATTCAGTTACACACGCGCCTGAGCCTCACACCGCCGTAATTTCGATTGCCTCCCACGGTCGTCGACAGGCCGGTCCCACCAGCCGCGACGCCGGGCTCGGAATTTCCATTCCAGGAAGCAGGCACCAATGAAAATCTCCGGTGTTGTCAAGACATTCACGGCCACGAATCTCCGCTTGCTGAAGCAGGTCGGCGTGGATGATTTCGTGTACTACAAGATGGAGGGAATGCCGGTGGAGTTGGACGAGCTGGCCGGCGTGAAACGACTTGTGGAGCGGGAGGGACTGCGGCTGTCGGTGGTCGAAGGCGGGCCGCCGATTGACCGGATCGTGCATGGCAAGGAAGGGCGCGACCAGCAGATCGAGCAGTACAAGAAGGCGCTGCTCAACATGGGCGAACTGGGCATCGGAGTGCTCTGCTACAATTTCATGCCGCAGATCGGTTCGGGTGAAATGGTGGTGCGTACCAGCTATCGGTTTCCCGAACGTGGTGGCGCAGCGACCAGTCAATTCCGCCTGGCCGATGTGACCGCGGCCACCGCGCCGCACGGCGAGCGCCCCACCACCGACGAGCAGATGTGGGATAATTTGGAATATTTCCTCAAACGCATAGTGCCCGTGGCGGAGGCCGCGGAAGTCAAACTCGCCATGCATCCCGATGACCCGCCGTTGTCGCCATTGTGTGGACTGGCGCGCATCATGCGCAGCGTAGAGAATTTCGAAAGGTTGCTGCAAATCTCCCGTTCACCCGTGAATGGGATCACCCTTTGCCAAGGGTGCTTTGCCGAGATGGGAAGTCAAATCCCGGAAGTGATTCGGCGTTTTGCAGGACGCATTCATTTCGCTCACTTCCGCGACGTCCACGGCACGCCCACCGATTTTTATGAGACGTTTCCCGACAATGGCCCCACTGACATGATCACCGCAGTTCGGACGTATAAGGACATTGGCTACGACGGCTTCGTGCGTGTCGATCACGTTCCGCTGCTCGCTGACGAGGAAGGAGAATATGATGGTTACGGCGTGCACGGGCACCTCTTTGCCATCGGCTACCTGAAAGGCTTGATGGAGCCCATATTCGGTAAACCGTACGCTCCATGAGCATCGGGAGTTTCAAAATATTGCCGGCCAGATCGCGAGATTAAGATGAGTGCCAAAGTGCCCAATCTGAAACCATATTCGACGCCTGCCGAAAGACTTGGTGCTGTACCTGGCTCGGCATGAGTGCGGGACGAAGATCTGCAGAGAGTAGGGGATCGAGTTTGCACGCCGGCTGCCGGGAGACTCGAACATCAGTACGATCCAGCGCTGCATGCACCTGGACGACCAGGAGTTGGCCGACGCCCAGGACCTGGTTGACTGACATACAGGCGTCACTGAAGTCCGTTTCTGCGTCGCGAGATTGTAACGGACGTTACAATTAGAATCTCATTTTCCGCCGAAATAATGCGTTTCAGTGACCCCGTCTGGGGACAAAAGCGCCTACGCTCGAATGGCAGAAGCGCTATCCGCTGAAAGCCCTTCAGCATGCCCTCTGGTAAGCTGGCGATGATTTTGAAAGGGGCGTCAGGGTGACCTCCTCCACAACGTGGTGGAATAACCGCGCGTTCGAATAGATCCTATTCAATCGGACAGGCATAAGCAACGATTTTCAAGCGGCTGGCCCCGTCACTCCTTAACATCGTCGTACACCCGATCGCCGTCGCTCACGAGTCGGATCCCCTCGAGCACGATCCGGTCGTTCAAATCCAGTCCGCTCTTGATGACAAAGATGTCGTCCAATTCATGCTGGATGACGATTTCGCGCTGATGCGCGACATGCTGATTGTCGACAACGTAAACGTATCGCTTGTGGAGAATCGCGAACGTCGCCCGTTGAGGGATGACGAGGGCATCACGCAACACCATGTGGACCAGCACTTGGCCGGTCTGGCCGTGACGCAGCCGGCCGGCCGGGTTCGGGAAATCGGCGCGGAAGCCGATATTCCCGGTCTCTTTGTTGAAACCGGCGTCGATCGCAGCGATCCTGCCGGTCGGATCGAACTTTTTGCCGTTCGAAAGCAGCAGCTCGATTTGCAGGTCCTCCTGATGCTTTTTCAGGTCGGCCATGTACGCGAGATAACGGGCCTCGGAAACGTGGAAATAAACCCTCATCTGGGCGTTATCGGACAAGGTCGTCAGGGTTTCTCCCTTCTCGACCAAGCTGCCCTGCGGGTGGAGCAGGCGCTCGACGATACCGTCAAAAGGTGCCTCGACGGTGGCAAGATCCAATACGGCCGCCACTTGAGCCTTGGCCTTTGCCAGCTTGGTCTCGCGCGTTGCCAGCTCATTCTGAGAGACGGGTTTGCCTCCATTCTGCTCTTTGGCGTCATTGAGCTCCAGTTCCGCGAGCTTTGCGTCGGCCATCATGGCATCGAGCTTGGCCTGGTAATGACTCGGCATGACCTTGAACATCAAGTCACCCTTCTTCACTGCCTGACCCGGTTTGACCAGGATCTCCGCGAGGTACCCCTTCACCTGGGGACAAACCCTGATGTGGCGCTGCGCATGGATCTGGCAGAAATACTGGTGGGTGATGTTAACGGCTTTTGCCTGGGGGCTGATGGCGACGATTTTACGGCGCTTCTGGAGTTCCTGCCCCGCTTGCCGGTTACACGAAGACAGGGACAGGGACATCAGTGCCAGGATGACGGCGACGATGACGGCCCCGATCGGTGGGACGATCATTGCGTATGCCTTCGTGCATTGCATCGGCACCCCCACGTCCAAGGCCAATCTCTAGGTTCTCACGACTCCGAGTCCCATTTTCCAGCGCGTCGACAGAATCTGCAAGTTGCGTGGCCGCCTCAGCGGCGAACATTCCGACCTGTGGATTTTTGGCAATGATTCGCTTACAGCCGTAGAACATCGCCTACCCCATCTTCGTAGCCGGGGCCTTCCACGACCAGGACAACACGCAAGGTGTCAGCAATCACAATCCCGTCGACGTCTCGGCATCACATTAAGGGCCGTCATCGCCGGCGCAGGGCCAGACGACATTCCAGATTGACTCCCGAGAAGTCGGCCAGCCGCGTGGCAATGATATCTCGACGACACCTGGCGCAACTTCGTCGATATTGGCCCTGATTTCCTTCAGTCTTCGCTGCCAGCGAGCCTTCATCGCTTCGACGGCATCGGACGACTTCGCGAGAAAACGGGCGGTAATCTCGTTAGCGCCTTTAGGATCGTACAAGTATACGTATCCAAAAATCTCCTGCGAACCCGGGCCTGAGTTCTTGCGCTGTCCGTCGAATTCCGCTGGAGCCTTTGCGGACTCGACACCTCGGCAATGTGCGAGTCCCCAGACGGGAGCCTCGAAATTGACATGCTCCCATTCCGGCAGCGAACTCGGCAGCGCCCGTCCGGGTCGGCTGCCAACAAATCGCCGCAATGCGCGCCTGCAAATTGTGCGATCCGTCGAGCAAAGCAATACCGATGGTTCCGGATTGGCGAGCAGAAACGTCATTTCCCCTCGCCATTCCGGCCTGACTATTGTGACACGCTCCTTGAATATGCCGACCTTCTTGCCGCCAATTTCGTCGACTCGTGCCGCTTTTTGCACGCACGCTTCGAATGCCGTCTGAACCGCGTCTTTCGCGGTCTCGTCGAATTGCAGCAGCTCGCAGCGATTCAACGGGCTGGCGTTCTCGTCCGCCGGAGTTCGACTGCATCTGTCGCTGGCAATGGCCACAACAATGGTCTCGTCAGCCAGGTCACTCAGAAGGCCTATGCGATTTGCGAGAACGCAATAAGCGGCCGTCGGCGCTCGTCGCATGACATTTTCATAATTCCCTTCGGCCAAGCTCTGAATTCGAAACGGCTCCTGCGACACTTCGACTCTTTCGGTGTCTTCCGGCAATCGTTCAAGCAACCGTTCGACATTGGGCGCCAGCCCGCGCTGCCCATCTCGGTCTAGCGGTTCGTCTGCCCAGGTTGAAACCCTCGGAAGGTTGAGCGCCACAGAACCGATCAGCAAAATGGCGGCCGCGAAAACAAACCGTCGGAGACGCGGCGTCGAGCGCGGATGGCCAGCGGTAGCCTGTTGGTAACCGGCGATGGGTGGGCTCATGCTGTTAAGTGTAGTGCTGGTGAACATGGCGGGATATTCTTTGAGTGCGTCTCTCATAGCCGCGATTCTACACGTGGTGGCGTGGGGGCGGGAAGGGGGAATCGAACCGGAGGGCTGACTGGGATTTAACCTGACAGCGACCGGCGGTAGACTGATTGCTGATTTGGTCCCGTCGACGCCGGCAACCTTGGAGAAACGCATGACCAACAGCAAAAACGTGGCGTATGGTCAGCCACTTGCCCGTTCGATGATTTTGGTTCCTGGCATGATTCTCGGGATTGTCGTCTCGGAAATTGTCTGCCCGACTGCCGTAGCAGAAGATTCCACGACCGGGGCACTCGTAGCTGCACGAGCTGCACCCAAGGCGGTTTCCGAGAATCTCAGATCCGCCATCGGCGCCGCGGAGTTTACTGTGCTGACGCAGCACAAAGGGGACGACGAGCCGAACCTGTGGTCGAAGGCGAAAGTGCACGTCTACTTCGACGAAGGCAAGTATCACATCCAGCTTCTTTATGAAAAGATGTTGAGGCGCGTCTCCACGACAGACAACGACGGGAAAACGACTGAACGGATCGCGGACGGCCGATATGACGACGTTCGGATTGTCGTCGACGATGACGCAGTCTATGTCGTGAACTTCTCCGAAAGAATTCGCCCTACAGGCTGCGGTGGCGACATTTGGTCGAAGGAGCAATTGAAGACTGGATTGGCGATGTCCGGATTCCCGTGGGCGGAACCTGCCCGGCTCTGGAGAGAATTGCCGGACGTCGGTCAGATCATCAAGAACCTTGGAGAAGACGCGATCGCTTTCTCAGAAATCGGCGAAGGCCGGTTTCGCGCCACCTATCCGGTCGCAATGCCGTACGCTGAGCTGGATGTCGAACGGTCGGCCGGATTCAACGTGACGGCTTTCCCTGTATTCAATCCGAAGCAGAAAAACCCGGTCCAAAGGAGCGAAGCGACGTGGAAGCAAATTGATGGTGCGTGGTACGTGACGGAATTCATCAACGATTGGGACAACCGCGAAGTGGAACCGGAGCGCGGGCATTTCAGCCGCTCGACGCTGGAATTTAAATCCTTCGAGGCGAATGTGAAAGTCGAGCCCGATCTATTCTCGTTGAAATCGGTGCCCATACCGGCCCGAACTCGGTTCATTGACCGTCGGCCGAAACCAGCCAGCCAATTTCAGTATTGGAACGGCATGGCGTTGCAGACCGAACGCCCCTGAGTCGGGGCCGACGACCATAAAGTAACCTACAGTCATTTTCCTACTCCACGTGAAATTCCGTTCCCGCCGGCGTACAATCAAACAAATTTCGAAGCGGGGATGTACTGTGGATCGGAAGGAGAAGCGCGACGCGATGGTTCGCGCCTTCATGCGATTCGTTGGCGGGCACACGAGCCTGGCCCCGGCGACCTGAGAATTGAGCGCGTGAGCAATCGAAATGTATGGAAATTGACGCAGCGGAGATCAACCGAATGAACCCGATTATTCCCGCGTCCCTGAGGCCGCCGGGGTTCGATCGGCGATTGAGTGAGGGCGAACCACACAGGCCGCTCATTTTTTTTGAGGGCGGCATTACGTTTGAGGACGGCATTGCCCTCGGCGCCCTCGTCGCTTTCCTCGCGTGTCTGCTTTTGACGTTGATCGGTGATATTGGGGACGTGCAATGGCCCTTGACAGTTGCCTTTGGCGCAGTTGTTGTGGGAATGGCTCGCGCCGCCGCCCAATGGATAAACTCCCGGGATGACCCTCGCCATGCCAATCGCCCTCCCGACGCTCCCTGACGTCAAATCCGCGCTCCACCTGGCGATGCGATCGGGACGCAAAATGTACCAGCTCAGACATGCGGCTAAGTGATCGTGTGTTTGGCATTCAAGCTGACAGCCATTGGCGGTAGAGTCACAGAATGCCGGATCGGGCTTTTGATCGAGGTTTCGCGGTCCGGCCGCGTAGCAAGCTAGCAAACAGGTCGACCGTTTTCTTGTGATCCACGAATCCCCAACCCTTTTGCCCCCTGGGCACAGACCAGCTGCCACTGGAAGGCGGATCGTCATCACGACGCTCGGGTCGCTGGGGGACCTGCATCCATACGTCGCGCTTGCCCTCGGCCTGCGGGCGCGGGGTCATGACGTTCTCGTCGCCACTGGCGAATGCTATCGCACTAAGATCAAAGACTTGGGACTGGGCTTTGCGGCCGTAAGGCCAGATTGTGACTGGGTCGCTGACCCAAAGGTGATGCGGCGCATCATGCAGCCCCAGCGTGGTCTCGAACGGATCATGCGCGAGGTTCTGCTGCCGGTATTGCGGCAGACGTACGAAGACACTCTGGCGGCGGCAGCAGGGGCGGACCTGCTCGTGGCCATGCAGAGCAATCTGGCCAGCCCACTGGTTGCCGAAAAGAAAGGCATCCCCTGGGTGTCGGCGATGCACCTTCCGATCGGTTTGGCTTCAGGTTACGATCCGCCGGTGCTGCCTGGTTTCGAGGTTCTCTCCAAGGCGCTGCGTTTCCTGGGCCCGGCTTTCTGGGTGCCGCTACGACGTTTTCTGACATGGGCGACAAATTCTTGGGCCGAGCCGTGGTACCGTTTACGGGAGGAAATCGGCCTGCCGCGAAGCGCTACTGCGAATCCGCTGACGGAGGGACAGGCGCCGCTGCTTCATCTGGCTCTGTTCTCGCCACGAATCATGGACAAACAGCCCGACTGGCCACCGCAAACCCTCGTTACCGGCTTCCCGTGGTACGACCAACACCGCGAGGGCAAATTGCCGGCGGAGTTGGCTCAGTTCCTTGACGAGGGTGCGCCGCCGCTCGTATTTACACTCGGCACGGCGATCGCCGAGGATGCTAGCGCGGCGGGATTTTTCGCAGCAAGCGCCGCGGCTGCAAAGTTATTGGGTCGCCGCGCGGTCCTCATCCTCAATGATCCGCGAAACCGGCCTCCCGTCCTGCCGGAAGGCGTATTGGCCATTGACTACGCCCCGTTCTCGGAACTTCTCCCACGGGCGGCTGTCATAGTCCATCATGGCGGAATCGGAACGACTGCGCTCGCAATGCGGTCGGGGCGACCAATGCTTGTAATGCCGTGTGCGTGGGACCAGCCGGACAACGCTGAGCGTGCAGCCCGGTTGGGCATCGCCCGCACGATTTCTCGCCGCCGCTACACTCCGGCCCGCGTTGCTGCCGAGTTACACCGCCTGCTCAACGACGCAACGTATACAGATCGGGCGTCAATGGTCGGCGTTCAGGTGCGGCAAGAGGACGGGGCGCGCGTGGCTTGTGATGCTCTCTCGGGATTGCTTGATGGGAGGCCGGCAGGCGATACGCTGCCAGAACATGCGTCAGGTTGATCGGAAGTTACAGCGCAGGCTGACCTTCCCGCCCTCGCCCCCCGGCGGGTATCATGCCGGGCATGAACCACCGACCTACAAAGCGAGGCGGTCCACTCGACTGGCTCAAGCACAGATCGCGACGTTTTTGGATGATCGCGGTCGCGGTTGTGCTCCTGGCGGCATATCCGCTCAGCTTTGGACCGGCTATCTGGCTGACGGCTCGCGGATACGTCAGCGAAGTAGCAGTTCAACACTTTTACATGCCCTTCCTGTTGTCGATAGAGCAGGCGGAATCGTTGGAGAGCGCTGTCACATGGTGGGGTTCGCTGGGCGTTCCCGATAACAAAGCGGTCACCTTCATGTTCCAAACTGACGAGGCAGACCACGTCTTTCAGTTCACCCGTACTGGAGAAGAGATCCCATTAGGACTTGTTGTCCCTCCCTCCCGGACGACCGTAGCGGACCGAGGACCAGAGATGACGATCATGCTCCCCGCTCTCGCTGCCACCTTCGCCGCGTTCTGCGTCTGGCTGACGGTGCGGATCGTGAATCGGCGAAAACGATGGGCGAAGTGGACGCTGGCGGGCGTCGTCGGACTACCAGTGCTCTATTTGCTGAGTGTCGGGCCTGCGTGCTGGATAACGAGCCGAACGAACCGCGGTGCGGACCTCATTCCGAAAGTCTATCGACCGATCATCGCAGCGTTTGAGTCCGTGGCTAACGATTCGCCATTCCATCTCGCTTTCGTTTGGTATTCTACTGTGGGTGCGGCGGAGCATTGGAATTGGTTCGACATCTCGCCCGACATGGGGTCCGAAGAGATTGCCTGGTGCATTGGGCCGGACCCCTAACTTACGTCGCCCTCCCAGACATTCCGTCGAGATGCTCAGCCGAGCGGCATAGTGGCACAGTGTTCTGGAATCCCCCCCCTACCAGCCGCCGGCATGCCGCCCGAGACCCCGTGTTCCGCCCCAGGTCCCCCAAGTTGGCCCACGGCGCGAAGAGTGGCGACCGGTGAACCTTCGTGCGACTCGGGAGAACACCCCCGCTGTTGCCGAACGTCGGGCGTTTTCGGGGCCAATCGCGCGGGCCGCACGACCCGAAAAGTAAAAATCCTCAGTTCGCAGCCTTCCCCGAACGCTGATTCAGCAGCTTGCGGTGGATAGCGCAGGTCGCCGCTTTTTACTTTTGACGGGCGATCGGTTGCGGACCGGGAGGCGATGGACGACACAACGCCCGCTCGTTCGAAACGTGGAGGGTTGGATCAGAAAAGACGCCGGCGGGAGTCGAACCTGCTTGAAACTGTAGACCACCGCTCTTCGCGGCGGTGCCCCAGGCAGTTGCCTGGCCGTCTGGCTCCAGCGTCGAATAATCAACAAGTGTCCCCGCCAGGAGTCGAACCTGATCTTCGACCTTCGCCGAGTCGCGTGTCTCCGCCACACTCCGAGGACAATCAAATCAAACAAGCACCCCACCGAGGAATCGAACCCCGTCCTGCAGCATCGAAGGCTGCCGTGCTTCCGGCACACTCGCAGGGCATCTCACGTAAATATCCCGACCTGGAATCGAACCAGGACCTGGACCTTCGGAGGGCCCAATGCGATCCGTTATACTATCGGGACAGACGCAAGGGCCGACGACTGGGTTCGCACCAGCATCATCCGCCCCAAGAATTTAGACTGGGCAAGACCGGCGCCTTTCTCAGTCGAGCCACGTCGGCAATCAGCACCGGTAAAAGGAGTCGAACCCTGTCGAGCGGTTTTGGAGGCCGCCTGCTCTCCCTGGAGAACACCGGTAAACGGCCTCACGGGCACGACACCCGTGGGACCGAACTCACTTTTCCAATTCCACGTTCCAGTAGGCCTCGCTCACAAAGCGAGTCCAACTGTCGATCCGCATGTCGCGGGTCGCGTACAACGGCCTCCAGACCGGCCGAACCGGCCGCTTGCGCAGCGGCATGCCGGCCTGTTCCGGCGTGCGGTCGGCCTTTCGCTTGTTACAGCCGATGCACGCCAGCGCGCAGTTCTCCCAGGTCGAGATACCTCCCTGCGCCCGCGGCAGGACGTGATCGAGCGTCAGTTCCTCGGTCCCCGGCTGGGCACCGCAATATTGACACGTGTACCGGTCCCGCTTGTAGATGTTCCGCCGGCTGAACGTGACGGCGTTCGTCGGAATCCGGTCGTAGTGCGTGAGCGCCACGACTTCGGGAACCCGCAGCCGCAACCGAACAGCCTGGATGAACGGCTCATCGTCTCGCGGGATCAGCCTCGACCAGTCGAACCACGTGTAAAGCTGATAGTCCTGCGGATCAACGACGCGCGCATTGTCGTTCCAGAGCAGGACCAACGAGCGCCACACGGGTGCCACGCCGACAGGCTGCCAATTCCGGTTAAGAATGAGCGTGGGCCGCTCGAGAACTGCACTGACCATCATGAACCTCCAATCCAGAGAAAAAGGGTGTCCGGGGGGAGTTGAACGGACACCGCCGCGAAGAGCGGTGGTCACCTCGACTTTCACAGAGTCGCATGCAAACCGTTACACCACGAACACCATGTATGCCCCGACCAGGACTCGAACCCGGAAACCCTCGGTAGAAGCGAGGTATGATTTCCATTTCACCATCAAGGCCAAAGCGGAAGGCAAAGGATTCGAACCCTCATCTCTAAAAGAGAACCGCGTTAGCAGTGCGGCCCGGCCAACCGTATCCGGCTACCTTCCGTATTTCCTCAAGTGGACCCACCGGGAGTTGAACCCGGATTCCTGGAATGCCATTCCAGCGTCTTCCCGTTGGACGACAGGCCCGATTCACACTTCATGTTACGCAGAGGTCCGTCCGGGAATTGAACCCGATCTTCGTCCGTACCAGAGACGCGTGCTGCCGGAACACCTACAGACCTTTACAAAAATGATCCCGGATGGAGTTGAACCATCGTTTCCAGCATGTCGGGCTGGTGTCGTGCCGTTTGACCACGGGATCGTGAAGTAGCCGAGATCGGAGTCGAACCGACAAAATCACCAGGCTCCGGGCACAGCCGCGAAGAGCGGAGGTCGTGGCCGCTTTTCCAGATTGCGTACTCGGCTGTGAAGTGGCAGGTCCAAGAGTCGCACCTGGCAGGCGAAGGGTATGAGCCTTCACTGGGCGCTGGCCCACCTGCGTCGTTATTGCTTGAATTTCAAGTTGCAGGCCCCGGAATCGAACCGAAGTGACCGGCCTTATGAGAGCCAGTTGGGCGCCAGCCGCGCCTGCACCGAATATCAAGTGACCAAGGGGAGAGTCGAACTCCCAAGCCCGGGTGGGCACGACGTTCTGAGCGTCGCGTGTCTACCAGTTGCACCACTTGGTCGTGTTTCAAAAAATGACCCGTGCGGGAATTGAACCCGCCTTGCCAGCGTGAGAGGCTGGTGTCCTGAACCGATAGACGAACGGGCCGATGTCCTTGCTGCAGTGCGTCGGGCAGGAGTTGAACCTGCAATGCCCGAAGGCGGGTGGGTTACAGCCACTTGAGCACGCCAATGCTCAGCCGACGCGTGTTTCCAGTGGCATGGGCGGGAGTCGAACCCGCAAAATCACGAAGGTTCGGGCACCGCCGCGAAGAGCGGTGGTCGCGCCGCTTTTCCAGTTTGCGTACCGTGCCGTTTCGCGTTGAAAGGCGTCCCCGATGGGATTTGAACCCACGATCTCCACCTTGACAGGGTGGCGAGCACTCCGGGCTGCTCTGCGAGGACGGATTGTTCATCAGTGGCTCAGGCGGGATTTGAACCCGCAGCATCCTTCGTTCTAAGCGAGGGTGGTCTGCCAGTTGCCTACCGAGCCGTTTTTTGTGTTTTCTGTTTATGCCCAGAGCAGGAGTCGAACCTACACACGTTCGGCGACCACCGCTATCCGCGGCGGTGCCCGAGCCGAACCGCTCAGCCATTGGCGTATCTGGGCCTCACGTGAAAATGATCCCGGATGGACTTGAACCATCGTTGCCTGGGTGTAGGCCAGGAGTCGTCGCCGCTGGACCACGGGACCGTCTCCTTGTGAATACTCGTCGTGAAAAGTGGACTCACCGGGAATCGCACCCGCCCTGTCTAATCTCGAAAGGGCCGGTTTGCAGGACCGGCGTCTTCCTGTTGGACCATGGGCCCTTGTCAGCGGAAGCCGTGGGACTCGAACCCACAAGCGGGTTTCACCCGCCACCTGTTTTCAGGACAGGCTCCTCATCCGGCCGGATGACTTCCTCGAGTTGCGGGGGTTGGAATCGAACCAACGACCTCCTTGGTCAGAGCCAGGCGTTGCTACCAGCAGCAACCACCCCGCAGTGTTGTCAGCAATCAGAGACTCGCTTTCAGTGAAAAGGTTCGGGGAGAAGGATTCGAACCTCCGTCGCCTGGTTCAAAGGCAGGCAGCCTACCATTAGCCGATCCCCGATCGTTGAAGAGTGCCCTGTGGGAGTTGAACCCACCTCGCCAGCTTGGAAGGCTGGCACCTTTGCCGCTCGGCCAAAGGCACGTGATCATTCAATGCGGAAGGAGAGGGAGTTGAACCCTCAAGGCAGTGACGCTCGACCGATTTCGAAACGGTTGCCATCGCCAATTGGCTTGCCCTTCCGTAAAGCTGCGGTGACAGGAATCGAACCTGTGTCGAGACGGTTAACAGCCGCCTGCCCGTACCAGCACGAGCTCCACCGCAATGAAGTCGGCGTGGTCAGATTCGAACTGACGATCTCCTGCGCCCAAGGCAGGCGGATTCCCAGGCTTTCCCACACGCCGCACAAAGCACCCAGCGGGAGTCGAACCGGGCACCGCCGCGATGAGCGGTGGTCTCCGACATGGCGAGCCGGTAGGCTTCCGCTACATCATGGGTGCAAACGTCCTGATCGGATTGTCAAAGAACCGTCACGTCCGAGAGCACCAGGTGGGACTCGAACCCACGTTGCCGCATTACGGGTGCGGAGTCCTCGCCGCTAAACGACCAGTGCCTGATTTTCAATGGGATCAGAGGGACTTGAACCCTCACTTGCTCGGGTAAGAACCGAGTGTGCTGCCGCTAACACCTTGATCCCGCAGTGGGGCCGGAAGGGATCGAACCCTCGCCTGCCAGATTAAAAGTCTGCTGTGCTGCCTTTACACCACGACCCCGGTAAAGATCCGAGGCCGGCGTTTCAATCGTCGTGTAGTCATTGCGAATCTCCGTTTCTCGATTTCCAATGGCCCGAGGTGGAGTTGAACCACCGCTGCCGCCGTATCAGAGCGACATGCTTCCGTAACACCACCGGGCCGCAAATCGGGGTGGCCAGAATCGAAATGTGCAGTCTCGTGCTCCCGCGACCACCGCTTTTCGCGGCGGTGCCCGGCGGGTCACCATTACCCTTCACCCCGAATAAGTCAGAACGGCCGGATTCGAACCGGCGCTCTCCTGGCCCCCGACCAGGCGGATTTCCAGGCTTTCCCACGTTCTGAAGCAAGTACCCCGTACGGGAGTTGAACCCATATCGCCGGCTTGAAAGACCAGCATCCTGAACCGTTAGACGAACGGGGCATATGCGCGCACGTTGAGCGCAGGTGGGTCGGGTGGTGTTCGAATCCACGTCTCCAGGTCTTCAGCCTGGCGCGGGCACCGTCGCGAAGAGCGATGGTCCGTCTCAGCTACCGACCCCTGTAAAACTCCACGAAAAAAGCCCGATGTCGCTGTGACACCGGGCTTTGAAAGATGCTCATGGGCTTTCGGCCGAGTGTCACTCGCGCAGCGGATACACGGGGAGCGTATTCGCCGGTTGTTTGGCGATACACCGTGTATCTCTCTGTTCGGATGTGCGACTCGACCGCAAGAAAGTCATTGAAGGAAACCTCATTTCATTTGAACGCTTGGCTGTTTGCTGGGCGATTGCTCCCTGCTCTACGTTAGACGCGAAGGACTGCGGAAAGGTTCGCGGGATTTTTGTGATTTCCAGCGGCTGCGTATTGACGCGCCCGCGTGCTGTTTATTCCCAATAGCGCGATTGGGGTCGGCCGCACGACCTGAAAAGTAAAAATCACCATGCCGACGCGATCCCCGGTGGCCGATTCGGCTAGCTTCACAGTGCGTGGCAGAGATCGCCGTTTTTTACTTTTGACGGGCCATCGGCTGGCTATCTCCTCGGGCACGGGACGCCGCGGGCCACGGGAACTGTCGAGCCCCCTTTTCGATGCTTCGGTCGATGTGACGTCGATTTGACCGACACACGAAGCCGGACTCGCGTGCCAGTCCGCGCGGCAAGCCGTTCATTCTGCGACTCCGCTGCCCGCCGGCCCTGTTAATCTGTCAGATCGCCGGCGCGAAGAACACGGCTCCAGTGAGTCGTCGGGAATCCTGCC
>Ga0207022_10198_pt1 | contig 15988 bp, 11 predicted proteins | sample Alteio_BWMinCont_46_FD_153307 | JGI IMG/M metagenome (GOLD analysis project Ga0207022, IMG submission 153307) | Enriched cells from forest soil in Barre Woods Harvard Forest LTER site, Petersham, Massachusetts, United States -... | ecosystem: Environmental > Terrestrial > Soil > Temperate forest >... | reverse complement strand
GAACTTGGAACAGGCAGGGCTTCATCTCCATCCGCAACGGGTAGAACAACACTCAAACCAAGAACATCAGGTGGTATCACCTGATTTATACAAGCACACGATGTTTTTTACAAATTCTGATCTGCGCCACCAAAGCCACCTACCCATAATGCCGCTCCACCGACTGCACCGCTTCCTTGCTGCGCAGGGAAGCGATGATGGAATTCAGGTGGCGTATGTCCTTGACCTCGACGTCGATCAGCATCTCAAAGAAGTCGCTTGAGCGGTTGGTTATCTTGAGGTTGGTGATGTTTCCCTCGTCCTTGGCGATGACGTTGGTCAGCGTGGCCAGGCCGCCGGTTTCGTGCGACAGGGTGACTTTGACGCGCGCGACGTGACGGATGTCGCCACCGGTGTCCCAGGCGACGTCAATCCAACGTTCCGGGGTTTCGGAAAAATTCTCCAGCGTTTCGCAGGACGTGGTGTGGATGGTAATCCCCTTGCCGGTCGTGACGATGCCCACGATCTTGTCACCGGGTATCGGATGGCAGCATTTACCGAAATGCATAGCCATGCCGGGAATCAGCCCCTTGATAGGGATGGCGGTCGCGGGACCGACCGCCTTCTTGCGCAGGCGCGACAGCAGCGACTTCTTGTTCTGCGAGGAGGAAATTTTGCGATCCGGGAATACGGCTTCAAACACCAGCGCGCGGTTGATGATGCCCTCTCCCACTTCGGCGTAAATATCCTCCGGGGTTTTCCTGCCGAATTTTTCGCCCACGCTTTCGAGTATCTTGTCGGTAAGCTCCTCGCCTTCCTGCTTGAAGGTCTTGCTTAAGATAGCCTTGCCAAGATTGATATATTCCGCGCGCTGCTGGGTGCGGATGAATTTGCGTATTTCCGAGCGCGCCTTGCCGGTGACGACGAAACGCTCCCATGTCGGTGAGGGCGTCTGCGCCTTGGAAGTGATGATTTCCACCTGGTCGCCGTTCTTAAGCTGGGCGCGCAGCGGCACAATGCGGCTGTTGATTTTCGCACCCACGCAGGTGTCGCCGACGCCCGAATGCACAGCATACGCGAAATCCACCGGCGTTGCTCCGCGCGGCAGGGCGATAATGTCACCCTTGGGCGTGAAGCAGAACACCTGATCGTGGTACATCTCAAGCTTGGTATGCTCAAGAAATTCTTCCGGGTTGGAAGACTTGTCGAGAATCTCCAGCAACTCGCGTATCCAGCGGTATTGCTTGCCTTCCTTTTTGTAGTCATGCCGCTGCTTGTATGTCCAGTGCGCAGCCACACCGTATTCGGCGATATCGTGCATTTCCTGCGTGCGCACCTGCACCTCGACACGATGCTGGCCGGGACCGATGACCGCCGTGTGCAGGGATTGATAGGCGTTATTTTTCGGCGTACTGATGTAATCCTTGAAGCGTCCGGGAATAGTATGATACGCGGAGTGCACTGCCCCCAGCACCTGGTAGCATTCCGGCACGGTCTGAACGATAATGCGGAAGGCAATGATGTCACTTAACTGCTCAAAACTGGTATTCTTAATTTCCATCTTCTTCCAAATTGAGTAGGCGCGTTTCTCGCGACCATTGATAACAAAATCAGTGATGCCCGCTTCTTTTATAGTCTTGTTAAGATGGCTCTCAATTTTTCCGACCATGACCTTATCCTGCTCGCGCAGGTAGTCGAGGCGCTTGATAATCGATTCACGCGCTTCCGGGTAAAGTTCGGCGAACGCAAGATCCTGCAGCTCCTCCTTGACCTTACGCATTCCGATGCGCTCGGCAAGCGTAGAATAGATTTCCAGTGTTTCCCGCGCGATGCGCTGACGCTTTTCCGAAGACTGGATGTATGTAAGCGTGCGCATATTATGCAGGCGATCCGCGAGTTTCACCATAAGTACGCGCAGGTCTTCCGACATTGCCACCAGCAGCTTGCGGAAATTTTCCGCCTGCTTCGCATTCTCGGATTTTGTTTCAATCCTTGTCAGCTTGGTTACTCCGTCCACCAGAGAGGCCACTTCCTTGCCGAAATACTTTTCAATATCTTCGATGGTGGCGTCGGTATCCTCAACCGTATCGTGCAGCAGGGCGGTTACGATGGAGGCCGTGTCGAGCTTGAACTCGGTGAGCATATAGGCGACCTCGACGGGATGTGAAAAGTAGGGATCGCCGGAGGCGCGCTTCTGCGAGCCGTGCGCCTGCATGGCAAATACATACGCACGATTGAGCATGTCCTCGTCCACGTCCGGATCGTAGGATTTCACGCGCTCGACTAACTCAAACTGGCGGATCATAGGATTTCAATATATTATATAAGATTGATTATGTCCAAAGGCTAGATTGAGTGAATAGATGATACAAGGCCGTACAATTCGTAAAAACCAAGAATATTTCTCTCTCTTAATATTTTGAATAAAAATGATAATCCTACCAGAGATGGAAGTGGTTTTGTTGTATCCATTGTCACAATACTGTAACAATGATTTGTTATAATCAGTGCATATTCCCTGAATACTTTTGCCGAACATTATGAGCACCGACAATACAAACGATACGCAGGAAAGCGACAGCGACAGAATAGAGCGGAACGTAAAGCTGTACAATCCTCTTGAGTTGCTTGCCTACCTGTTGATCGGCGTGACTACCCTGACTTCAACTATCGCCTCAATTTCTCATGAATTCTACAAGAGCGTGTCCGGCCGCAAGGTATATAAGGAATTATGGGAAGAAAGGGATTGTGCAACCCGGAACCTGTACCACACCGCATCAAGCACGCAAGAACTGGTGCTTGGGAAAAAAGCAATTGAAAAAGCTTTTGACAACGCCGTGGATGAAAAACTCGCAATCGTCGGCATACCGAAGGCCACTGGGTTCATTTCTTACGCCAAACGTACCTGGGTACAATTCCGTACCCTGAAAACGTATGAAAAAAGAAACGTTGGGGTACGGCTGGGAATGATAGCCGCGGTTGCGATAGCGGCTGCATGGTTTCTGCCGCGGCATTCACAGAAAAAGGCTCAGGACAATTCCGGCAAAGAAAACACAAAACCCGATAATACGGAACGCGCAGCGGATTCCATGGGACAATTGTCCGACAGCCGCGACGCAGACCGCAAAATTCATACCACGGATGCAATGAAAAAGATTTCTTCTACCGAGGCAGGATTTGCCTCTGCCGTAGACACTGCAAGATCAGCCACAGATAATGCGGAACGACAGGTTCCCTAAATCTGCACCACCCCACGAAAATTTTGCGCTCGTCTCTGCGAGCTGCTGAAAGCGGCCTTCGTATCATCCCATTTGACCTCCTGCGGCGAAGCTGCTAGTTTTTTATGCAGAGCCGGAACGTAACCGGCTTCGGGGATTAACAACCTCTGATACCGGCCAGCATCAGCCGCAAATGATGCTCCCTTGCCATCAAGGCTGGGGAGCGTTATCGCATGTCCAAGGCGCAAGCCTAAAGGATAACGCATCGTGTATCACGATTTGTTAATCCCCAGTCGCCAGCAATCCTGCTGGCGACTCATTATAAGGGGATACACATGGACCTGAATTTTTGCCGCTACTGCCACCACATCGCCTCAAGCACGAGACTCGATCTTGGGGACGCGCCTTACCCCGCCAGAATCGTACAGAACATCGTCGAACGCTATCAAAAAAATGACGATTTTAAGCCGGACAACGACGATTTCATGGCGCTCAGCAACATCATCATGATCACGACCGAAACGCTCACTGCGGCAACTTCCCTGGAAGCCGTATTGCGTCGCCGCACGGACATAGGGAAGCTATGACAATGCAACACAATTGCGAACCGGAAGCGTTCACCCTGGATTGCCACGACAGCTGCGCGGTCACGCAATGACGATTACAAGATTTCGTGAGAGTGGCAAAGACCTTCCTCACATCCCCTCCAGTTCGTCAATCATCCCGGCGATGACGTCCAGCCCGCCCTGCCAGAAGGAAGGCTTTCCGGCATCAAGGCCAAACGGCGCGAGGAGTTCCCTGTGGCGGAAGCGACCGCCGGATTCGAGCATGGCGATGTATTTCTGCTCGAACTCGCGTGCTTTGCCCCTGCCCTGCTCTTTCTGGTACGCCGCATAGAGCGAGTTCACAAGACAGTCGCCAAACGCATAGGCGTACACATAAAACGGCGTGTGGATGAAATGCGGGATGTACGCCCAGTAATGGCGGTATTCCGGCGTGAGCTTCACGTATTTGCCAAGCGCTTCCGAACTCACGTCCATCCAGATCTGCCCGATCTGCTCCGACGTCAGTTCGCTTTGCCTGCGCTGATCATGCACGCGCACTTCATATTCGCACATCGCCACCTGCCGCACCACCGTCGCCAGCATGTCTTCCACCTTGCCCACAAGGATGCTTTTGCGCCGCGCCGCGTTCTTCTCGCGCCGCAGCATTTCACGGAATGCGAGTTGCTCGCCGAAGACCGAGGCGGTTTCCGCCAGCGTCAGCGGCGTGTCGGCGAGCAGCATACCCTGCTTTGCCGATAAAACCTGGTGCACGCCGTGGCCAAGCTCATGCGCCAGCGTCATCACGTCGCGTGCCTTGCCGAGGTAATTGACCAGCAGATACGGATGCACCGACGGCACGCAGGGATGTGCAAATGCGCCGGGTGCCTTGCCGGGACGGATCTGCGCGTCGATCCAGCTTTTGTCGAAAAACTGCGTGCCAATCTTGCCGAGCGCCGGTGAGAACGCGGTGTAGGCCGAGAGCACCAGCTCCACCGCCTCGCCCCACGCATATTTGCGCTCCGGCACTTTTGGCAACGGCGCTGCGCGATCCCAGTAGTGAAGTTCCTTCCTGCCAAGCCACTTCGCCTTAAGGCCGTAATAACGGTGAGTGAGATTCCCGTAATTGGCGCGCACGGCTTTCATCAGCGCATCCACCACCTCGTCCTCCACCTGGTTGGCGACGTTGCGCGAGGAAATCGGGCGCTTAAAGCCACGCTTTTTATCCTCGATCTCTTTATCTTTAGCGATGGTGTTGGTGATAAGCGCGAAGGTCTTGATATTGTCGCCCAGCACCTTGCCTATGGAAAGCGCGGCTTCCCTGCGCACCCCCTCCTTGGTATCCGACATCAGATGCAGCACCTGCTCCATCGCCAGTTTCTTTTTGCCGACGGGAAACCGCAGATCGCTGATGGTTTCGTCAAAATGGCGCGACCAGGCGGCGTGTCCTGTCACCTGCTTGTCGTGCAACAATTTTTCCAGTTCGTCGGATAGCTGAAAGGGCTTGAGCACCCGCACCTCGCGCAGCCACGGCGCGTAATGGGCGAATTCCTTTGCCTTCAATATAACATCCGTCTGTGCATCGCTGAGCTTGTTAATGGACAGGGTGAAAAACAGCAGTTCGGAAGTGATGACGGTGAGTTTCTCCTGCATGTTCTGGTAAAACTGGGTGTTTTCCGGCCTGCCCATGTCGCCGGCATAGACCAGCGACGCATAGCTGCCGAGCCTGCCGAGCAGATCGCTGATTGCCTCATATTCCTTCACCGCCCGGGCAAATTCCGGCGCGGAAAGCTTATCTACCCTGCCGGAATAGCTTTCAACGAATTTTCCAGCCAGAGCCTCAGCACGCTTGATGTCGGCGGCGATTTTCGGTGAATTCAGGTTTTCATAGAGGTCCTTCAGGTTCCATTCGGGAAGGCTGGATTTCTTTGCGGCGGCTTTGGTCATTTTCTGCTCCATCGGTTAACGTCAATCCACTCTATGCATACATAACTCTATATCAAGAAAAAATAACTTCTTTACACCGCTCCCCTATTTGCTAAAACCGGCTTTGCCTTTGGGGCGATAGCTCAGCGGTTAGAGCAGGACGCTCATAACGTCTTGGTCGGGGGTTCAAATCCCTCTCGCCCCACCACGCTTCGCCTTCGGCTACGCGTGGCACAGCCACGTGAAGCCGAAGGCGAAGCAGTGCCCGGCATAGCTGAACGTAGTGAAGCGAAGACGGGCTGGAGATATATAGTATGTGGTGTGTTTATATTATCCGCAGTCCATAAGACAGAGAATACAATGAACAACTTCCGCTACCTGAACCACATCCTGATATGGAACATCTTTTTCGGCATCATCGTCATTCCGACTGCCGGAAAACTGGTGGATATCTGCGGCATCCCCCTATCCGTCACGATTTTTTACTTTCCGTTCATCTACATATTCTCCGACATCATGACGGAAGTGTACGGCTATGCGGTCGCACGGCGAATGCTCTGGTACACGATAGCGGCGCAGGTCTTTGCGACCATCCTTTTCCAGTTCGCCGTCTACTATCCCCCTTCGGCCACGATGACGAACAACCAGTCCTTCGCCGACGTTCTTTCATCCGCCCCCCGGTTTGTTCTGTTCGGCACGATGGCGCTCTTCATAGGCGATATCGTCAATAATTACGTGCTGGCGAAAATGAAGGTCTGGACAAAAGGAAAGTTCATCGCCGCCCGTTTCATCATGTCCACCCTGTGCGGACAGTTGGTCAATACGGGATTTTTCTATACGTTTGGTTTATGGGGTATATTGCCCACGGCCGCGCTTTTCAAGAGCGTGCTGATGGGAAGCGCCATAAAGGTAGCCGTGGAAATCATCGCGCTGCCCGTCACGCTGCAAGTATCGGCAAGACTCAAGAAAGCAGAGCAGGTCGATTTCTACGATGATAAAACGAATTTCAACCCGTTGAAATTGTAGCTACCTGCCGGCAGCAGCCGGCGCGCGCGGAGATACCTTGCGCTGGGTAAATTCTTCTACTCTTCCCTCTATCGGCGGCAGGGTGAGCTTAGCGTTATCCCCTACTTTCATGCCGTCCGGCAAATCAATGGTTACTTCCTTCTGGCTGAAGTTAAACACGCAAAGCCGTCGGTCGCCGTCGGCGTTGCGGGTGAAGGCGATGACGTCTTCCGGCACATTGTCAATAAACTCGATGTTCCCTTCCTGCAGCGCCTTGCTCTGCTTGCGGAATTTGATGAATTCCTTGTAGGCCGCAAGCGTCGGATTATTCTCCGGCGTAAAATCGACATAGCCCGGGGGCATCCCGGTCCAGCCGTTATCCACCTTCACCTGCTCCTTGCTCCACGGCATCATTGCGCGGCTGCCTTCGAAATCATACAAGCTACTCGCAAGATCCTGCGGATCGCACTGCGCCCTTTTCGCGGCATTCTCTTCGCCCTCACGGTGCAGATATTTCCTTACATCTGCATCCGGCAATCCCAACTCCTGTCCCTGAAAGATACATAGGCTACCGGGCATGCTCAGTGATAGCTTGCCCGCGAGGATTGCATACCGGTGCTGCAACTGCGGATCCGCGTCGCCGGGCAGCAATTCCCAGCGCTGTACCACCCGGCTTATGTCATGATTCTCTGCGGCAAGATCCATACCCTCCAGCCCAGCAGAAATGCCCTTCTCATCGCGGCGCATGAACGCCTCAGCCGCCATCTTAATCTGCGTAACAAGAGCACCTTTGGGACCACCCCAGAGTACGGGAGTAAAAGCTTGATCCACCGCGCCTGCCCTTACCAGCATGGCAGCATAATCATATCCACTGACGAAATCCGGACGTTCCGCCTTTTCACGTTCTTCCAGCGTAGGAGAGTCCAGCGAGACTTCCCCAAGAAGAAATATATTCTTTCCGTCTTTTTTCTTGCCCAGTTCCTTGGCGTATACGCACAATTCCTTAAGAACCTCGGGTGTCCGTGGCTGCATCAGCTGATGCTCAAATTTGAGCACATTCACCTCGCCTTCCGGAAACTCGGTATCTTTTAGATCTTCGCGGTGAGTAAAATACGGTATAGCGTCAAGCCTAAACCCGTCCACGCCCTTGTCAATCCAGAACTTGAGCACCTGTTTCAGCTCATCCACTACCGCCTTGTTATAAAGATTCAAATCCGGCGTATTGTAGGCAAAATTATGGAAGTAATACTGCTGGCGTTTGGGCGACCATTTCCAGGCAGAGAAATCGTTGTCGAAAGGCGTCGTGGTTTTCCAGTTATTGGGGGGTTCCGGGTTTTCGACCGTGCTGCCGGACTTGCGGTCCGCCCAGACATAAAAATCCTTGTACTTTGCATGTTCGGGATGCCTGGGGTCCTCGCTCGCCTTAAACCAGGGATTCTCATCCGACGTATGGCTGAATACCATATCAAATATAACCGCCATGCTGCGATCATGGATGCCTTTAATGAGGTCGTCGCAATCCTTCATCGTGCCAAAGGTCGGCTCGATCTCGGTATAGGACGTGACATTATATCCCAGACTCTTTTTCAAAGAAGATTTGAAAAACGGGGAAAGCCACACGGCGTCAACCCCCAGATCTTTTACATAATCCAGCTTGTCAATGACACCCCGCAAGGTGCCATAGCCGCCGTTTGGCGCATTAAAGGTCAGCGGATAAATCTGCTGGATGAGGGCATGTTCAAACCATCCTTTTTCCTGGCTGATCATCTCGAAATTCCTATGATGATGTTGATAAATTAACAAAACCGATTGTTTCATTACTGTAACGAAATTTAACGAATTTTTACAGTACAAAGTGGAGTTGTAACACAATCTTCACACAACAGCCCTATGTCTTGATGTATGATGCAAAACAGGTATCATTATATTATAGGAATAACCTATGGGCACGCGCTATAGTTGGCAAGGATCTTCTCCTATCAAACAGATAGAAGTGGTTAAAAACCTAGGCGAACAGGTGGAAGCCACCATCTATGCACCTGACGCTGTCGACAGTAAATTAGCTGCCCTTCCCCAATATCTGACACAACACGGATTTATTCCCTACCACCTGGATGAAGTGGGTGGAAAGCACGTCATCAGGATTGTGGATTTAGATGACAAGGAAGCAAAATTAATTATCGATGCGCTCAGCAGTGATGGATTCGTATCCGGGCAGGCTAGCGTTACCGACATTGATGATAGTATAAAAAAACTCAGCCGCAGCGAACAGTTAAAGCAAAACAGTCTGAATATCGCCGGCGGGCTCGGCAGCACAGGGCACGTGGCCGGGATTGTACAAGGCGCCATGGAAGGAGGACCCCAAGGTAAATCCTTAATTGCCACCAGCGCGCTTTACGGCGTCTCTTCCGTGGTAAATGCAGTATATGGAAACGGCACGAATGTGAATCGCTTCGCCGAAATGGTAAGCAGGGCACAGGATGATCTGGCAAAAAAAGGATTTGCGCTTCCACCCTCTTCGTACGAAACGCCCGTCGCTCAATTTCGCAAACGAACCTTGTCCGCAAAAACCTCTTATCTCTTGAAAATACATCCTATCCAGATCGCAAATTTCATAGGAGCCGCAGGGGACGTTGCGCTGTTGAATTCCGGAGTGCAGAAATTCAGGGAAAATCTGAGTACTGTAGGCAAGCAGGAAAAATTCCTTCTCTCTGCCCGTTTTGTTAACGGTCTGCTGATGACGACGGGTGCCGTGCTCGCCATGCTGGTGCCGGAGAAAACCAAAGAAGAAATCGAAGAGGATAAAAAGAAAAAAGGAGTTATGCAGACGTTGGGTGAAGGCAAAGTGTTGGAGGCCATAAAAATCATCCCGAACAGAGTACTCTCGTTAGTAGCCAGAAAGCCTTTGGCTGTGCAGGGTACATTCCTTACCATAGGAAATGCCTTTGGCCTGGTAGACACCATCCACGTCACTAAGAATCCGCCGCCAAATAACCCTCTTGCTCCTGCTTTTGCCTGGTTCAAATCCGCTGTCTATACTGGTTCGGCCTTATTTAACACCGCAAGTTCTAAAAATGCCATTCCGTCCCTTCAAAAAGGGGGGAAATATGACAGTCTTTATGCGTATGCTGCCAATACCTTGCTGGAATTACCTGAAAACCAGCATGAACAGGCCACAAAGGAAATGGCGTCCCATCTTGCCACCCACTACAAACACGATCTGCATGCGCAGGCAGAGGAAATGGGAGCAGGCATCACATCTAAACTTGAAATTCTGCAGAAAAGCCCCTGGAGAAAGAACGTGATCGCGGTAGAGGAAGCAACTACGACAGAAAACTCCGCCGTGCCTGCTGATGCCAGGAAAGAATCCAAGCCCTGGACGGAAAAAGTGGCGCAAGCAAGCGCCGCTGTCCCCGCCACCCCTTTCCAGGGGTAAATCACAAAACATACCCCGGCATAAATCCAACAAATCTTGATGGCCTGAAGTGGAGTTGTAACACAATCTTCACACAATAATCCCCTGTCCGCGTGTATGATGTAAAGTGGTGTATTCTTAGCATTATTATCAAGGATAGTACCCCATGGGCTATCGCTATAACTGGCAGGAAAATTCGGCCATCAGGCAGATGAAGGTGGCCAAGAACCCGAGCGCACGGGTAGAAGCGACTATCTATGCTCCTGAAATCATCAGTGACAAGATGGCCGCCCTGCCCCAGTATTTAACAAACAATGGGTTTATCTGTTACCTTGATGAGGTAGATGGGAAGCACGTACTCAAGGTTACGGGCTTTGGAAAAAAAGAAGTCCATCTTGTCGATACGCTCAGAAGCGGGGGCTTTGTATCCGGGGAAGCCGACAGAACCCGCATTCCTGATGACAATGTAGAGCCTGGCGCTATTGCCAGGATAAGAAAAAACGCCATGCACGCCTCCGGTGCCTTTGGTGATATAGGCCATTTAGCCATGGCCGTTTCCGGCAAGCTGGAAGGTGATAACAATCGTATCGCCACTGCGGCGCTATATGGAGCATCGGCCACTATAAGCGCGTTATTTGGCACAGGGGTGGGCGCTATTCGTTTCTCAGAAATGATCAATAATATGCGTGATTATCTGGCGGAAAAAGGGATGAAGCTCACCGATCCCTTAATTGTAACGCCTGAGCGGAAATTTCGTGAGCGCACCTGGCGTGAACAAACTCTTGATTTCGTAAGAACGCACCCGATTCAGGTATCGCAGGCTATCAGTCTTACAGGGAACATAAGCCTGTTTCAGTCCGGGTTTAAAGAAATGCGCACAAGTGGCGGGAAACAAGGTGTAGGTCGCCTTTTTGCCGGAATAGTCACCGCGGCAAGCGCATTAATCGCAATGTTCATGCACGAGTTAACCCCACAGGAGATTGAGGCGCACAAAAAAGAAAAAGGATTCTGGAGAACGCTGCGGGAAGGTCACGTGGCAAACGCCATGAGAATTATCCCGCATAGGTTTCATATGTTAATTGCCAGATCCCCTCTGGCATTTCAGGGATTATTGCTTCTTTCGGACAATGTAGGCATGTTATTTGACGCCTATCAAACCAATCAGAAGTATAAGGTGTGGAAAGAAGGCGGCACGGCTCCATCCACTTTAACGGGTACAATAAAAGGCGTATTTACCGGCAGGAAGCCACCGGAAGTGCACCAGGATTCGCACTACCAGAGAATTGCCGCAATCGATGAAAAATTATACACGCTGGAAATGTTTGACCAGCACGTGCTCTACAACATGCGCAAACCCGAAGAAGCCCTGAAGGCCAGCAGAACCCTGGAAGATATTATTAAACAGAGGAAAGAACTGCACCAGCAGATAACTGGGCTGGAAAGAATGCCGCATGGATCCGTCTTTAGCTGGATCACGGCTGTGGCCTATACTGCTGCAAGCACATTTAATACCATAAGCTCCAAAAGGCGTGCCAGTTCGTTTGAAAGAACGGATGTATACAATGAGCTTTATACATACGCTGCCAATGTGGTACTGGATCTGCCGAAAGATAATCAGGATGAAGTCGTAAAGAAAATGGCATTCTATCTATCCGCCAACCGTAATGTGCATGTGCAGGAAGAAGAAGTCGAAAAAGGCATTACATCCAAACTCACAGTTTTGAAGAAAAACCCGTGGATGGCATCTGCGGTGGCGGTAGAGACCACGGCAGCAAATGAATCTGCCGCGCCTGTTGATACCAAAAAACAAGCCAAGCCCTGGATGGAAAAAGTGGCGGAGGCGGATATCGCCAATGCTGCCATTCCTTCACGCGCATAAATAAATTACTGGCAAAAGCTCTTCCGTACACTATATTACACCCCCGATAAAAGAGGGCACGAATGCGTATTGTGTGGTTGCTACTTATCTTTGGCGTATTATCAGGAGGCCTTTGCACCCCGGCACAGGCGGTGGAAATTACCATTGCCTGCGGTTCTTCCGGTCAGGAATTAGGGTTATGCAAGGAAGGAGCTGAATCCTGGGCGCATCAGACGGGAAATACGGTTTCTTTCCTTACCACGCCCAACAACTCCAGCGAAAAACTGGCGCTGTACCAGCAGTTTCTGGCCACGCAGGACAGTTCCATTGATGTGTTCCAGATTGACGTCACTTGGCCGGGTATCCTGTATCATCACTTTTTAGACCTCCTGCCCTACGTACCGGAAAGCATTCTGCACGAACACTTCCCTGCCATTATTGCCAACAATACAGTGGATGGGCATTTAATCGCCATGCCATGGTTTACCGACGCCGGTGTATTTTATTATCGGCGGGATCTATTGGAAAAATATCATCGCACCGTTCCACTCACCTGGGAAGAACTGGCGGAAACTGCCCGCATTATCCAGGAGGGTGAACGCAGGGACGGCAATTCGAAATTCTGGGGATTTGTATGGCAGGGACGCGCGTATGAAGGGCTTACTTGCAATGCGCTGGAATGGATAGAAAGCTTCGGCGGCGGCTCCATCGTGGAAAAGGACGGCACGATAAGCATCAACAACCCCGAGGCAGTCAAGGCGCTGCAAACCGCCGCCTCGTGGATAAATACCATCAGCCCTAAGGGAGTATTGAATTACAGCGAAGAAGAAGCGCGCGGCGTATTTCAGTCCGGCAATGCGGCGTTCATGCGTAACTGGCCTTATGCGTGGAATCTTTTACAGTCAGCGGACAGCCCGGTAAAAGGCAGGGTCGGGGTTGCCATGCTTCCCGCGGGCGGCGGCGGCAAGCATGTCGCAACGTTGGGGGGATGGCAGCTCGCCGTATCACAATATTCCCGCCACCCCAGGGAAGCCGTCGATCTGGTACTGTACCTTACGAGCGCGAAAGAGCAGAAGCGCCGGGCGATTGCGCGCGCTTTAAGCCCCACTATCATGGCATTGTACCAGGACCCGCAGATACTTCAGGCCGTACCCTTCTTCGGTTCACTTTACGATGTATTCGTCAATGCTGTCGCACGTCCCTCTAACATTACAGGCAAAAAATACAACCAGGTATCCAGCGGGTTCTGGAATGCGGTGCATGAAACGCTCTCTGGATCCCAGAACGCCGCGTCGAGCCTGGAATCGCTGGATCGGCGCCTGGAGCGTATCAGCCGCAATCAGGAGTGGGGACACAGCCATGCAGAATAAAGGGCATATGTCCGCGCTGACAAGGCAGCGAGTCCGCTCTGCCTGGGTGTTTCTTATCCCCATGCTGCTGGTGCTGGCGGGCGTAGCAGCATGGCCGCTGCTGCGCACGATATACTTTTCCTTTACCGACGCCAGCCTGGACGATCTGGCCTCTGCCCGATGGATAGGACTTACCAACTTTATCTATTTGCTTGGCGACCCCGACTGGTGGCACGCAGTATGGAATACCTTTTTCTTCACCGTCTGCTCCGTCAGCGTTGAAACTGTCCTGGGGCTTATTATTGCCCTTACCCTCAACGCACATATGCCGGGGCGCGGACTGCTGCGCACCGCCGTGATGATTCCCTGGGCGGTTCCTACAGTTGTCTCCGCCCAGATGTGGGGATGGATGTTCCACGACCTGTACGGCGTGATAAACGACACGCTGCTTTCGCTGCATGTCATCAGGGAAGCCAAGGCATGGACGGCTGATCCACATCTTGCCATGATCGCCATCGTCATTGCTGACGTATGGAAAACTACTCCCTTCATGGCATTGCTTATCCTGGCCTCGCTGCAGCTGCTCCCGCATGAATGTTATGAATCGGCACGAGTGGACGGCATTCACCCGATTAAGGTGTTTTTCAAGGTGACATTGCCCCTCATCAAGCCGGGACTCACGGTAGCCGTCATATTCCGCTGCCTGGATGCCATGCGCATATTCGACCTGATCTACATTCTGACCAGCAACAGCCGCGACACCATGTCCATGTCGGTATATGCGCGCCAGCAACTGGTGGACTTCCAGGATGTAGGTTATGGCTCCGCCGCCTCAACCATGCTGTTTGTTACGATTGCGCTGCTTACCGCGCTCCTGTTGACCTTAAGCAAGGTAAAACCCGGCAAGGAGATTGCGTAATGACCACACGAAAATGGTATATGAAAGCCGCGTTCTACCTGCTGGTGGCCGTTATCGTGCTTTATACCGTCTTCCCTTTCTACTGGGCTATCGTGTCGTCGCTTAAAAGCGGCAGCGCCCTGTTTTCGACAGATCTATGGCCGAAAGAGTCTACGCTTGCCAATTACCGTTCCATTTTTCTCGAACAGCCCTTTGGTCGCAATATACTGAACTCGATACTGGTCGCCACTGCCACCGTTTCGGCGTGTCTGTTCATCGCCGTTACCGCCGCCTACGCCCTTGGCAGGATTGAATTCCGCGGACAAGGTTTATTGCTGATGCTGATCTTAAGCGTATCCATGTTTCCCCAGGTGGCGGTGCTGTCCGGCATGTTTGAGCTTATCCACGCACTGGGTTTGTACAACACCCGTCTTGGCCTGATTCTGTCCTACATGGTTATCGTATTGCCGTTTACCGTGTGGGTGCTCACTACTTTCATGCGCGCTTTGCCCAAGGAGTTAGAAGAGGCGGCAATCATGGATGGCGCCACCCCCTGGATAATCGTCACCCGCATTTTCCTGCCCCTGCTGACACCCGTATTGTTTACCACGGGCATCCTGGCGTTTATTGCCGCATGGAACGAGTTTCTTTTCGCACTTACCTTTACGCTTACCAATAATATGCGCACCGTACCGGTGGCCATTGCACTGATGAGCGGCAACAGCCAGTTTGAATTGCCTTGGGGCAATATCATGGCGGCGTCGGTGGTAGTCACCATGCCGCTGGTGCTGCTGGTGCTGGCGTTCCAGAAATACATCATCTCCGGCCTCACCGCCGGCGCAGTAAAGGGATAGTAATTATGAGTGAAGATTCAAAAGACTGGTGGCGCGGCGCGGTAATTTACCAGATTTATCCGCGCAGTTTCTGCGATACGAATAACGACGGCGTGGGCGATTTGCGCGGCATCAGCGAAAAGATCGATTACATCGCGGCGCTGGGCGTGGACGCCATCTGGATTTCTCCTTTCTTCAAATCCCCGATGAAAGATTTCGGTTACGACGTTTCCGATTACGAAGCGGTAGATCCGCTTTTCGGCACGATGAAAGATTTCGAAACCCTGATAGCCAAAGCCCATGCCGCTGGCATCAAAGTCATGATAGACCAGGTATTAAGCCACACTTCCGACGAGCATCCGTGGTTCAAGGAAAGCCGGAAGAGCCGCGATAACCCAAAGGCTGACTGGTACGTATGGGCAGATCCCGAACCCGACGGCACGCCGCCTAATAACTGGCTTTCCATCTTTGGCGGGTCGTCATGGCAATGGGACGGCAAGCGGCGGCAGTATTACCTGCACAATTTTCTTATAAGCCAGCCCGATCTCAATTTTCACAACGCCGAAGTCCGTCAGGCACTGCTGCACAGCGTCGAATTCTGGCTCAAAAAAGGCGTGGACGGATTTCGTCTCGACGCGATAGATTTGTATTATTGCGATCAGCAATTGCGCTCCAACCCCCCCCGCCCGCCGGGAACAATAGATGGCATCCCCGATACGAATCCTTACGGCATGCAACAGCATATTTATGACAGGGAGCAGCCGGAAATCCTTTCGTTTTTTGGGAACTTTCGTGCCTTGACGGATCGCTACCCTAACATTACGGCGGTGGCGGAACTTGGCGCCGAAAACGCGATGGATATCATCGCTGATTATACCAAAAAAGATACGCGCATCCACATGGCCTACACGTTCCCGCTGCTCGGGGACAAGTTCAGCGCCGCGCATATCCGCAGCACGGTGGAA
>Ga0207022_10129_pt2 | contig 16080 bp, 11 predicted proteins | sample Alteio_BWMinCont_46_FD_153307 | JGI IMG/M metagenome (GOLD analysis project Ga0207022, IMG submission 153307) | Enriched cells from forest soil in Barre Woods Harvard Forest LTER site, Petersham, Massachusetts, United States -... | ecosystem: Environmental > Terrestrial > Soil > Temperate forest >... | reverse complement strand
TGAAGTAGCCGGCCGGTAGTGTCTTGGAGAGTTCTGCGAGTGGCTGCGCCAGGGCGGCATTGACGGTTTTGGCCTCAATGCCCTTGACCACATCGGCCTGCACAGTGACTGTGGGCAATAAATCCCTGCGCCAGACGATCGGAGGCTCGATCGTGTAGTCGAGGGTGGCAAAGGATGACAATGGCACCGTGCTGCCGTCGTCCAGCGGAATTTGCAAATTCCTGAGGGTATCGATCGAAGCGCGCTCGCTGTCTTGAGCCCGCGCTACCAGATTGACCAAGTAGATGCCGCTACGTACTTCGGTGATTGCCGTGCCGGAAAGCACTGTATTCAGAGATTGTGCCAGAGACTGTGCCGACAGACCGAGGCGCCGAACTTGATCCTGATCCAGGGTAACCCGTACCGACTTCGCCGGCTCGTTCCAGTCGAAATTGATCAGCTTCGTACGCGAATCTTTGGCGAGCACCTGGGCAACGCGGAAGGCAGCAGTGCGTACATCTTGAGGGTTCGATCCGCTGACGCGATATTGCAGTGGCCAGCCCACCGGCGGGCCAAGCTCTAAAGCCGTCGATCGCGCGATAATCTCAGGAAACTGTTCAGCCAGAACCTCATTGAGACGGACCCGCAACCGCTCGCGCGCCGCCGCATCCTTGGCGACAATCACCCCTTGCGCAAAATTATCGTTCGCAAGTTGGGGATCGAGGGTCAGAATAAAGCGGACAGCACCCTGACCGATATACATCGAGTAATGGTCGATATCCGGATCGTCCTTGATAAGAGCCTCGAACTTCTCAACGGCGGCCTTGGTCGCGTAGATAGAAGCATTTTGCGGCAGGGTGAGATTCACCAGCAATTCCGGGCGATCTGAGGATGGAAAAAATTGTTGTTGAACCGCTGAGAGGCCGAAAATCGCCAACAGCAGAATCAGGATCGTGCCGCCGATGACCTTGTATTTTGCACGCAACGACGCCAAGAGCAGGCGTTGGAAAAAACGCGCCATGCGGCCGGGCTCGGCCTCGTGTTTGTGCAAAGTCTTCGGCAGCAGCGTCACTCCGATCAATGGTGCGAAGAGCACTGCGACGACCCAGGATACCAGCAGCGCAATCGCGACAACCGCAAACAACGAGAAGCAATATTCGCCGGCGTTACTTGCTGCGAACCCTACCGGTGTGAATCCGGCGACCGTCACCAATGTGCCTGCCAGCATGGGAAAGGCCGTCGTCACGTAGGCGTGGGAAGCCGCACGAACCCGGTCGACCCCCGCTTCAAGCTGGCTCACCATGGATTCAATCGTGATCATCGCATCGTCGACCAGCAGTCCAAGGGCGATGATGAGCGCGCCCAGCGATATACGCTGCAGACTGATCCCGGCGATTTCCATCCCCAGGAACACAATCGCCAGCACGAGGGGGATACTGAACGCGACAACCAGTCCGGCGCGGAATCCCAGACTTACGAAGCTGACGATCAAAACGATACCGATGGCTTCCCACAGTGCCTCGCTGAACCCGGCGACGGCATGTTCGACCACTGTCGGCTGATAGGAAACCAAGTGCGGCTCAATACCGATCGGCAAATCGTGGACCAGCAACTTCATTTTCTGCTGCACCGCTTCGCCGAATTTCAGGTTGTTTCCCCCCGCCCGCATGGACAGTGCCAGCCCGATTGCGTTCTCACCGTTGAAGTGGAAAATCGGTTGCGGCGGGTCGGCATAGCCATGCTTAACAGCGGCGATATCGGCGAGCCGGAAGTACTTTCCGTTGGCGAAGAAGTTAATGCGCGACAGATCTGCATCCGAACCGAAGGCCCCAGAGACGCGGATCGCGAATTTCTCGGACGGAGTCGTGATAATGCCCGCTGGCGTGACCGCGTTCTGAGTCTGCAGTGCCTGGATGATCTGACTGCGACTAATGCCGAGCCCCGCCAGCAGTTGCGTATCAAATTCCAAATAAATACGTTCGTCCTGTGCGCCGATCAGTTCGGCCTTGCCTGCATCCGGCAGGGTTAGCAGTTCGTGGCGCACATCCTCCACATAATCCCGTAACTCGCGCTCGTTGAATCCATCGGCAGTGAAGGCATAGATGATGCCGTAAGTGTCGCCAAAGTCGTCGTTGAAGAATGGCCCCTGTACGCCCGTGGGCAGCGTCGCCTGAATATCGGCGACTTCGTCCCGAACTTTTTGCCACGTCACAGGCACGGCGCCGGGCCGCGTCGATTCCAGCAGGTTGACGAAAATCGTGGTCTCGCCCGGCTTCGTATATGACCGCAGGTAATCGAGCGACGGTGTTTCCTGGAGTTTTTTTTCGATCCGGTCGGTGACTTGCTGCTGCATGTCGTCGATCGTTGCGCCCGGCCAGTTTGCCGACACCACCATGGTTTTGATCGTAAAAGAGGGGTCTTCGTCGCGTCCCAGCCGAAGATAGGAAAACAGTCCGGCCAGGATGGAGACCATCATCAGGTACCAGACGAGGGACCGATGCTTCAGGGCCCACTCAGAGAGATTGAGCGACTTCATTGCGGCACTGTATTCAGGAGCCGCACCTTCTGACCGGGAATCAATTTCTGCACACCCGCCGTCACCACCACGTCACCACGGGCGACCCCGTCGGCGACCAGGATCTGATCGCCGGCATAGCGTTCGACGACGATTGGCTTTAGCGATACCGTTTCGGCCTTGGGATCGACGACCCAGACCGCGGGCTTGCCCTCCTGTTGGAACAAGGCGCTTCCGGGAAGTTGCACGATGCCCTTGGCATCAAAGAGATCAGCGGTGCCTATGATCGTCGAACCCAGCCGCATCTCAGGTGGCGCATTGGGCAAGGACACGCGTACCTCATAGGTGCGTGTTTTGGGATCGGCCTGGGGTGAGACGTAGCGCACGGTGCCGGCGGTCGATATGGAGGGATTGCCGGATAAAGTGACGGTAACGGGCGGATCCTTTGGCGAGGCGCGAAGCATAGCATCTGAAATGTTGAACACGGCTTCGCGTTCGCTGGGCTGGGCCAGTCGCACGACAGGCTGGCCCTGGCTCATCACTTGCCCGACATTAGCATTGACCACCGTGACGACTCCGTCCGTGTCGGCGCGCAATTCGGTATAGCCAAGATTGTCCTGCGCCTGGCGCAGCTTGGCGGACGTCGAATCGAGTTGCGACTGCGCGGTACGCAGGGCCGAAAGCGCATCGTCATAATTTGCTTGCGTCGTATAGCCATCCTTTAAAAGCTTGCCCTGGCGCGCTTCGGCCGATTGATCCTTGGCAAGGGTGGCCTGGGCCGAAACATAATTGGCTTTGGCGGCTTGTAGGTCCTGCTGGCGTGGCTGCGGGTCCAGCCGGGCGAGGAGGTCGCCTTTCTTGACCGTGCTGCCGACATCGACGGGCCGCGCAATGATTTTACCGTCCGTCCGAAAGCCAAGATCGCTTTCGTTGCGCGCGGCAATTTCTCCCGTCACCTGCTGCTTATCGGCACCGGAGCCTTGTTCGACCGTCACCGTACGAACGGGGCGGATATCCTGGGTAGGAGCGTCTGACTTGCCGCACGCGCCCAGAGCACTCGCGGCACTGATGACAGCTACCAAAAGGCCAGGGAGATTACGAGGTATCATTGCACGCTCCAGCTGTTGATATAGACATACTCTCCCGATCCTGGCAGGGACGCCATGATCAAAATGTGATTCCTCAGCGATTTTTAGGCAAGTGGTTGGAAAAGGTGATGTGCGCAATCAAGCGGGTTGCCGTGTGTGTTGATAGCCGGTGTACCCGTACCCCGTGCCACCGAAAGCAGCGGTGGGATCGAAGCTGGCGAGCGGCAATCCATGCGCCAGACAGGTGAGCCGGTCTGGGCTGGCGATGAACCGACGCCCGAAAGCGACAAGGTCCGCGTGGCCGCGCTCTAGAACCCAACAATCGATCGAGACTGGCCCTTCTGATCGATATCAATCTTCTCGTATGCAGCCTCCCTCCGGTTATTTCTCATGGCGATTTTGATTTCAGTTCCCGGATAAGGTCGATCAGTGCGCGCAGACCCAAAGGCACATGACGGCGACCGGGGTAGTAAAGACAGAGTCCCGGAAATGGTGGCGTCCAATCGTCAAGGACTTGAACAAGACGCCCAGCCTTTACGTCTGAGGCCACTTGCCAGGCGGAAAGGTAAGCCAAGCCGAGACCGGCAAGAGCGGCCTCTTGCATGAGGCTGGTGTCATCAAGGGATAACCGGCCCGGAACATCTATCTCAACCTTCTTGCCTCGTCGCTCGAACTCCCATCTGTAAATTGTGCCGCTCGCTAGGCGTCTGCGGATACATTCGTGCGTTTCCAAATCGCCCGGATTTTGCGGCTGTTCGCGGAGCTCGAAGTATTTCGGAGAACCGACAACGACCAAGCGTTGTTCGGGACCAAGCGGCACGGCGATCATGTCGCCAGGAAGATGCTCGGCTAACCGTACACCGGCATCGAAACCGTCTTTTACGATATCGACAAGACGGTCGTTCGTAACGATGTCCACGGACATCTCAGGATATCGGCGCATATATTCAAAAATGACGGGCGCTAGAATTTGTCTCGCACCGCCAGCCGAAACATTGAGACGCAAAACACCGATGGGTGAGGTTCTGTGTTGATTGATACCCTCGATGCTATTGCGGATAGCGGCCAGCGCGGGTTCAATTTCCGCTGCGAATTGTTCACCCGCCGCTGTCGGTGAAACGCTGCGGGTGGTGCGATTAAACAACCTTACTCCAAGGCGTCCCTCCAGTTCCGCGATTGCTTGGCTGAGTGCAGTCGGGGACATGCCAAGCTCGGACGCAGCCGCGCTAAAGCTTCTGCGTTTTGCGACCGTTACAACCGCTTCTAGCTCGATAATCCTGCCCCGAATCATTATCCCGATTTATGCAATAGTACATGCACAACTATACCAATTATCGTGACAATGAATAGAGCCTACCTTCATGGGCATCAACCCAACAAAAGGAGGCAGTTATGCGCCAGTTCAATCAGATGTACGTCAATGGTGCCTTCGTCACCCCCCACGGCAAGGCTACCGTCGATCTCGTCAATCCCACGAATAATGAAGTCATCGGCAAGGTGACGTTGGCGGATGAGACCGATATGCGCCAAGCCATCGCCGCAGCCAAGAAGGCCTTCACGTCATTTTCTCAGACCACCAAGGAAGTCCGCATGGGCTACCTACAGCGCTTGCACGATTCCGTGTCCAAGCGCGTCGGCGATCTGGTTCAAGCGACGGTTCTCGAATATGGAGCGCCGCGAGACCGGGCGCAGGGGTCCAATGCTCTCGCCGCAAATACCTTCCTGCACTTCAAAGAGACATTGAGAAAAACCGACCTGACAGAAGTTGTCGGCACGTCCTTAGTTCTGCTGGAGCCCGTCGGCGTAGTCGGCATCTTCACCCCTTGGAACTCAAGCGCAGGTTCAATCGCGATCAAGGTCGCGCCGGCAATTGCCGCCGGGTGTACCGTCGTTATCAAGCCGAGTGAAATGAGCGCCATGCAAACGCAAGTCTTGATGGAGAGTTTCCACGAGGCGGGCTTGCCGCCGGGCGTCATCAATTTTGTGAACGGCCTTGGCGAGGTTGTCGGGACGGAACTGACGAACAGCCCCGATGTCGCGAAAATCGCTTTCACCGGCTCAACGCAAATCGGCAAACTCGTCGCCAAGAGCGCGTTGGACACGATGAAGCGCCTTACCCTGGAGCTGGGTGGGAAGTCCGCAAACATCATTCTCGATGATGCAGACTTTGCGAAAGCAATCCCAATGGCCGTGAATGCCTGTTACCTCAACAACGGTCAGGCGTGCATCGCCGGTTCTCGCTTGTTTGTCCCGGAAAATCGCCTTGACGAAGTGAAGCAGCTTGTCAAAGCGGCGGTCGCCAAAGTCAAAGTCGGTGATCCGAACGACAGCGATGTGACCATGGGCCCGCTCGTGAGCCAAAAGCAGTATCAGCGCGTGCAGAGCTATATCCGCTCCGGGATCGAGGAAGGTGCGGAGGTAGTGATCGGCGGCGAAGGCCACCCAGAGGGCCTAGAACGCGGGAACTTCGTCAAGCCGACGGTCTTCTCCAACGTCAAACCCGAGATGAAAATTGCGCGAGAAGAAATCTTTGGTCCGGTTCTTTCGATCCTGACCTACAAGACCGAAGCAGATGCTATCCGAATGGCGAATGACTCCGAGTTCGGCCTGTATGCCTATGTCAGTTCGTCCAACCCCGAGCGGGCAAATTGTATGGCGCGGCAGTTGCAAGCGGGACGCGTGCTTATCAATACGTTGAACCATGACCCGCTCACGCCATTTGGAGGCTATAAGCAGTCCGGCATTGGTCGAGAGGGTGGCGTTTATGGGTTGAAGGGGTTCCTGGAGCCGAAGGCAATCATTCTGGAATAACGCTTCGCCAGTCCATTGGCGCGAGTGCCGTTCCGTAGCGCTAGGCCGCCGTATGGGGTTGATGAAACGGCGAGAACCGTATCATTGACCCCTTACGGAACCGCTTAGCGGTTTCACTCCTTACCTGATGGCAGCAACGCCCATATGGAAAAGTCCGGCTGATTCTTTGCGCGCTAACAACGCCTGCTATCGGGCGCAGACTGCAATTGGACCCAGCTTCAGAAATCGCCTCACTGGTATTCTCTCCGGGCTCAACGATATCAGGGAGCTATGTTGCAACGGCTATCCGCGTTTCCGAACCCCTTCACATCTCCGGGTCGCTGAACTCGTAAATCGAACGCCATCTGCGCCGCCCATCTACTCCGCTCATTTGCGCATCTGCTCCAGGGCGGTCATCCAGTTCTCGACATGATAGGCAGATGCCAGTTTGCCATTCCGCACGGTAAATACATCGATCGCCATCGTCTTGAACCCTTTGCCGGTTGGCTTCGTGCCCCAGAATTCGGTCACCGGTGTTCCAGTCGCCTCCCCGCGCACCACAATCTGATCCTGAAGAACCTGGATGTCTTTAATCGTCCAACGCAAATCAGGAACGGACGAACCTATATGCTTAAAGACTTCGGCGAGCTGATCGCGCGAGAGGTGATCCTCGTTCGTATGATAGGACTGGTAATCAGGCAACGTCGCCTGAGCCAACAAGGCTGACACATCCTTTTCCGCCGGCCGGTTCAATGCTTCGTACAGCGGCGCCACAATTGTTCGGGCCTGTTCTGGCGTGATTGCGGGGGCGACGGTATCAGGTGGCGTTTGCGGTCTTGGTTCAGCAAATGAAGTTCCAAACATAGGAAGGCCGCTTTTGGATTCCTCTTTTGTTGCCTCGTCTTGCAGCACATCCCAATGCTCGGCTAGGCATCCGCCTTCCATCCTCACTATGTCGGCGGCAATCCACGCACGGGGGCGGCCGTTGCCACTGAAGCGCCCGTGTAAAAACACATAGTCCCCGTTTGCCGCTATGTGCGCATTCTCATAGTGCAGTGTGTCCGGCAGGCTGCGTATGAGATTGAAGAGGCCATCCCGCCCCGGCTCAATGTGAGCACTATGTTGGATGTAATTCTCTGACCAGAACTCTGCCGCTTTGGCGTAGTCGCGCTTATTGAAAAGCGTATCGAAAGCTTCCAGCGCCAGTGCTATATTTTCCTCAGCCAAACTCATGGCGGTGAACTCCTCCTGGTTTTTCTTAGTGGTGAAATGAATCTGCGGGAGGGCGCGTCAAGTAGGTCGGCGCACCCGCGACCCGGGCCGCAACAAAGTCTAAATGTTGTCGATTGTCAGGCAGCCGGATAATAATATGACCGGTCGTCTTAGATGTCCAAGCAAATTGGATGGCGTCTGATACGCGGCGGCAATATGACCGGTCGTCTCAAATTCCATTGAGTTGAGGCGGTCGTTTGTGCTATAAAAACCACAAGAGAGGATCTGGCTCAGACCGCGATGCTTGAAAACACGATCTTAACAAAGGCCTTCAGCGCTCTCGGTTTTTTTTCAACACGTGTCCGCAAAATAGCGCCTTCGTAGGCATCGATCAGGAATGCAGCCAGATCGTCTGCCTTGAGATCCTTGCGAATGGAGCCTTGCTTCTGTCCCTCTGTAATGGCTGATGAGATTTGCTTACCCCATAGATTCAATACGCTTATGAGGCTCTTGCGAATCTGCGGTGTATTGTCCGACACGTCGGCCATGAATTTGCCGACAAGGCAACCCTCGTCGCATTTTGAGAAGTAATCGTTGAGAGCCGCGAAATGTTTCTTGAGGCGAATAAGCGCGGGCACTTCGGGATTAGTCAGGATGCTTCGATCGGTAGAGCCCTGTCCGTATGCAATGAGAATTTCCGCCGCCAGAGTTTCCTTGCTCAGAAAGTGATTATAAAACGATCCCTTCGGAACGCCCGCGGCATCGGTAATATCCTGAACGCTGCAAGCGTGGAATCCCCGTTCGGTGAACAATTTGGTTCCGGTTTTCTGAATGAGATGGCGAACGCTGGGACGAGCCAAGGAATTCCTGCTTCCGTTTGTCTAATAGTGAATGGTACTAGACGAGTTGGTGCGATTTGGCTCCCGCTAAAGAGCCATAGGGCCCGGGATTTTATCCCTATTTTGAAAACTGGCCTAGCGGCACCTGGGCATTTTTCCCCAAAACACATTATTCTACTGCCAGACAGCCCCGGTTTTTTTTCCGTGTCCCTGTCAGGTGTCGGTGGCCGAACGTTCGTTAGTGCTCAATAGGAGGCTCGAATTTCATGATCACACTGCACGTCAATGGGAAGGATTACGCGGTCAACGTTGCGGACGGCATGCCGCTTCTGTGGGTATTGCGCGATGTCCTGGACATGACCGGCACGAAATTCGGTTGCGGCATCGCCCAATGCGGCGCCTGTACCGTCCATATAGACGGCGAGCCGACGCGGTCCTGCGTGATGCCGGTCGATATGATTGGAGCAGGCAAGATCACGACCATCGAGGGCATCGGCGGGACACCGGTTGGTGCCAAAGTGCAGAAGAGCTGGCTCGATCACGAAGTGATTCAATGCGGCTACTGTCAATCGGGCCAGATCATGTCGGCGGCGGCGCTGTTGAATGCCAATCCGCGTCCCACGGATACCGACATCGACACGGCAATGTCCGGCAACATCTGTCGCTGCGGCACTTACGTGCGAATTCGCGCGGCGATTAAGAGTGCGGCAGAGGGGGGCTGAGCCATGACAATGGATCAAGAAACGAGCCCGCAAGAGCGGTTTTCACTGTCCCGCCGGAGACTACTCGAAATCTCCACCACCGCGGCCCTCCTGTTCGGTTTTCACGTGCCAGCAAGAGGCGCCGCCATGGCGGACCCCAATCCGCTTGCGCCGAATGCCTTCATCAAAATCGAGTACGATGGAACGATTACGCTGATCATGCCCCAAGTGGAAATGGGCCAGGGCATATATACCTCGATCTCGATGATTCTCGCGGAGGAATTGGACGCCGACTGGAAGCACATCGCAGTCGAGCACGCGCCCCCAGACGAAGCGCATTACGCCAATCCGATGCTTGGCATGCAGGCGACGGGTAACTCTAATTCAGTACGCGCCTTTTGGAAGCCGTTGCGCCAAGCCGGCGCCAACACGCGCGCCCTCCTGATCCATGCTGCGGCAGAGCAGCTTGGTGTTCCAATCGCCGAGTTGTGCACCGAGGAAAGCGAAGTCATCCACAGCAGGACCGGCCGCAAATTATCCTATGGAGATCTGGTTGCGCGCGCCTCCGTGCTGAATGCACCGGCGGATGCGCCGCTCAAGGATGCCAGGGATTTCCGATTGATCGGCCGGTCTTTGAAGCGGTTAGATACGCCCGATAAGACGAATGGGACTGCGCGCTACGGCATTGATGCGCGGCCACCGGGAGTCAAATTCGCTACGCTTGCGGCGAGCCCGGTGCTCGGCGGCAAGGTCACGCATGTTGACGACGCAAAGGCTAAGTCCATTCCAGGTGTGCGCCAAATCATAGTGCTGGATGATCTCGTCGCGGTTGTCGGTGATCACATGTGGGCGGCCAAGTCCGGCCTCGAAGCACTGCAGATCGCCTGGGACGATGGCCCCAACGCTCAAGTTTCATCGGCGGACATCTGGGATCGCCTCCGCAAAGCGAGTGCGCGGGACGGGGCGGTCGCGCGTCAGGACGGTGATGCCGTCAAAGCCTTAAGTACCGGTGAGGTCGTAACTCAAACATACGAGATGCCGCTCCTGGCGCACGCCTGTATGGAGCCCATGAATTGTACCGTACATGTCAAGTCTGGTGAGGCGGAAGTCTGGATCGGGACCCAAGTGATCGAACGTGTCCGGCAGGCTGTCGCCAAGGCGACGAACCTGTCGGAGGATAAAGTCACCATCCACAATCATCTCATCGGTGGCGGCTTTGGCCGCCGGCTCGAACCGGATATGGCGCTCAGCGCAGCGCGGATCGCTGTTCATGTTGAAGGCCCGGTCAAGGTCGTATGGACACGCGAAGAAGATGTCCGGCATGACATTTATCGCCCGGCCTATCACGACATCCTCTCCGCCAAGCTTGAGGGAGACCGCATTGTCGCCTGGAAGCACACGATCTCCGGCTCTGCCGTTATGGCTCGGTTTGCACCTCCATTTTTTCAAAAGGGGATCGATCCTGATGGCGTCGATTCCGCACAGGATATGCCTTACGCCATTCCCAATGTACGAGTGACGTTCAATCGGGAAGAACCGCCCGGTGTCAACACGGGTTTCTGGCGGGGCGTTGGGCCCAATAACAACGTCTTCGCCATCGAGAGTCTGATCGACGAACTCGCGCGAAAGGTGAAGAAGGATCCGATCGCTTTTCGGCTTGCCCATCTCGATAAAGCGCCGCGCCTCAAGGCAGCGCTCGAACTTGTTCGCGAGAAATCCGGCTGGACCTCGCCACTTGCGCATCGTGTTGGCCGCGGCGTGGCTGTTCAGGTCGCCTTCGCCAGTTTCATCGCTACGGTTGTGGAGTGCGAGGTCGACGAGAAGGGCGAAATAAAACTGCGACGGGTGACCTCAGCCGTCGATGCAGGCACCCTCGTCAATCCAGACACCGTTATCGCGCAGCTTCAGGGCGGACTAGTTTTCGGCCTCACGGCGGCGCTGTTCGGGGAGATCACGCTGCATAAAGGGCAGGTGCAACAGTCGAATTTTGATGACTATCGCGTGCTCCGCATTAATGAAGTCCCGACGATTGACGTCCATCTGATCCGCAACGCCGAACCGCCCGGCGGCATCGGCGAAACCGGAACGACCGCGGCGGTTCCAGCTCTGAGGAACGCGATCTACGCGGCGACCGACGTTGCGCTCAGGCGAATGCCGATCGGCCGCTCGCTTCTGACCCGAAGGAGCCATACCTGGCTGGAATCTGAACCCTCGAAATGACAAACTGCATTTGAGGCGAAGCGCCACATCGCGCGTTCACGATGACCATACATCATGGACAAACGTCTGACACGAGCGCGGTTGCCCGCGTGTTCAGCGGATGAGCCACGCCCAAACCGCAGCTGTTAGCACTTGTTAGCAAGTGTTAGAAAACCGCGTCCTCGAATCAGGGCATCCTCGTCCTCGCACGAGATTGGAGCCGTAAAACAATAGCCCCGGCCGGGTACATTTATGATGCAGCTGCGCTTCGCATCCTCACTTCCGAGAGCCTTCCTCAGAGTGTTCATTTGAAAACGCAAGCTTACGTCCTCTACGATGACGTTGGGCCATGCTGCTGCCAAAAGCGCCCGGTGGGGCACGACCTGGCCTGCGTGCTCGAGGAGGTGGGTGAGAAGATCGAAAGCCCGACTTCCGAGGTGAATGGTCTCGCCGTCGCGTTCCACGAGCCTGCGTGCTTTCGTCACCCGAAACGGCCCGAATGAGATCACCCAGCCGCTTGCCGGCTCGATACCTCCCGATCTCCCCAGTGGTTGATGCTGGATTGACAACTGACTGCTCCGTTGACCCCGATACTGAGGGGGCAGTTCCGCCTCCCTGTACGCCGATAGACGCAGCGCGGCTGGAAACCCACATCGATTTTCGATAAATCTGTTCGTCAGCCCGTCGGAATTAGCTCTATGTCATTGGCGTGACGTACCAGGTGCAGGTTATAGAGTTCGGCAAGTGTCTGCGCGAACCGTTCGGGATCGCCGGCACGGAATTCACCCGATAATCGCAAAGCGGCGACCCCGGGATCATGGATCACAAGCTGTTCCTGCAACGAATAGCGGTTCATGACGGCAACCGCCTCCGACAATGGTTCGTCGTCGAAGTCGAGTACACCGGACCGCCAGCTCGTGGCCTGCGCGGTCCGTTCGCCGATTGTTCGCACCGTGGTCCGACCGGCCCGCTCCACGAACTGCTGCCCGGATTGTAGCGTGATAGCCGCGGCGTTGCCATCGACGGACGTCACCGTCACGCTCCCGTCGACGAGTGTAATGGTCAGCGTGCCTGCGGCCACGTTGACATCGAACCGCGTTCCCACGTCGGTCGTGCGCTGGGTGCCGGCGGTTACCGTGAACGCCCGTACCGAGTCGTGTGCGACGATGAAGAACGCGCGACCGTGTAGGAGCTGGATTGATCGCTCCGCAGCCCCGAACCGCCCAAGCGCAACGCTGTCTGCATCCAGGGTCATGGTGCTTCCGTCCGGGAGGGTGACCGCCTTCACCTCACCGCGTGCCGAAGCATATTGGACTGCAGCGCCCGTTAAGACCGTCTGCTGCGCGCCTCGCTGCCACCATCGTAAGCTCGGCATCGATAGAGCCGCGGCACCTATTGCGATAACCAAGATCGCCGCCGCCGCGCGCCAACTGACCCAGTTCCGGCGCGGGGCGAGGGCGTGCTGGCGCATCGCTTCAAGAATCTCATCGCCGTTTGATCGGTCGAAGACGGCCCATGCCCGGTCGGCCCGCCGGAATGCGTCCTGGTGCGCTTCATCCGCGGCAAACCAAGCCTCGAATAGCGCGCGCTCGCCTGCTGTAAACCCGTCTGCGCGGCGTGCGACGAATAGGGCAGCGGCCTCTTCGATCCCGAGCCCTTCCAGCTTCTCCGTGGTCAGCGCTTCACGCACCATTGCGCTTCTCCATCTCCTCACTGAGGTGCTGAATCGCACGCATCATATGCTTCTCTACCGCACTGACTGAGATCCTAAGATGGAGGGCAATCTTCTGATAAGGATAGCCCTCAAGGCGTCGCAGGACGAACACCGTTCGGGTGCGTTCCGACAAAGACAATAGGATCGCTATCGCGCAATTGAGATCCTCCTTCCCACATAAGACGCGCTCGGGGTCGATTTCCACACCTCCGTGGCGTTCGGCATCGAGCACGATGTGGGAGGCTACCATGTGTGACGCGCTCCGACGGGCACGGTCCGTCAACACGCTGAAGGCGACCTTGAGCACATAGCCGCCGAGATTCTCCACCGGCTGGATGCTGTCACGGGCGACCAGTCGCGCGAAGACATCCTGCACCATGTCGTCGATGTCGGCCTCGTTGCGTACCCTGCGCCGGAAGTATGCAGCCAACCAGCGACGTAGGCTTACCGCCTCCCGTTCGAGGGTCGTTTGATTGGCCCGCACATCTTGATTCACTGACATATATGAGCAACTTACAACGGCTAATGGACGATGCTCAATGTCAACTGGAACCGGCGCATCCTGGGGTCGCCGTAGCGGCTGAAGCCGGGATAGCCAAACTGGGGCCCGGTCACCTGTTGGAGGCTATAGCTGCTTTCGCGTGGCGGCTGCTTGTCGAAGATATTGATCACGCCGAAGTCGATCTTCATGTCCGCGGACGAATTACCGGCGGTCAGGTGACGGCGCCAGCCGGCGTGCAGGTCTGCGTATGTTTGCGCCGGCACCCACTCCGATCCCTGAAGCGCGATCGCTGTTGTGGCGAGGAACTGTGCCGTCGCGGGCGGGATGATGCGGTAACTCCCGAAGTACTGGACGTTGATGCCGAAGGTCAGAGAGTCGAGCTCCCAAATAGCGCCCGCGTTTGCACGTACCTTCAACGGGCCGTTGAGATAGTCCATGCTTTCCACGTCGGCCTGGAAGGGCGCTGTCTGGAGGTCGCGCACGTAGTACGTGGCATCGCTGTAGAGGCGGAGATTACTGCCGGAAGAAAAGGGCAAGCGCCAGTCGATGCCGCCTTCGATGGTGTCGGCCTTCAGGCCAGCGCCGTTCTCGGCCCGTGTGTCGAGCATGAGAATTGGGCCGGCAGTATAGCCTCGTGCAATGTCGGCGGCTGTCAATGGCCCGCGCACCACGCGCTGAGGCCAGAAATCTTCATTATCGAGCACGAGCTGGGCGGAGGGAATGAAGACATCGCCGGTCTTTCGGATGCGTGAATAATCAAGAGTCAAGCGCGGGCCGGTGTCACCCAATGGGGTGAGAATTCCGCCGAATGACGCCGTATTCGCCTTAATGGTTTGCAGACCCGGGTTGCCGCCGCTCTTCAGAAGGAGGTTTTGATTGAAGGTGCCGGGCCGCTTGGGATCGTCCGCTGGAATAGAGAAGACGTTGGCCATGTCCGTCTCAATGAGATCAGCGAGGGGCGGCGCGGTCTGGCCGGTCGCATAACTGCCACGTAGAGTTAGCCAGGAGACGGGCGAAAGCTTAGCCCCTGCGGTGTAAACCGTGCCCGAGAACCTGGCATGCAGCCTTTGCGTTGTGTCCGGAGCCTGCGGATCCTGCGCGAAATCGTCCGTCTCGGTGTCGTTGCGGACAGCGAGCTGGACCTCGAAGTTTCTCAGCAGTGGTATGGGCGGTGTTTCGCCGAACAACCGCGCTCTCAGCTCAGCGTAGACCGACGTCGTGGCGGTCTCGCGCGAGGCGATGGAAATAGGTGAGATGGCTGGGCCGCCCGGATATAGTGTGCCCGTCATGAAGTTCGTGTAACCCGGAACGTCCTCCTTACGCCGCTCGCCGACCAGCGTGAGAGTCGTTGGCCCGGCTTCAGTCTTGAACACCGGCCCGGCGAGCCGAAGTGAGAAGTCCCTGAGATTATTCGTAATCCGCTCGGAACTAGTCTTGGTCGCGAGATAACCGGTGAGTGCGGATTGGAAGCTCGCCCAATCCCCGAAAGCCGCGGGGTCCGGCGCAGCGAAACCAGAATAGGCGACTTGCACTTGCGAGAACTGATAGTGAGCCACTCCGAATGCGAGTTCCGCCGTCGCCCGCCAATCGAAGGGCAACGGAGCGATTGCGCCCGCGGTGTATCGCGAACTGAAGAATTCCGCTTTGCGATCCAGGAGACCTCCTGGGACTGGGAAGTCTATTTGGACGTCTTGAATGAATGGGCTGAGCGGCGAGCTGGCAGACAAGATCGTTCCGCCCGAGGCCGGATGACCCAGGAACTCCCCCTGATCCCAAAGGATCACGGCATCCAGATAAGCCTCCACGCCGCTATCGAATTGATGGCGGATATTGGCCAATAGCGACTCTGTTTGGGGATTGGATTCAATGCCGCTGGCGGATGTTCCCGCGGGAAGGCTGCTATCGAACTTTCCGGCATTCTGCGTGAGCGCCGCCGCCACTGCGGCGGGGACTCCGGACGATCCCGCCGGCAGGAATGTATAGGGGGAACTGAGCGTTCCGCCGCCGAATTGCGGCTTTAATTCGAGGTTTTGATTACTCAAGTTCTGGACGAGCACTGAATTGCCGACGGCCACAAAAGGCAGCAGCGTCTGCGGCGATGCAGTCGCCGCCAGTTGAGTATCCTTGCTGAGGAAGTTGCGCTGGGCGTAGAGCAAGGGCTGCGACTCCGACAAACTGGCGTGGAGACTCACCTCGGTCCGGTCATCCGTATTGAAGCCGGCATCGCCTTCCAGCTTGTATTCACCTGCGTCGCCCTGCCCACTGATGCCGCCCGTAACGTGCATCTCGATGCCGTGGGCAGGGTGCGCGAGCACCACATTGACGACGCCGCCGAGCGCTCCGAAGCCATAGATGCCGCCGGCCGTGCCGGTCAGGGTCTCCACCCGATCGATTGCATACAGCGGGACCGCGTTGATATCTGTCTGGAGAAAACCAAACACGGGCGCGGGGACGCTTGGCATCCGTCGCCCGTCAATCAGGACCAGGGTCTGATCGGTACCGAGCCCACGCAGGTCGATCTGGGAATTCGTCGCCCCTCCG
>Ga0207022_10195_pt1 | contig 16130 bp, 18 predicted proteins | sample Alteio_BWMinCont_46_FD_153307 | JGI IMG/M metagenome (GOLD analysis project Ga0207022, IMG submission 153307) | Enriched cells from forest soil in Barre Woods Harvard Forest LTER site, Petersham, Massachusetts, United States -... | ecosystem: Environmental > Terrestrial > Soil > Temperate forest >... | reverse complement strand
TGCTTTTTTAGCGTTCGTCGATCAGAGTGTGGCCGATGATTCGAGCTCAGCGGAAGGAGAGAGATGTTGATGCGGAGGGAAATTGTGGAAGTGGCGGATGGTTTCATCTTTCGTGGAGTCGCGCAACGAACCAGCCTTGTGCAGGGAGGCCGAAGGGCCTCAACACGCGTCTAACAGACTCGGTTGCTGGACAATTTGCCGTTAAGGGCCTGATCGCGAGTAATCTCCTCAGGTGGCCGAAAGATCCCGTGCTTTTTCATGCGGGCGACTAGCGTAGTGCGCTTCAAACCCAATCTTGCGGCAGCGCCATACGGTCCGCCCACCACCCATGCCGACGTCTCTAGTGCGCTCACAATCAAGGTGCGCTCGGAGTCGCTGAGCGTTGTCCTGACAGGAAAGCTAATAGTCGAGGTGGCGCGAGTTGGGCGTAGAAGATTGGGAAGCACGCCTTCATCGGAAAGTACCACCGCGCGTTCGATCATGTTCTGCAGCTCTCGAATGTTCCCTGGCCACGAATACGACTTGAAAGCGCTAACGAATTCGTCTGGGATGTTTTCTATGTGCTTCCCCACTCGGCGGGAAAAAACCTCAACGTAATGCTCCACCAGGGGGCCTATATCGTCGACTCGCTCGCGAAGTGGTGGCAGCGTAATGGGGAATACATTCAGGCGATAGTACAAATCGCTGCGAAATTGGTCACGCTTCACCATTAACTCAAGGTCGCGGTGAGTTGCTGCGACGAGCCGGACATCAACACAATGAGTACGGCCGCTCCCTAAGCGCTCAAATTCCTGCTCCTGTAGAACACGCAGGAGCTTGGGTTGTAGGGCGAGTGGTATGTCTCCTACCTCATCAAGGAATAGCGTCCCTTTATCGGCCAATTCAAAGCGGCCAATTTTTTGCGCAATAGCACCCGTGAAAGCCCCGCGCTCATGGCCAAAGAGCTCACTTTCGAGCAAGTCAAAAGGAATTGCAGCGCAATTCAGCTTAATCAGAGGTTGGCCGCTGCGGGAGCTGGCTTTGTGGATTGCGTGAGCGATGAGCTCTTTACCAGTTCCGGTTTCTCCGTGAACGAGCACCGTAGTATCCGCCGCTGCAACGCGCTCCACTTGCTCCAAGACGACTTTTAAGGCCGAGCTGCTGCCAATGATCTGCTCAAATCGGCGGGCTCGACGGTCTTCTTCGACCACTCTCATTCGTTCGACTCCGAAAGCCTTCGCGAGCTAGTCCCCTAGCGCGGCATGGACCAACTCGAGTAGCACCGTATTGTCAAAAGGTTTCGTCAAAAACTCCGCTGCCCCGTCGCACATTGCTTGAATCCGCATCTTGGTATCGCCGTGCGCCGTGATGAAAATTATCGGGATCGGGCATCGCTCAGCTTTAAGCTTCGCTTGCAGTTCAAGACCGGACATGCCCGGCATGCGAACGTCGGCGATCAAGCACGCAATCTCCGGAAGTCGACCGGAGTTCAGTAACTTTTCGGCTGATTCAAATGAAACTGCTCCTAACCCTGAAGCCTTAAGCAGGCGTCGTAGTGCATCCCGGAGCAAGGCATCGTCATCGACGACGGCGACCAGCTTCGTCCTCCTTGCGCTGCTCATATCTAAAACAATCTATCTTGCCTCCAAAAAGTACAATTATGATTTCATATAGTCCCGCTATATATGTGGATATCTACAGGCGAGAGGTGCAGAACTCCCGCGAGAGGAGAATCCCGCCGCGGTGCCAATCCAAAGCTTATCTGTTTGCGGAAGGTTTCAGTCTTTCCGCCATGCTGCCCAATTCGGCGGGAGAACCCGCCTGCATCTTATGCATTACGCGTCCCCGATGGACGGCGGCGGTAATTTCGCTCGTCCCAAGCACCGAGGCGATCTGCTTAGTCTGCATACCAGAAACTACGAGGTCCATCACTTTACGCTCGCGCACAGTCAGGGCTTTGTACCTTTCCTGCAATTCGGCCATCGCGTTCCGTTGTCGGCGCGATCGCTGGTCGCGCTGCAATGCCTGCTGAATCGCGTCCAGAAACTCCTGATGACGGAATGGTTTCGTCAGGAACTCAAAAGCACCTGACTTCATGGCCTTTACGGTCATGGGAATATCCCCGTGCGCAGTGATGAAGATGATGGGGATATTGATCTCCGCTTCAATTAGCTTTTGCTGGACCTCTAGTCCACTCATGCCAGGAAGGCGCACATCCAATACCAGGCAACTCGGAACATCTGGAATATGCCTTTCCAGAAAATCCTGCGCTGTGGCGAACAATTCTGCTCGCAAGTTGACCGTCTTCAGGATGCGCTGCATCGCTAGGCGCATGTCCTCTTCGTCATCTACGATGAAGACAATTGGGGGAGATGAAGTAGTCATGTTTCTACCTACACCTTGTGCGGCAATGTGAATTGGAAGGTAGAACCGCGTTCAGAGTTGGAAGTCGCCCACAGGCGCCCCCCATGTGATTCGACAATAGAACGGCTGATTGCCAGACCCATGCCGGTCCCCTGGGGCTTGGTGGTAAAGAAGGTATCGAAAATGTGGTCAATTTTGTCAGCTGGGATGCCGACTCCAGTATCGCTCACGGAAATTGAGAGGTGCCCATCATCGGTGGATTGCGAGGTTATCGTCAGATCTCCCTTGGCATCGGGCATGGCCTCAATGGCATTCAGCATAAGGTTCATCAACACTTGTTCCAATTGCACCCGATCTCCCGCGATCTCTGGAAGGTTTTCTGCCAGTTCGAGCCGGACTGTCACAGAGTTGCGCCGGATGTCGTTCTTCAATAGAAGAGAGATTTCTCGAATGAGTTCGTTTACATCAACCGCTTCACGCTGTGGGAAGCTCTTCTTAAACAGTGAGCGGACATGGTCGATGATTTCCGCAGCACGCCTAGCACACCCAATTGTGCCAGAAGCAGCTTCACGAGCCTCTACGATATCGGGATGTTTCCCATTGAGAAATCCCAGACAAGCACCCGCATTGGCTGCCGCCGCGGCGATAGGCTGTTTGATTTCGTGCGCCAGCGCGGCGGCCAGTTCTCCCATCATGTTCACACGGTTGATGTGCGCGAGATCAGCTTCTAGTTGGCGAAGTCTTTCACGCTCCTGCTCGGCGTTTTTTTGTTCCGTTATATCCATCGTGATGCCAACGTATTCACCGATTTCCTGCGAGGGATCGTGATGTCCGATTCCACGCAGAAATCTGATGGCGCCGTCTGTCCGACGAATCCGAAATTCGACATCGTAATCCGCACCTTCGCTGATCGCATTCCCGAGTTTTGCACTGATAACCGATTCGTCTTCGGCAAGAATCGTATTGTAATAGTGGTCGAATGGAATCGGGCCGTGGCTGGGATCGAAGCCATACAAGCGAGCGTTCTCGTCCGATGAATGAATTATCTGCCGTTTGACCAGATTGCATGCCCAGCTGCCCGCATGAGTCAGGCTTTGACCTTCCGCGAGATATGCTTTTTCGCGTCGCAACTCTTGCGTCAGTAACTCCTGCTCGGTGACGTCCATCGTGGTGCCGCGGTATCCCTTAAACACTCCATCTTCTGCGACTGGAACTCCGACGCACCTCACGTATCGAATCTCGCCATCGGGTCGAACTATCCGGTTCGTAACATCGCAACCACAGTGCTCCTCATGCAGCTTCTTCATTGTTGCTGCCAACGAGGCTTGGTCCTGGGGATGAACCGCGCTCAAGAACTGCTGAAGACTCGGAGGTCCATTTGTGGGATCGAACCCGAAAATCTTGTAGATCTCGTCAGACCAGTAGATATTCAAATCTTCTGACGAACGAGTCCCTAAATCTGTCGACGCCCAACTCCCGATGTGGGCAAGGCGTTCCCCTTCGCTCAGATAAAACTGGCTTTGTCGCAGAGCCTGTTCTGCTAGTTTTCGCTCGGTGATGTCCTGACCGGTCCCGAACATCTCATAGGCTTTCCCCGATGCATCTCTCTTTATAGTTCCGAGACCCAAGATGACGCGCACTTCACCACCGGGAAGCACAATTCGATGTTCCGACTTGGCATGAATCCCGTTGCTAATGGCTTCGGCAGCCTCGCGGGAGACCTTTTCCCTATCCTCCGGGTGAATTCTTTCAAAAATCGCACTCACGTCAAAAGAGTCTTTCACCGGCGGTATTCCCCAGATACGGCAAAGCTCTTCAGAATACGTAACGCGATTCTCGATGAGATCCCACTCGTAGTGCCCGATGTGCGCCAATCTCTGAGCTTGTTCAAGCCTCGCGTTACTTTGCTGTAAAGCGTTTGATAGCGCCTGGCGATCTTCCTCTACACGTTTCCGGTCGGTGATGTCCTGGGTCGTACCGAACATTTGAATTCGGCCCCGTGAAGTTTTTCTTACATCACCCAAGCTATGAACTACCCGCATCTCCCCATCGGGACGAAAAAGACGATGCTCACAGTCGGCGCGTGTCGCAGTATCAATCGCCTTTTTAGCCGTCATAAATACAGCTTCCCGGTCATCGGGATGCATCATTTCGCCCACAAGCGCAACGTCAAAGGAGTCCCCCTTTGGAACCAGCCCAAAGATGCGGTACGTCTCCTCAGACCAAATCACCTGATTCGTCTCTAGGTCCCATACCCAGTAGCCCAAATGAGCGACACGCTGGGCTTCTTCGAGCCAATCCTTGCTCTCCTGAAGATCGCGAGACAAGGCGTGCCTCGCTTCTTCCGCCTGTTTCAATTCAGTTATGTCTTGGACGGTGCCGAAAAGTCTGTTGTGCTCTCTGGGAATCCCATTCTCCAGTCCCGGAGACGTCGTCTTCCAGAGCTTCGAGGTAATGGACTGAACGTTACGCACTTCCCCACTCGGACGGACGATCCGATGTTGGTGAACCGGATGTACGCCAACAGCAACCTCCTCGTCTACTGTGCTGTAGAGTGCCTCGCGGTCATCCGGGTGGACCAACTCGCTAACCGTTTCAATATCCATACGGCGTTCTTGCGGTTTAAACCCGAATATTCGATAGGTCTCGTCGGACCAGATGATCTCGCCCGTCTCAAGATCCCAATCCCAATAGCCGACATGGGCGACACTTTGAGCTTCTTCAAGCCTTGCCTTGCTTTCTTGAAGGCTCCGGGACAGTGCCTCGCGCTCCTCATCGGCTCGTTTGCGTTCGGTGATGTCTGTTACTACACCGACATATTCGAGGTTGCCGGAGTTGTCTCTTCCTGCATGCGCAACTACATGAACGTGTCTGATGACCCCGTCAGGTAAGAGCACTCGATGTTCGATATCCAAATCCATACCGTTCTGAGTGGCACGGTCCCTAAGTTGTTGCAGACGGTCGCGATCCTCGGGGTGAACTCTGTCAAATACCAAATCAAGCGTGGGGTGCGTTTCTCGTGCGAAGCCTAAAATTCTGTAGGTCTCGTCAGACCAAACGAGTTCGCCGGTGTGCACCTTCCATCCAAAAGTCCCCGAATGGCTCAGCCGTTGCGCCTCTGCCAGATACTGCCATCGTCTTTGCAAATCGGCCTGGAAAGCTTTTAGATCTTCGTTGGCTTTTTCAAGGGCACCTGTTCGTTCAACGTCCCGATCCTGCGAACCCTTACGCGATTCGGAGAGAAGTCTTCGATCTCGGCGCCAGCCACCCAACACGGCAACTAATGCGACTGAAAGCGCAAGAATGATTAGGAAATGCACCATTGGCAATAGAAGCTCCGAATTCGATGAATCTTAGCCTACATGCGGGCTGCACGTCTCGCCTTCGTCCTTAGATATAAAACGCCCTCAGAAGTTTCCGCAAAAAGCGACGGGCGCCACGGAACTCGAAACTGCCTCCTCCTGCATGCCAGAAATTGAAAGCTGGCACGCCGCGCGGTAGAACTTGGCGACGACAGCACTAATGATCTGCTCGTCAGCGAAGTGCTGCGCACGAACGAGCTTCAAGTGTGGTTTTTGAGTGAGCATTGGGTCGATGTGCCGTTCATCACCGCGACGGCCTAATGGCTGTAGTCAAACCCGTTCAGCACCTGAAAGAACCAAACAAGTTCGTGATTGTCGGCAAACAGAAGTCATCCGCAAACCAGCTGCGGGAGATTGCTCCGATGGTTTCGGCTCATGCCTGACACGTTTCCAGCGTTCATGGTTTGGGAGCACTCAGAGCTACCTATTGGCGGCTGGCTTGAGACGGGCCCTTCAACCTATGTGCCCGAGTTTCCAGTCTTATGAGCCTGCGGAATAACGTCCCGCCGAGAAGTCGTTAGCGCATCCACAGTTCGCTTGAGATGTGCCTTATCGAACATATGCTTGAGTGCATTTTCGTCCTCGACTTCTTTTTTTACGGCTTCTCCATCACAAGAGAGCAGCTTTGAGAGCCGCAAGATTTAGCTGTGCGCCAAAGACCCTGGAGTCGGCGACTTTGCTGGGCTCGGATGGGTAGATGGCTCTTACCTTTTATTTGTAGAGCCAAGGCTTATAGGCGATCTCGATGTTGTATCCGTCCGGATCGACGATGTTTGCCGCGAAGTAGTCGGCACGCCATTCGGGCCGAAGGCTTGGTTCCTTCTTTGAAGTAGCTCCCGCGTCCATGGCCGCCTTGTAGCTGGCCCTGACAGCGTCTGCGCTCTTGGCAGTGAATGCGACGTAAAGGTCTTTGCCGACGTCGCCATTCTTCAGCCAGAAACCAGGCTCGGTATTGATTGCGAAACCAAGCAGTTGATCGAACTCGTAGGGCATGTCGATGCCAAGCGGCATAAGCATCTTCTTGTAAAATTCGCTCGACCGTTTCAGGTCTGAGACGGGGAGATAAATATGGTCGATAATCATCGCTTTCCTCTTTTCGTTTGTTTTTGACAGCCCCGATCAGGGTTCTGCTGAATCCTGAACCGGGCCGGCCGTGGGTGATGGCGTCATCGGGGATGGATTTCTTCTCCGTTAGCTGAGACCTTCAACAATGAGTCCGTGATGGGTCGCCCCGAGTTTGCGGTGCTTGGCGATGTCTTGGTAGGCCTCGCTGTTAATCCAATCCTTTGCGGCTTTTATGCTCGGGAATTTCACAATGACCATTCCCTCAATCGGATCACCTTCAAGGACTTCGTGCTTCCCATCGGCTGCGAGCACTTCGATAGGATGACCCTTCATCGTTGCTTTGATTCCAGCCCGATATTTGTCGAGCTCTTTTTGATCGATGGTTTTAGTTCTCGTGAAGACAATGTATGCTGACATGATCGTTCTCCTTCTTTGTTAATCGATTACCGAAATTCCTATTGAAACCCTTGGGCCGTAGCCCGCGTTGCTTACATGTTGCCGCCGTTCGCGTAGATGATTTCTCCCGTGAGCCATCCTGCATCATCCGAGGCAAGAAATGAGGCCACCCGCGCGATGTCCTCAGGTTGGCCGACGCGGCCCAGCGGCGTACTCGCGATTATCTGCTTCTTAGCCTCCGCTCCCATGACGCCCGCCGCGTGCGCACCCTCCGTTTCGGTTCCACCGGGACTGAGAGCGTTAACCCGGATTTTTCTGGGGCCTAACTCTTTTGAGAGCACGCGTCAAGCCGTTGACAGCGCTCTTTGACGCCACGTAGATCGAAAAGGGTCGGGTAGGCAGCAACACTGGCCGTCGATCCGATGTTGATAATGCTCCCGCCTTCCACCCCGAAGGCCGCCAAAGCGGCTTCGATCATGAGAAATGTGCCCAGCACGTTCGTGTTGAACTGACGGTGAAATTCCTGCTCGCTGAACTGCTCGAAGGGCGCAAACGAGAAGACTCCTGCGTTGTTCACGAGCACATCCAGGCGGCCGAAGGCTTTTTTGGCTTCCGCGACGAGGCATTGCGCGTCGGACCTCTGCGCAACGTCGCCTTGCACGGCGACGGCCCGCCCGCCGTTGCCGTTGATCTCGCACACCACCTGCTCCGCGCCCGCTTGATCGCGCGCGTAATTCACGATCACCGCGGCGCCTTCCGCGCCGAAAGCCTTTGCAATACCTGCTCCGATTCCTTTTGAAGCGCCTGTCACTATCGCAACCTTATTGTCGAGCCGTTTCATGATGGGTTCCTTTCTTACATGCGAATACGAAACCAATAGTTTCGTTTATACATTCAAATAGATGCTTGCCAAAGTAATACGAAACAATTATTTTCGTAAGTGGAACCGTGGTGATGAAAGAACCTAAGACCAAGGTCGCACCAAGACCCCGCGGTCGGCCACGGAGTGAGCACGCCCGGCAGGAAATCTTGGAAGCCGCTTATAAGCTGCTGAGAGACAAAGGTTTCAACGCTGTCGGCTCACACGAGATAGCACAGGCAGCCGGCGTGAGCAGTGCCACCCTATACCGCTGGTGGAAGTCGAAGGAAGAAATCCTGTTTGACGGCTGCTTTGAACGCATGAAACCTATTCTTGCGATTCCTGAGACTGGTTCCGGCTTGACGCGGCTCCGCCGCTACGTCCTGCGTGCGGCCGAGTTCCTGGTATCTGAAGAGGGTGCGGTCATGGCTCGCGTACTTACTGGTATCCACGAGGATAAGCGACTCAGGCAGGCGTTCCTGGAGAGATATGTCAAGCACAGACGTCAGATCCAACGCAGAATCATCGAAGACGCTATTGCGTCCGGCGAACTGAAGTCGGGGACGGATCCAGAGCTGCTGATCGACGCGCTTACTGGACCCCTGTTCTTCCGATGGCTACAGGGACACGCTGCCCTTGATAAAGCCTTTGCTAAGAACATTTTCGACAAAGTGATTCCAGGATTTCAGCCAAGGTGATTCGGCTGCGGCCCGAGAAAGGCCCTCGTTTCGAGGAACTCCACCAGTTCGTGGATGGTCGGCAATGCGGAAGTAATGCTGCCCTGAGACGTTTTGACAGAAGACTAGAGGCGTTCGGGTCGAAGAAATGGCGGGAGCGACGGGACTCGAACCCGCGGCCTCCTGCGTGACAGGCAGGCATTCTCACCAAATGAACTTGCCCAGACGTGATGACTAGTTGTGGCCTTGAGAAAGACTTCGTCTGGCTTCCTTTTTGAGTGCAGCAATGGGGCAAATCCAGGAGAGAATTACTGGTGGCCGAGGTGGGCCCTTGCGTGGAAAGAGCGGATACACGATTGACTTTGTGCTGGGAGTCGGTGACAGGGCAGCGTTCTAACCAACTGAACTACGTCCCCAACTTGTTTTCTTACCTTTATCGGAAACCCGCGTGTTTAGTGGCTTTCCTCAGGTTCAATCGATTCGCCTGTGTCGCTTGTTTCAACCCCGTAGAACCGAATTCCGAGGTTAATGGACACCAAGCTAAACCGTCCAAAACCGCGCTGCAGGCAAACACCAACCCAGAGCAGCTGTCCCTGCCCCGTCAATGAATTGTAGCAGACCGAATTCAGATCAGTACAGGCTCTGCACCGAGTCTCCACATCGAATCACGAACCAGACCACAGACCTCAGATTCAAATCCCCATCCCGCGCGGCATTACTACTTTTATTCCTGACCGCTGTAGCTGGACGTTTGTCCGAGATGAATCAGCCGCCTAGTGCGGTTTCGCGGGTTTGTTCAAACTGATTAACTGATCCCGTGTCTGCTGGAGAATCTCTCGTGAAAGGTTCGGGTCAGACACAGCACGCGAGAGGTTGATCGCTCCTAGCATTGCACTAATCGTGAGGATCGCACGGGCGCGCCGATCAGAGTTGCCATTTGGAGGAACAAGGCCCGTCGAGTAAGCCAAGGTGCGTTTGAGCCGTTCGGTATATACAGCCTTCGCCGATCGACTCGCCCGAGACATGTCACCCAGCAACGCACCCAACGCGCAGCCTGCTCCCGGCGCGTCCCGGTGCTCTTCGGACAAATAGTTCTCTAAAGCCTTCGTTAGCGTTTCAGTATGTTCCTCCCATCGGTCGAGGTCCAGGAATGCGGTGGCTAGAGCCTCACCCACCAGTTCATCGCGTGAATTGAAATGTTTGTAGAAACCGCCGACAGTAACGCCAGCCTCCTTCATGACATCGGCAACGCCGATGCCTTCCAGCCCGAGCTCGCGAAACCTCTTGGCAGCAACGCTCACGATCCGAGTGTGTGTCTCCGCCTTGTCACTCTTCGAATAACCCATCGGTCATCACCATCTTTTCCCGAGTCCGCATGGACCGCTCCAGTCAGGAAGAGCCCCTAGAGTATCATCGTACTCTTCATCGATTGGATGCAAACCGTCTCATCCTTGGTGCAAGAACCTCATAGCGTAAATAATAGACTGCTGATGCAATCTTGAGACAAATGAAGCACGAACGAGAATGTCCGGAAAAGCTTTTCCACAAAAATAGTTTGCAACTTCTGGATTACGATCATACTCTACTGTAGCGAAGGCGCAGATCAACCTGTTCCAAGCACAGGAGAAGCAATGAGCAACTCGCCCGCAGAACGAAATAAAGCAATCGTGCTCGAAGCATTCGAGACACTTTTTAACAAGCGTGACTACCTTGCGGCGGAGCGCTTCTGGTCACCGAACTACATACAGCACAGCGCGCACATACCACCAGGCCGCGAAGGACTGTTCAATCTCGTCCGCTCAGTGCCGGAGACGTTACATTACGAGAACCACCTCATCATCGCACAGGGCGATTACGTCATCGCGCATGGCCGCTTCACGGGGATGGGAAGGCCCGCCGCCTGGATCGCTGCCGACGTTATCCGGTTCGAGGGTGGTCTTCTCAAAGAGCATTGGGATGTTTTGCAGGACGAGGCGAGCAAGGCCGAATCTGTGAGCGGCCTTCCCATGTTCGGCGACAAATTCCCAAAGTGACAGCCGAACACAGCACAATCACCCTTGAAGCGTTCGACGCCCTTTAACAAGATCGAGGAGATGGCAATTATGACTTCACTCATTGTTTCGAATGAAATGTATGTGATTTTAGGAGCGAGCGGGAACACCGGCTCGATCGTCGCCAATTTCCTGCTTTCGGCGGGCAAGAAGCTGCGTGTCGTTGGGCGCGAGTCAGGGCGACTACAGCGGTTTGTGGACAAAGGCGCTGAAGCGTTCACGGCCGATATGAGCGACGCGGCTGCGCTCACCAAAGCCTTCACGGGTGCGCGCGCCGCATACCTGCTGTTGCCCCCGGCGAAATCCCGGGAGGACCAGGAGCGGGATAGCGACGCGATTGCGAAAGCTGTGAAGGAGTCCGGCTTGCGCTATGCGGTGCATTTGAGCAGCTACGGCGCGCAGGTTACGGAAGGTGCCGGGCCAGTCTCAGGACTGCATTCTTCGGAACAAAAACTGAACGCTATCGAAGATCTGAACGTTCTGCACCTGCGCGCCGCATATTTCATGGAGAACAATCTGGCGGCGATCGGCATGATTCATGGGATGGGATTAGTCGGAAATGCGCTGCTACCCGACCTGAAGATTCCCATGGCCGCGACGCGCGACGTTGGTGACTATGCAGCGCAGCGCCTCCTACACCTGGATTTTTCCGGCAAACAAACGCGCGAGCTGCTTGGGGAGCGCGACCTCTCGATGACGGAAGCTACCGCAGTGATTGCGCGCGGCATCGGCAAACCGGATCTGCGTTACGAGCAGTTCCCGTATGACCAAGTGCAGCAGGCGTTGACGCAATTGGGTGTTCCGCCCAAGGGAGCTGCCATGTACATCGAGATGTACAAAGCCATCAACGCAGGAGTCCTCGTTCCGTTGGAGCCGCGTTCGGTAGAAAACACTACATCCACTTCGATTGAACAATTTGTGCAGGATGTTTTTGCGCCAGCGTATAGCCGGAAGGCTCAAAGCGTTTAGCCCCGGGGCGGCACCGGTTGCGCCTGTTTGGCAGGCGAGGGTTCTGGAGGAATCAATGACAGCGATAAAGGCGATGCGGCTGGCTGCGGTGATCACGGCAATCGATGTCCTGGTCGCCTGCGGCTTTTCGATCGTGGGGATCATCCGTCCGCAATACCTGGTCCCTGCGGGATCAGTTCCAACGCAGGCGTCATTGATATTGGCGATGTACGCGGCGGCGCGCACAATTCCTCTGGCTTTGTTTGCATTGTGGGCGATCTACACGCAGGCGGCGCCTGCATTGGTGCTCTTGGGTGCGCTCGCCGGCACCATGCAATTGCTTGATGCCGGAATCGGTCTGTTTGAGCATGATCTTGGGAAATGCGCTGGGCCGCTCCTGATCGCCGTCCTCCAATTCTTCGTGGTGTATGTGCTTCACAGATCACGCCGCAAACCAAGCGTGGATGGGCTCAGCCCCTAACTGAGGTACCGGTTGCGTCTATCTGCAGGCGAGCGCTCCGGGCACCCTATAACAATGCGGACTAACTGATCGTCAGAAAAGGAGAATATCTATGAAAAACGCCAAGGAACTGATGCTTGAATACACCGCCTACTCGTTCAGAGATCCGAAGAAGGCGGCGGAGATGTTTGCGGAAGATGGCGCCTTTGAGCTGCCGTATCTTGCGACGTTCGGGCTTCCTACACATTACACGGGCCGAGACGCGATCGCCAGCTTTTTCCAATCCGTGCTCGACATCTATCCCGGTTTCAAATTCGAGAATACCAAGGTGCTGATCGATACTCCTGACCAAGTCTTTGCAGAATTCGAAGCCACTGCGGTGTCAAGCAAAACGGGACGAACTGTTCATCAACTCTTCTTTTCGCGGCTGGTTGCCGAGAATGGAAAGATCAAGTTGTTTAGAGAAGCTCTGAATACTGTCGAAGTGGCCCGGGCCAATTTACAGGATAGCGCGGGCTTGTTTTGAAAAAGGATTCGGTGGGTCGCGACGGGTGCCTCAATCCCAGCGGATAGAGGAATGATTGCTGACTGCGAAGGCTCGAATCAAATCGCCACGAATGGATGTGAAGCGCCTTCTGAAAAGATGGCAGTCGTTGAGAGGGGATAGAACCATGGGAAACGAAGGCTCTTACACAGCCCTCGGGCTGAAAGTATGGAAAGCCCAAGTCGATCGGGCGAACAAGCTTTTTGGAACCCTCTCGTCCGAGCAGATTCTGCAGGAAATAGCGCCTGGCAGAAACAGGCTGCTCTACTTGTGGGGACATCTGACAGCCATTCACGACGCGATGCTGCCGCTGCTGGGGCTGGGAAAACGACTTTACCCCGAGTTTGACGTTGCCTTCGTCATTAATCCTGACAAGTCGCAGACCGTGACTCCTTCGCACGAAGAGATTCGCCGAGCATGGATTACCGTAAACGGAGAATTGTCGAAAGGGTTCGAAAAAATGTCGCAGCCCGACTGGCTCCAGCGTCACTCTGCCGTGTCGGAGGAAGAGTTTGCGAAAGATCCCTCGCGTAATCGCTTCTCCATCCTGCTCAGCCGCACAAATCATCTCTCCTATCACCTCGGCCAGGCGGTGCTCGGGCTCAAGTGATCGAACGTGGAGCATCTGAGCGGGAGAGTCCGAGCTTAGCAACAACGGAGAAAGGTAATGACTAAAAAGCTCGAAGGCAAGACCGCCGTCATCACCGGCGGAACAGAAGGGATTGGGTTCGCTACGGCAGAACTTTTCGTCGAAGAGGGTGCCTATGTCTTCATAACGGGCCGTCGCCAGAAGGAACTCGACGAGGCCGTTCGGGCAATAGGCACCAACGTTTCCGGAGTTCAGGGCGACGTCGCCCAATTGGCCGACCTTGATCGCCTCTACGAGACCGTCTCCAACGTGAAGAGGCGAATCGACATTATTTTCGCTAACGCCGGGGTGGGCGAATTCGTTCCCTTTGGGGCCGTTACCGAAGAGCATTTCGACAAGCTATTCAACATCAATGTGAGGGGAATGCTGTTCACCGTGCAAAAGGCTTTACCGCTACTGAATGACGGCGGTTCTATCATTCTCAACGGCTCTGTCGCGAGCATCAAGGGCACAGCCGCCTTCGGCGTCTACGCCGCAAGTAAGGCCGCAATCCGATCTTTCGCGCGAACCTGGACTACGGATCTGAAGGACCGTCGTATCCGCTCAAACGTTGTTAGTCCGGGTCCGATCGATACGCCGCTGGCGAGTCGGCAATCCGCAGATGTGATTGCGCGAATTGTGTCCACCATCCCCATGGGACGCATGGGGAAACCCGAGGAAGTTGCCAAGGCCGCGCTGTATCTGGCATCCGACGACTCAAGTTTTGTCACAGGTATTGAACTGTTCGTTGATGGGGGCAGAGCGCAGGTCTGAGCGACTCCCCCGGCTAGGAGAAAATGTCAATGATTACCCAACAGGCCTCTATCAAGCACGCGGATCGCGATCTATACGCGCGGGAGAAGGTCCTGAATTCCGCCATCATCGCCGCCGACATCAGCAGCGGCTGGGAAGCATATCTTGAGATTTTTGACGCGTTCTACGCCGATCATGTCGAGGTCAGCGACGGCACGGAGAGTGGCTTGGTATTTGGCCGGGAGCGGATTCGCGCGCTCCTCTTCAAATTCCTTGTCCCGATTCATGTAATGGCTGAGATTGGCGGCCTGTCGGTACAGATTCGAGAAAGCCCGATTCTCGGAGACACCGCAGATGAGACACATTCGGCCTGGTCAGTGGATCTGATCGGGGCGTCAGGCAGGAGGTGCCGGATTTCCTGGTGCACTCTTCGACAGTGGGCTGATTCTCGCGTCATATACGAACGCCATTACGACCACCAGCAAACCGGCGGACCTCTAACCTTCGACGATCTTCATCTGCGGGCGTCAGCGGCAAGTGTGGGCGTTCAACGGCCGTTTTAGCCACTGCAACTTGTTTTGCAGCGAGATCAATACCCGGTATAGAGGAGGACCGCAATGCCAACCACCACTAGCTCGATGCTGAAGTGGGACGTTTTAGTAACGAATCGCCAAGGCCTCACCCGCGACCTGCCACCGGGGAAAGAAGAATGGATGTGGGTGCCAACATCGGCCACCCTTATCTATGGCGAACGGGACGCTGTTCTCGTCGACGCCTTTCTTACCGTCCAGCAAGCACACGCGGCAGTGGAATGGGTCGCGGCGAGCGGCAAGAACCTGACTACGATCTATGTCACTCACGGCCACGGCGATCATTTCTTTGGCATCGGCGCCCTCCTGGATCGGTTTCCGAATGCCAAAGCGGTTGCAACGGCTGACGTTCTGAAGGTCATGCGCCGGCAAATGTCCCCAGAATTCGTCGCGAGTTTCTGGAAGGCACGCTATCCCGGCCAGATTCCGGAGCACCTGGTCCTTCCCGAGGAACTCCGGCGGAATGTGATTGACCTCGAAGGGCGTGAGCTTGTCGCGGTCGAAGTGGGGCATACCGACACCGACAACACAACGTGTCTTCACGTGCCATCGGTCGGGTTGGTCGTTGCTGGCGACGTCGCCTACAACGATGTCCACCTCTACCTCGCCGAGTCAAGCACGCAAACTCGGCGCGAGTGGATCACTGCGCTCGACACGATTGAGTCGCTGAAGCCGCGCGCCGTGATCGCCGGGCACAAGAAAGCTGATCGGGACGACAGTCCAGGAATCATTGAAGAGACCCGTCAATACATACGCGATTTTGAGCGCGTCGCTTCGATGACGGCAACGGCGAGAGAGCTATACGACCAGATGTTGGAGATCTATCCGGATCGAGCCAACCCGGGCTCACTATGGGGTTCGGCGCACGTGGCGAAACCGTAAGTTCATCGCAATGAAAGACAGCACACTAGAGATGGACGGCTGAACAAGAAGAATGCGATATATCAAATGCTTCAAGACTAGAACGACTTTAGGACTTTGCAATCGATGAAACGGAGAATTTGAGATGAAGAATAACGCAATTCCAATGGGCGTCGGAACACGAATCATCTACTGTGCGATGGCGATCATGACACTCATTCTAAGCATGGGAGAAAACACTATGGCACAAACAAAATCAACGGCAGTTGTGAAGAACATCGTTATCGTCCACGGCGGTCTGGTGGACGGGTCCGGTTGGGAAGGTGTCTACAATATCTTGAAGAAGGACGGCTACACGGTCACCATCGTCCAGAATCCGACCATCTCGCTGGCAGACGACGTGGCGTTTACCAAGCGTGCGATCGCCGCTCAGAACGGCGCTGTGATACTTGTCGGTCACTCGTATGGCGGCGCTGTCATCACCGAAGCCGGCAACGACCCGAAAGTGGCGGGGCTAGTTTATGTCGCTGCCTTTGCGCTCGACAAAGGCGAATCTGTATCCGCACTGATCAAGGACCCGCCTCCTGGCGCGC
>Ga0207022_10194_pt1 | contig 16170 bp, 13 predicted proteins | sample Alteio_BWMinCont_46_FD_153307 | JGI IMG/M metagenome (GOLD analysis project Ga0207022, IMG submission 153307) | Enriched cells from forest soil in Barre Woods Harvard Forest LTER site, Petersham, Massachusetts, United States -... | ecosystem: Environmental > Terrestrial > Soil > Temperate forest >... | reverse complement strand
CCGGTCGCTCGGCGTGCGCCGTCTCGCCCTTGTCGAGGACGTCGTTCAAGCCGCGCTCCTGCAGGCCCTGGAAACCTGGTCTCGGCGCGGCGTGCCAGAAGACCCGGCCGGCTGGCTCTACCGCACCGCCCGCAACCTGGCGATCGACGCGCTGCGGCGGGAGCGAATTCACGCCCAGGCCTTGCCGCGCCTGGCCGAAGACGCCGAGCGGGAAGCGTCGCCGCTCGAAGCGCATTTCGCCGACGAGATCGGCGACGAACCGCTGCGCCTGCTCTTCGTCTGCTGCCACGAAGCGGTGCCGGCCGAATCCCGCGTCGCCCTCGCGCTGCGGACGCTCTGCGGTTTCAGCACCGCGGAGATCGCCCGCGCCTTGCTCACCAGCGACGCCAACGTCCAGAAGCGGATCGAGCGGGCGCGGGAACGGCTGCGCGAGCTGGACGTGGATTTTGATACGCCGGCTGCGGCCCGGCTTGGCGCTCGGCTGGACGCGGTCCTCGCGGTCGTCTATCTCCTTTTCAGTCAGGGCTGCCACGTCACCCATGGCGACATGCCGATCCGCCGCGACCTGTGCGCTGAGGCCCGCCGGCTGGCGCGGATGCTCGCTGCCCAGAGTGTCGGCGACGTCCCGGCGGTCCATGCCTTGCTCGCGCTGATGTGCTTCCACGCGGCCCGCTTCGACGCGCGCGTCGCTCAGGGCGGCGCCATCGTTCTGCTCGAGGAACAGGATCGCAGCGCCTGGAACTGGAGCGACGTGCGGGAAGGCATGGCGTGGCTCGCCCGGTCAGCCGCCGGCGACGAGCCGACGCGCTATCACGTGGAAGCCGGCATCGCCTGGGAGCACTGCCGTGCGCCGACCTTCGCCGACACCGATTGGCGACGGATTGCCGAATTGTACGACACGCTCGAGCGCATCGCGCCGTCGCCGCTGAACTCCCTCAACCGCGCGGTCGCCGAAGCTTGCCTGCACGGCCCGCAAGCCGGCCTCGAGCGCCTGGCCGCCGTTCTTCCGGAAAACGTTCCCGCCCGTTATCCCGGTTGGCACGCGGTCATCGGCGAGCTCCATTTCCGCCTCGGCCGACACTCCGCCGCCGAGCGCGCCTGGCGGGAAGCCCTACGCTTTACCACGGCCCGCGCCGATCGAGAATTCTTGCGTCGCCGCCTCGCCGTCTGCCGGCCCGATGGAGGCGAGCCCGCCAATGAGTAATCTAATTGCCCTCGAAGATAGCCGACACGAACAATACATAATGCTAAAGCGATGTCAGGAAGTCATCGGGTCAGGAGCCTGCCGTGTCCATTGTCGTGGAAGACTTCCACAAGAATTATGATAAGACGATTGCGGTCGCGGGCATCTCGTTTCAGGTCGAGGCCGGGGAGATCCTCGGCCTGGTCGGGCCCAACGGCGCCAGCAAAACCACGACGTTGCGCGCACTCGCCGGCATCCTGCGCCCGACGCGCGGCCGCATTGTCATCGCCGGTCATGATCTGGCGCACGAGCCGATTGCTGCCAAGGCCGCTCTTGCCTATGTCCCTGACGACCCGCACCTTTTCGAGCAACTGACGGTATGGGAGCACCTTCGCTTTATCGCCGCTGCCTACCGCGTGCGCGACTGGCAGCCGAGCGCGCTGGAGTTGCTTACTCAGTTTGAGTTGACGGAAAAACGCAACGCCCTGGCCGCGGAGTTGTCCCGCGGCATGCGGCAGAAGCTCGCGATCTGCTGCGGATACCTGCACCAACCGCGCGCGGTCCTTCTCGACGAACCGCTTACCGGGCTCGATCCGCACGGTATTCGCACGATGAAGGAGTCCATCGGCAAACGCGCCGCCACGGGAACCGCATTCATTATCAGCTCTCATCTCCTGTCGTTAATCGAAGACCTGTGCACCAGCGTGCTCGTTTTGCATCGCGGCCAGCAGCTTTTGCACGGCAAGCTGGCCGACCTCCGCCGCGAGGCGAACCGGGATGGCCGGCAAGAAACGCTGGAAGATCTGTTCTTCCGTCTCACGGCAAGTCCCAATGAGCCGGTGACCGTGGAACTGGTGAAAGGGGCGGAAGCCTGACGTGGACCGCGCCCTGTGGCTTCTCTACTGGCTGGGCTTGCAGAGCTGGCTGCGCCGCACCTGGAACAGCTTGCGCACCTGGCAGGGCGTGGTGTTGGCCGGGTTTTGGGTCCTCTTTCTCGGCTCGTGCATGATTGGCTGGATCGTGTCCCGCTTCGTACCGAATGCTCAACCACAAGAGTTTGCCTCAGACGTTACCGTCAGTCTCGAGCAAGTGGAGCGCGTTGGCTCTTTGATCCTGCTGGGCCTCTGCTTGCTCACGTTCGCGACCACTACAGGGAAGGGGGCAATCGTCGTATTCCTGCCGGCTGAAATTGCCTTTCTGGTCGCCGGCCCTTTCACACGCCGAGAGTTGCTGGCTTACAAGCTTCTCGTGGTTCTATGGGTGTTTTGCATCACGTCCTTGTTCTGGGTTTTTCTCCTGGGATTTGGTTTCGTGCTCAGATTGCCCTCCGGCCCTTTGCCGGCGCGCTACCTGGGGATGGTGCTCGCCTTCATTTTCTTGCAACTGGTGGCGTTGGATTTGACCTCACTCGCCATGGTTATCGGCGTGCGCGCCTACGGCCGCGCCCGTAAGATCGCGCTCGCCATTCTGGGGGTTTTCGCGGCGGCCGGTGTACTTTATGCGATCATGATCTTGCCGAACCGCGGTTTGGGCGCAACGCTCGAAGCGCTCGAGCAAATGCCTTTCACGAGGGCCCTCCTCGAGGTGCCGCGCTGGTTCATCCGGGCGGCTCTGGCGGAGCATTACTGGCCTGATTTCGTTGCTTGGGGCGGCGCCGGCCTGGGAGTCAATGCTGTTTTGCTGTTGCTCCTCTTCAAGCTCGATGCCCAATACGTGGAGGGCGCCGCTGTTGCCGGGGAGCAACTTTACGCACGAATTACACGCATTCGCAAGGAGGGCGCGGGAGCGATCCTGGCGAAGAGTTCCGGCACCGCGCGGTCCAGCTTGCGGAGCCTCCCCTGGTGGGGAGGGGCCGGACCCGTGCTCTGGCGGCAGCTCCAGGGCATGGCTCGTAGTCGCACGTTAATTTTCGTCCTGGTCGCTGCACTGATCGGACTATTTTTCCTGGGAAATTGGCTGTTGAAAAATACAGGCGCGCCCGCCGATCCAGCGTCTTTTAGTCCCCTCCCGCTGGCGGGGATAATCGTCCTCCTTTCGTTTTTGATACCGGGAATGATCTCCGCCGATTTTCGCCGCGACTTTGATCGGATGGATGTACTCAAGGCCTTGCCAATCGGCTCGGCGCCCCTGGCGATCGGCCAGATTCTCGCGCCGGTGCTCTGTACGACCCTGGTGCAAGCGCTGGGCACGGCGGTCCTGGCAATCCGGGCCGGCCAGTCGGACGTTGTTATTGGCCTATGGACCGTATTCCCATTGGTCGTGCCATTCAATTTCCTGCTGGTCGGCCTGGACAATCTCGTGTTTCTGCTCTGCCCGAGCCGGCCTGTCAATGTTGCGCCATCGGCTGCACAGTTCTCCGGCAAAAAACTACTTCTGAACATGGGAAAGTTTCTGGTCTTGTACATGGCCTGTGCCATGGCCGGAGGATTCGCGGTTGCCGTCTACTTTCTGACCGACCGGCTTTTTGGCGCGGCGATCGCCGTGGCATGGGTCGTGCTGGCGGCCTTTGCCGCGGGCGTGGTGCCGCTGCTTGCCCTGGCCTTTCAGCGCTACGACGTTGCCCGCAACCGGCCAGGCTAACGGGAGTCGTCTTGATTCAATGTTCCGTGAACTGCCATTGCCGCTAAGGGAACTTTGGCAACTTTTTCGAAGAATGCCATAGGTTGCCATGTGTTTGGCATCCTATCAGAGCGTGGCGGGGTGGCGGTCTTACTCGCCGGTCATCCTAACCTTTTGCCTGGAAAATGATTGTGAACCAAAGTAACACCGCCACTGTACTGCAATGAGGCGGTGTTGCCTGGCAATGTGACTCGGTCCCCCGAAACTGTCGCGATTGAAGCATGTGTGTGTGACGCAGCGCAGTGCAATCCATCCATTCAGGCCCTTCGTTTGCCTCTCCCCAGCCTAAGGACATGGATCACCGTGGCCGACGAGCACCCGTAGCGCAAGAACGGGCCGATGATCCCCTCGACGAGCAGGGCGCCCCACGGCAGGGCGCTCTGGAAGCCCAGGCGCGCGAACAGGACGCCCGGGAGCAGAGCCAGGACGATCAGCTTTGCTCGGAGCAGCCACGCCATCGACGACTGGTGCTGGCGGCGCAGGCGCGGATGGGCGTGATAGCGCTGCTGCGTGTAGATGAACTCATCCGCGTCGAACCTGGCCGGCGCTTGCTGACCCTGGGCAAGCAAGCGGTCCACGTTCAGGCGATGCCGCGCCAGCGTCTCGGCCAGAGGCCGGCTTGCCACCGGACGGACATGGGATAGCGCCCCGAGGATGGCAATCCCGCACATCACGCGGGCCATCAGCCGTTGGTCCGCGGTGAGCGAACCATGGTTTACTGGCATAAACGTCAGCATCAAGCAGCCCACCGCCCCGGCCAGCAGGAGCATTCGCCAGGCCGAATGCGTTCCAGCCGCCGTCGCCGGCGGCAGGTCTTGTACCGGCTCGGTCCGCGCCCCGACGGCCAGGAAATCGCCTTCCTGCACTTCCACGCCGCCGGAATAGTTCTTGGTGAAGGCGACGCCTCCCGTCTCGAAGACGGTAAAAAAAGAGGCCCGCCGCGGCATGATCTGATTGTTGGGGTAGAGTATCCCAAAGCACTTCTCGCCGGGCCGGTGCAAGACAAACTCCTCGAAGCGCCGCATGAAGGGCATCTGCTCCCAGTAGGTGCCCAGCGGCCTGAAGCCCAGCGCGATCATCTCCTGGTAGAGGTCGCCGTCGAGCCTGGTCGGCCAGTAGAGGTCGGCGTCCTCGGAGTCGCCGGCCATACCGTTCTGCACAGGGTTCCGGCCGAGGAGCACAAGGATTTCCGGCAACAGCAGCCGGATGACGATCAGCACGGAGACGAGCGCGAGGACGAGGGTGAAGGTATCTTGTAAAGGCATAGGATGACCTTCTGACGCGGCGCCGGAGATCCGGATGTCCTACCAAACCCTAGCTCAGAAGGCGACCGAATGCTGTCGGGCTCGCTTCATATTTAACGAAGAGTTCAGGCGCAATGGGCATGCGGAATCGTGCGGAATCTCAACCAGACCGCTCTTGCAACGAAACCGGTTCTGAAATAGCCTGTTAGCACATCTTTCTTTTTACTCGCAGCCCGGCAAGGAAGCGATCCCATGCGAGAAGCACTGGAATTTCTCAGGCGCAACAAACTGTCGTTCATCGTCACGGCCCTGGCCTGTCTCTTTACGTTGATGCTCTGGCCGCTGACAGAGCGGCTGCCGGTGGCCCTTTTCCTGGCGGCCGTGGCGCTGGCGGCCTGGCAAGAGGGACCCAGAGCAGCCCTGCTGACCACGGCGCTGTGCACCGCCGTGCTCATCATGGTTTGTATGTTGCTGCCGGCAAACAGCTCGGCAGACGTGATCGCGCATCTGGCCGTTCTGGTGATCGTCGGCCTGCTGGCGGCGTACCTGTGTCGGGAATTCGAGCGCGCCCATCAGGCCAGCGAACACGTCCAGGCGGCACTCGCGGGCTCCAGGGACGCCGTCATTTTTGCCGATGCGCGCGGACGCGTGACCCGGCTCAACTTCTCCGCCCAGGCGCTGGTCGGCTGGCATCCGTTGAACGCGCTCGACCAGCCGCTGGGGCTGGTGCTCCAGGTCAAGTCGGAGCAGACGGGCAAACTCATGGATGAGCTTGCCGGCGGCGCGCTGCAGCGACCGGAGACCCTTGACTTGCCCGCCGGGGCGCTCGTCGTCTCCACCCAGGGCAAGGAGACGCCGGTCGAGGGCTATATCGCGTCGCTGGTCGATTCCGGCGGGCGCATCACGGGCCTGATGGTCTGCTTTCGCGATGTGAGCCAGCGCCGCCAAGCGGAACAGACGGCCCGGCTGCGCGAAGAGAAGCTGCGCGAAAAGCTCCTCGACGCCTTGCGCGATGGGGACGAGCGGCTGCGCTCCGTGCAGGCGGATTTCGAGCCGCGCCTCAAGGAGCAGCAAGAGAGCAAAACCAAGGCCGAGGCGGCGCTCCAGCAAGCCCAGGCGCAATTCGAGCGCCACCTGGCGGAAAAGGATTCGGCTCATGGCGCGGAGTTAGCGGCTCTCCGCCAGGGTCGCCAGGACCTCGAAGAGCAAGTCCAGGAGCAGTCGGCGCGGCGCCTGGAAACCGAGACGGCCCTACGTAAAGCGAAGGATGAACTGACGGCAACGGTGGAAAATAACCGCCTTCAGGAGGATCTCGAAAAACAACTGAGCCAGGCGCTGGCGCAGAAAAAGCAAGCGGAAGAGGAATCGCACAAGCTGCGCGACGAACTGGCTGCGTTGGCCGCCGCGCGAACGGCGGAGCGCGCGGCAGCCGAGGAACAATTGCGCCAGGTGCGCGATGAACTGGCCCAGCAGCTCGATGAACACCTGACCGGTCATAGAGACCAGCAAACTTCCTTGATGGCGGAGCTGGCGGGGAGCAAGGCAGACCAGGAGGGGCTGCGCGGGAACAATCAGCGCTTGCAAGAGCTTGTGGAGCAAAACCGAGAGCACCTGGCCGCCGGAGAAGCCGCCGCCCTGGAGCACCGGCAGCGCGCGGAATTGCTCGAATCCCTGGTCGACAACAGCGGCCTGGGCATGTTCGCGTTTGACGGCGCTTGCCGACTTACCTTCTGGAATGCAGGCATGGAGCGCATCACGGGTTTTGACCGGTCCGCCGTGCTTGGCAGGCTGGCGTTTGAGGTCTTTCCTGCGCTGGAAGAATCGGGGGAGAGCCGGCATTTCCTGGATGCGCTGGAGGGGAAACGCGTCCAGGCGCAGTCTGCTGTCCTGTCGCAGGATGGCAGCCGCGGTGAGCTCGAGCAAACTTATGTCCCCATCCCCGGGGAATCACCGGCCGGCGGCGGCATGGTCTTCGTGCGTGAGATCGTTGTGCCCAGGCGCAACGGCGACCGCGTCGAGCAGGCGGCTGGCGAGTTTGCCGGGTCTGTAACGGCTGGTCGAGAACGCGCGCTGGCTTCGAGTCTCTTCAGGGCGGATTGGGACTGGCTGTCGTTCAATTGAAACACCGATTGTAACCCGAAGCGCCAGCGAGGGGCCCTCGCTAGCGCTTCGGGTTACAGTCGAATGGTCCAGGCTTGACTAGTTGTAGGCGAGCCAATCCGCACTGGTCCATGCGAAGTGGGCGTTGTCCACGGACATGGGATGGCCGTACTCTTTCATGCCCGGCTGGTGTACATTCCAGCCGCTGATGGATTCATGGCCCGTGTCCTTACGGATTTCGCGGCCGCTGCGGACCGCAATTTCCTGGCGTAGCTTGTGCAGGTCGGCCGCGGACAGGTAAAGGTTGACCACGTCGTCCCGCGAGACAAAACTGAGGCGATAGCCCGCCCCGTCATGAACCAGCAGGCATTCGCGGTCACAACCGTCCCTCAGGGAAATGGCAGTGACACGGCGCTGATCGACTTGCATGGCAACCTCCCTCGCATGCTCGAAAGATTCTCCGGACGCGGCGGGGCTTATAGGCAAGAGGCAGAGGACTGTCAAGCACAGCCGAAGGGTGCCGTTTGTCGCCTTTCGCTCCGCGAAAGGACATGCTTTCGCGGAGCGAAAGCCGACAAACGGAGACGCTGCCCGAAGTTAAGTTGCGAAAAGAAGCCTGCCGGGACTACAATGCACGGCGAAAGTCCCAAGGTCTCCTGCAGGCTGCGGTCAAAGGATTATCGGCCTGATCCTCTTACCGGGTGTTTCGTGCCCGAATTCCCTGCTGGCAATCAGGATTCACGGCGGCCCCGGAAGGTCGTCGTGCTGGGTTCGACGGGATCGATCGGCACCAACTGCCTGGATGTCGTGGCTCATCTCGGCGACCGCCTGAGCCTGTCCGGCCTGAGCGCGCACTGCAACTGGGAGTTATTGCTGCAGCAGGCGAATCTCTTTCGGCCGCGCTGGCTGACGGTTACCGGGCCCGGGCTGCAAGACGAAATCTCCAGGTACCGCTTGCCTGCCGGCACGCGGCTTTTGTTTGGAGACGACGGGATCGCCACGATGGTTTCCGATCCCGAAGTGGACGTGGTCGTGACGGCAATCGTCGGCGCCGCGGGGCTGGCGGGAACCCTGGCGGCCCTGGAAGCCGGCAAGACGGTCGCCGTGGCGAACAAGGAAACGCTGGTCATGGCCGGCCCGCTGGTCATGGAGCTGGCGGCCCGGAAAGGCGTGCGCGTCCTGCCGGTGGACAGCGAGCATAGCGCCATTTTTCAGGCGCTGCAGTCTGGCCGGCGCGGCGAGGTCGAACGCGTGGTGCTGACGGGGAGCGGCGGCCCGTTTCGCGGCCGAACGGCCGCGGAACTCACGCATGTGTCCGTGGCGGATGCCTTGCAACATCCGACCTGGCGCATGGGCCCCAAGATTACCGTGGATTCCGCCACTCTGATGAACAAGGCGCTGGAGATTATTGAAGCACGCTGGCTCTTTGACCTGCAGCCGGAACAGATCGAGGTAATTATTCACCCCGAGTCGATGATCCATTCCTTCGTGGAATTCACGGATGGCTCGATCCTGGCCCAACTATCGCCGCCCGATATGCGCCTGCCGATCCAGTACGCGCTCACCTATCCGGAGCGTCTGCCGGGGCCGGCGCGGCGCTTGAACTGGCGCGAACTGGGGGCCTGGCATTTTGAACAGCCCGATCTGGAGACCTTTCCCGCGATACAATTAGGGTATGAGGTCGCCCGCCGCGGCGGCACCTGCGGCGCCGTGCTGAACGCCGCCAACGAGGCGGCGGTCGGCTGCTTCCTCGCCGGGGAGCTGGATTTTCTGGACATTCCGCGTGTGTGCCGCGCGGTCCTTGACAACCATAACTATAGTTCCCGGCCGGCGCTGGGCGAGTTGCTCGCCGCCGACCGTTGGGCGCGCCAGGAGGTAGGACGTTGGCTGAACCGAATTCATCCGAACCAAACAACCCGATAGCCCCGGCCGATGCGCATAGCGCGCGCGGCGGCGATGCCAATCCGCCCCACGATCAGGATACCGCCCGCAATCCCTGGGGTTTGAACCAGGCCGTGCTGCTGGCGCTCCTGGCCGTGGGAGTGGTGATGCTGTTCCGCAGGTTTGGCGTGGAGGGGATGCTGAGCATCGGCCTGGTCGCCGTCGGGCTCGGCTTTGTGATCTTCATTCACGAGCTGGGCCATTTCGCCGTCGCCAAGTGGTGTGACGTTCACGTCGAAACGTTCAGCATCGGCTTCGGTCCGGCGATTCCCGGCTGCAGTTTCCAGCGCGGCGAAACCACCTACAAGATCGCCTGGTTCCCACTGGGCGGCTACGTGAAGATGGTGGGCGAGGGCGCGGAGTCGGAAGAGGACGAGGACGACCCGCGCTCGTTCCGCAACAAGTCGGTCTGGCAGCGCATGGCCATCATCTCGGCCGGCGTGATCATGAACGTGCTCCTGGGAATCGTGTGCTTCATCTTTGTCTATCGCACGCACGGCGTGGAACATCAGATCACGCAGATCGGGCAGGTCGAATGCGCCTCGCCTGCGTGGATCAAGGGGCTACCTGCCGGCGCTATCATCGACCGCATCGGCGACAGCAGCAATCCGTTTTTCGATGATCTGAAGTACGAGGTGAGTTTGTCATCGTCGGACCAGTCGCTGCTTTGCGAATGGCACATGCCGGGCGAAAAGACCAATCACGAGGTGCGCATCCGGCCGAGGAAGGAAAAGGACGATCAATATCCGGTGATCGGCCTGGCGCCGATAACCAGCGTGAAGTTGATGCCGCCGTCGATGCGCAAGGCCATGCGCATGCCGGTGACACACGACAGCGCCGCCGCCAATGCCCAGCCGCCGTTTGAGTTTGGCGATGCAATTGTCGCGACCACCGATCCGAACAACTCCGGCCAGGTGACGCCGCTGGCGAGTGCAGAAGGCTCCCAATACTACGAGTACTTCCGCCGGCTGAAGTTGCTGACTGGCCGGCCGATGGTCATCGAGGTACGCAGGCAGAGCGAGGACAAAGAGACCACGACGAACGTGGCGATTCAGGTGCCCCCTTCCTATCACTACGTGCTGCCCGGCTTACGCATGCGCATGGGCGTGGTCACGGGTCTGCGCGAGAACTCCGCCGCGGCCAGGGAACTCCGGGCCCGCAACCTGAGCATGGGAGACGACGGCGACATCCTGAAATGGCTGGAAGTGACCGACAACGCCAAGCACACAAGCCGCTATATCACCGCTCCGCCCGATCCGAATGAACCCGTGCCGCCGGGGGTTACCAGGGTATACGTCGATCCCACGCGTTTGCCCTTTGAACTGCAAAAATGGGCTGACGAAAAAAAGGGCGACAAGATTGTGCGTGTGAAAGTGCTGCGCGAGGCGGAGCACAAGGCGCGGGCGCCGTTTCCGCCGAAGAACGATGTCATCCAACTTGCCTGGGACGACCAGTGGAAGTTTGACCGCGAGGTGCCCTATAGCTTGCGCGCGCCATTGGCGATTCCCGGCCTGGGGATTGCCTACCAGGTCGATGCCTATGTGGCGGACGTGGACAAGGGCTCGGACGCGGATCTCGCCGGGCTCAAGGCCAATGACCAGATCAAGGCCGTCCGCTTCCAGACAGCCAATCCACAAACGGATGAAAGCGTCTCCGACAAATGGGTGGAAATTGATCCCAAGCAGCCGGACCAATGGGCCAATATTCACTGGGTCCTGCAGCGCGCCGACTACAAGGAAATGAGCCTGTTGGTTGAATCGCAAGACAAAACGCGCACGGTCTTCCTGGTTGCCCAGCAGGATACGACCTGGCCGATGGCGGACCGCGGCCTGGTCTTCATGCCGGCCACGACGATTGAAAAGGCGGATACCACTGCCGAGGCGGTGCGCCTGGGGATGAGGCGGACGCTGCGCAGCATCGTCATGATCTACCTGAACCTGCGTGCCATGATCACCGGCCGCGTCTCCCTCAAGAGCGTGGGCGGCCCCATCATGATCGCCACGCTGGCTTACGAGGTCGCCGGCCAGAGCGTGTACGACCTGGTCCTGTTCCTGGGCATGATCAGCATCAATCTGGCGGTGATCAATTTCTTGCCGATCCCCGTGCTGGACGGCGGCCACATGCTCTTCCTCATCTGGGAGAAAATCCGCGGCGTGCCCGCCTCGCAAACCGTGCAGGCGGTGGCCACGTACGTCGGCTTGCTGGTCATCCTGGCCTTGATGGTACTGACGTTCTGGGTGGACATCACGCGCCTGTTTTAAGAGTCGGTCCGAAAAGTGTCAGATCTTCGGACTTGCACAATCATGGGAACTACGGAAGAGAAAACGGAGCCTGATCCAAACAAGGAAGAGCCGGTTGAGGCCGAACAGGAAAGCGGCCGCGCCCCGGTGGCCGCGCTCGTGGTCTGGATGTGTGGTTTTTTCTTGCTGCTGGCATTTCTGCTCTGGGATACCCTGGTAGAAGTCGTGCGCTGGCTCTTGGCCAACTGAGCCGCGAATTAGCCAAGCCCGTTTTCTTCGAGGATGCTCCAGAGCTGATCCCAGACCTGTTCCGGCGTCGGCGCCGCCGGATCTCCGCGCGACCAGACCCGGGCAGCGTCTTGCAGGCAGCGCACCGCTTCACTACGAATCATTTCGTCGCGCGCCGGGCGCTTGGCGGACTTGGGCCGTGCTTTGCGGGCGGCCGGAGCGCCGCCCTCCTTGGCTTCGCCGTCCAGAACCTCGTTACATAGCCGGTCGGCATGACCGTTCTGAGCGCGCGGCACGTGGCGGATGGCCACCAGGTCGAATTCTCGGGCCAGCGTCTTGGCCTCGTCGAAAAGATCGCGCAACTGTTCGTTCTTGACGCGGTATTCTCCATTCATTTGCTTGACCAGCAATTCGCTGTCGCTATTAATGTGCAGGCGTGTGCCGCCCAGCGCATTCGCCCGCTGTAGCGCCTTGACCAGTGCCGTGTATTCCGCGACGTTATTGGTCGCCGAACCTAGACAGCCGGCCTCTTCGATCACGGGGTGGCCGCCGCCCGTGATGACATAGGCATAGGCCGCCGGGCCCGGGTTGCCGCGCGCTGCCCCGTCGATATGGATGGTCAGGACGGCTTCGTTGCTCATGGCGATGATCCTTCTGCCTACAGGCGGCTACGGTTTGCGCGACAAGTGGAGAGCATTGTAGGCAGCCAGCAAGCGGCCCGTCAATCGTGCCCGCTGAGCAAATGCGTATAACTGCAATATGAGCGACAGCGAGCCACGGTTGCTGATTCTGGAAACGTCGGGACGCGTGGGGCTAGTGGCGCTGGCTCAGGGCGCCGGGCTGCTGGCGGCTCGGCGCCTGGACGAGGCGCGGCGGCACGCGCGCGACCTGGCCCCGGCGGTCCGTGATCTGTTGGCTGAGCACAACTGGAAACCAGGCAATGTCGACGCCGTCATCGTTAGCCTTGGGCCGGGTAGCTACACCGGCCTGCGCGTCGGCATCATGTCGGCCAAGACGTTTGCGTACGCGACCGGCAGCGCGCTGATCGGCGTGGAGACCTTCCGCGCCATCGCGCTTCAGGCTGGACAGACTGTTCGCCTCGACGTGATTGCGGACGCGCAGCAAGACAAGATCTACGTGGAGCGCTTTGTCCGGGCAAGTGGTACCGAACCCTGGAGTGTCGAGACCGTCCTGCATATAGGCAGACTCGACGATTGGCTGGCCGCACTACCGTCCGACGTTGCTGTTACTGGACCGGGGCTGCACGTTCATGGCAAGAGCATTCCCGGCCACATTTGCCAGATAAGCCCGGAGCAATGGGACCCGCGTACCGACAGCCTCCTGCAGATCGGACTGGCCCGATTTCATTCCGGCGAACGCGACGATGTTTGGAAAGTGGAGCCGATTTATCTGCGCCCCAGTTCCGCTGAAGAACAAAAGCAGGCGATTCGCACCGGCAGCTACCCCCCGCTTCAGGGTGATCGGAAGAACCCGCTGTCATAAATCACATCGACGGAACCGTCGGCAAGAAAGTGGGCCTGCACGCTGTAACTGCCGTAGTTGTAGATGATGCGATCGCGCACATGCTCGATGCGCGGCGTGCCGGCCGGAAAAGAGAGCGGCAGGGTAATCGGTCGCTTCGAATAGAGATGCTGGAAGGTCAGGATGTGGGTCGGCCTGGGCTGGTTGTAATAGGGCTCGTGCACCGCGCCCAGCCAGCGCACGCGCTCTCCGGCACTGCCGCTGGGCGTCGGACGGAGAGAGGCGTTACCGGCGGCATCGACAGGGACATAGTGAAAGCGCACCTGGGCCGCAGGGCTTAGGCCGGCCGTAGACAAAAGCAGACCAATGCTGGCGAAGTTAATCCACTGTTGCCGTTGCGGACGCATGGTCATCTCCCGAAGCCCGGTCTTGACGCCCTGAGCAGCGAACGGAGAGGCCGCAGCGCTACGCACCTGAGGCGCTTCGACCCTGCTTTGCGGGTCGCACGGCCATCAACGACCGAAGTTGGGCGGCGGCGGCGTAATGACGGCGCCGGGCGGCGGCGCGGTGACTGCTCCTGGTGGCGGCGCCGCAGGGACGGGGGCGGCAGGCACAAGCGGCCCGGCCCCGGGCGTGCAGCAGGCCGGGCCGGGTGCCGGACACGGCCGCGCGTGCGAATGGCAGCAACCGGCCAGCAGCACGAGCGTCAGCGTCATTGCTGCAGGTAGCTGACGAAGAACCATCGAAGTCTCCTTTCCTACCAAACCGCACCGGCCCTGGGCAACATGCCGGTGCCGTGCGCTGATCGAACCTGTTTTGCAAGGCGCGCGCGTGGTTGCGGGCGATTTACCGGCAGCGCGCCGCGTGGCTCGCTTTTTACGGTATGTTCCGGCGAAACGGCAAGCAACAGAAACTTGCGTGAAAGCGGCAACAAAAATCCTGCCGGCAACAGGCTCTACCGCTTGCGCCGACTGATGCAAAGAGGGGGAGTGGACCGGTTGGCCGCACTTTGCCGGCAGTAGCGCTTGTAGTCCCTCCGGCAAGCTCGCTAAGATGAGCAGCAACACCATGAAAGTCGCTCCGGTCTTCAGCCAAAGAGCTTTATGAGCCAACCGTCCGATCCGGTGTCGCGGTCAGGGACCGGGGGCTTTTTTGACGTGCGCATGCGGGGCTTCCGCGACCGAGCGGACGTTGCCGAGGTGCTTGGTTTGCTGGCGGCGCGCCTTGAGAGTTTGCCGGATGAGTCAATTGCGCTGCAGGAAGCGGCGGGCCGAGTGCTTGTTGCAGATGTCGTTTCCGATCTGGCCGTACCCGCCTTCGAGCGTGCTGCCATGGATGGGTACGCCCTTCGCGGCAGCGAGACCTTCGGCGCGGGTGCTTACAATCCTCTAGAATTCAAAGTGGTTGGTGAGGCCCTTCCGGGCCGGCCGTTTACCGGCCTGCTTCAAGCTGCGCAAGCGGTGCGCATCATGACCGGCGCGCCGTTGCCCGCGGGCGCCGATGCGGTCTTGCAGGCGGAGGCTGCCCAGGAAACGAACGGCCGGTTGCATGTCACAGACGCGGTCGCTCCCGGCCGTAACGTTGGGCACTGCGGCGAAGACATCAAAGCGGGCGAAGTGATCTTGCAGGCCGGGCGGGCGCTTCGGCCTCAGGATCTTGGCGTGCTTGCCTCGGTCGGCACAGCCGCGGTTCAAGTGGTGCGCCGGCCCAGCGTGGCCATTTTTGTCACCGGCAACGAGCTTCTTCCAACGGGTTCGCGGCCGCAGGGTTACCGCATCGTGGATAGCAACTCCATCATGCTGCAGGCCCTGGTTCGGCGCGATGGTGGTGTGACCAAGGTCTCGCAAGCACTCGCCGATGTGCGCGCGGAAATGCGAGCAGCACTGGCTAGCAGCGACGCCGATATGTTGTTGATTTCGGGAGGCTCATCCGTCGGCACGGAAGATCATGCGCCCGCGGTGCTGGCGGAGCTGGGCGAATTGAGTTTTCACGGCATGGCGCTGCGCCCGGCCAGTCCGGCGGGCGTCGGCTTCCTCAAGCACCGGCCGGTCTTTCTGCTACCTGGAAACCCGGTGTCCTGTCTGTGCGCCTACGATTTCTTCGCAGGTCCGGCGCTGCGCAAACTTGGCGGGCGCTCTATGGATTGGCCCTATCGCTGGTGCACCCTGCCCCTGAGCCGCAAGATCGTCTCGGAGGTAGGGCGGGTGGATTATGTGCGCATACAGATCCGCGACGACCAGGTCGAGCCTCTGGCAACGAGCGGTGCAGCGATCCTCAGTTCGACGACGCGCGCCGACGGCTTCGTCATTGTGCCGCGCGATAGCGAAGGCTACCCTCCGGCCGAAAAGGTTAAAGTGTTTCTGTATGACTGATGGGCGGTTCTAAGGAGGTCATTGGTCGTTCGTCATTGGTCATTAGCCGCACGGCTAATGACCAATGACGAATGACCAATGACTAACGGCGATGCAGCAGGATCAATTCCTGAACGTTATTGATAGGGACGAGGCAGAGCGACGATTCCGCTCCGCGCTCGATCTGTCGCCTCTGGCGGCGGAAGAAATACCGCTCCAGCAGGCATTCCAGCGCGTGCTGGCCCGGGACATCGTGGCACCGATCGATGTACCGGGCTTCGATCGTGCCAACGTGGACGGCTTTGCGTTGCGCTCCGAGGACACCTTCGGGGCCCGCGAAGAAGAGCCGCGCAAGCTGCGACTGGAGAGCCGAGTTCTGGCGACCGGCATGGTGCCCAGGGACGCCGTGACGACCGGCACGGCCATGGCCATGGCCACGGGCGCCATGTTGCCACGCGGCGCGGATGCCGTTGTCATGGTCGAGCATACCGACACGGCCGGCCAAACGCTTATGGTGCGGCGTCCGGTTACGCCGGGAGCCAACATCACGTTTGCGGGGACGGACATCGGCCGCGGTGAAACGGTCCTGTGGGCCGGGGACCTTCTAACCGCGCGCGAGACCGGAGTGCTGGCGGCCCTCGGAATCGCGACTGTGCCCGTCGTGCGCCGGCCGCGCGTCGGCATCCTCAGCACGGGGGATGAAATCATTCCACCAGGGGCAACCATGCGTCCCGGGCTGGTTTATGACAGCAACGCCGCCGTTCTCGCCGACGCCGTGCGTG
>Ga0207022_10192_pt1 | contig 16193 bp, 10 predicted proteins | sample Alteio_BWMinCont_46_FD_153307 | JGI IMG/M metagenome (GOLD analysis project Ga0207022, IMG submission 153307) | Enriched cells from forest soil in Barre Woods Harvard Forest LTER site, Petersham, Massachusetts, United States -... | ecosystem: Environmental > Terrestrial > Soil > Temperate forest >... | reverse complement strand
TCATCCGGGCCTCGATCCAGCGCATCGTCCACTACTGCGGTCATCGACGGAAATGCCATGTTCACCTGCGCGATGCTATTCGCAATCGTAGGATACCGAGTCGCCAGCAAGATCGCCTGATCCACACTCGCCTTCAGTGAGACCGCATGGAAAAGCTTAATCGTCTCTCCCATCCGATATCCAAAATCAAACTTCAACTGATCACCCGGTTTTGTGTACGGCGCCACCGGAATATCCTTCATGAGCAACGTCCATACCCCGGCTTGTTCGAAAGCATCCCGCATTTTTTTGAGAATTCGTTGTCGCGCTGAAAACGCCCCACGACTCGCGGGCTTCGGCCTTTCAAAATACAATTTGGCCAGGACCTCGATTTCTCTCGCCGGTTCCTCCGCCAAACAACCCTTGATCGAGGACACCTGGATCAGATTCGAGAAAGAATCCTCCATCTTTCGTAACAGCACCCCACGCTCGTGCACTTTGCCGAGTTCACTGCGAATTTCCCGTTCAAGCGCTTCCAGCATCTCGATATCCGCTTCGGGATCAAGACACCGTACCCGCCGCCAGTCTCGCGTGAAGCGGACATCGGCAAACCCCGAGCCATTTGCGGCTGGCTCGGTCATCACCACGCCAATGTTGACAAACTCATCCTTCACCGCATCAGGCACATATCGCAGTAAGAAAAATTCGAGTTGCCGTTTGTCGGCCATCTTAACTACGTGCTCTTGCGACCAGATTGATTTGTCATTCCGAGCGAAGCGAGGAATCCAGGTGCTGCTACGCCGCTTCCCGCCAATTCGGAAACGGATTTCTCAGTGACGACCGGAACGAAGTAATCAACTCTCGCACTCGCGGCCGGCGCTCAACCAGCAGACGTGTCATATCCTGCAACGCGCCCCAGTCGCTGCCATACCACTCTGGCGGAATCTCCCCCGCAGCCGCCCAAATAACATCCTCGTTCATGGTCTCTACTCGCGATAGCCAAGGTTCAAAAGAATCCCATCCACGCACTCCGGCGTATACTTCGTTGCGCGGATAAACTCCTCGCATCGGAGAGTCCATAAACGTCCATTCGCCCGCATTGAAACAGTACCCCTGATCGATGAACGCAACCGTATATTTTCGCTCCCGCATCCGACGCCAGAACGCGGCCTGCCGACCGTTAGCGTTGCCAGTCCATTTGTCGATAGCGAGTATTCCGGCGAATGTCTCCAGATTCCGCACGCGCTCCAACATCTCCAGCGGGAGGTAATCAAAAACCTGACCTTCAAGCGGACTCACCACATACCGTGACCCAAACTGCAGTCCCTCCTGGCAGGGAATTGTGTTGCCAGCCAGTTGAATATTCAGCTCAGGAGTGTGCTTGACCAGCCAGCCTTCAACCTCCACGACCGCAGCGGCTGGTACCGGTAACTCTGCTCCTTCTGCCAGACGTGTAGCCAGTAGCTCATTGGCTAGCACTCTCGTATGCTGCGGATTATTTCGAAATTTCACGACATAGAGGTTCCCGTCTGAGCAGCGCATCAAGTGCCCCTGCGCCCCTCCCCTCATCCGCCGCACGTGTTGGACCGCAGTCACCGGCAATACCTACACCACACCAAGTGCGAAATGTTACTCCAAGACGGTTCCGCTCGGATGTGACGGATGAACATGTAGGCGCGGCCTGCCCGCCCCGCCCGTGTAGGCGCGGGCGTCCCCGCCCGTGCCGGTTACTTCATGTTGCTCGTTTTGAAGGAGCGCGGCTTCCAGCCGCGCCGTCATCGACTTTCGAATGATTTAAGGCACGGCTGGAGGCCGGGGCCTTTCAACCCGACAACGCCTTGAGACAGCCACTGAGGTATAGAATAGAGCGCTTCAGGCGCCGCCGCCCAATCCCGTACTTTCACCCCGAATTCCTAACGCATCTCCGCTCGCCCTTCGCGACTCTATTGGCAAACTTGCCATTTCAACCGGACGCATTCGCGAAAACTGTCCCGCCAATCTTTGTCTCGCCGCCAGAGCAATCGCCATTGCCATCACGCAGTCGTCATGCGAGCCCGCCGCCGCCGAGCAACTACCATCCGGATGGCGTACAAAAGTACGACACTCATTCAACAGCCGCGGGCTGTGGAAAATCGTCTCCTCCACCGCCAGCACTGCAGCCAGGTTCTCGATCATCGCCGGGCGGCTTACCGCCGAGGTCAGCCATCCATCACGCCCGCCATCCCGAAAGACGTTCGTGCATCCCACCATACGCAGATGCGCCAACACCGCGTGCCCATGATTATTCTGCTCCACCACCAGCAAGCCCTGATTATAAGAATTCGCCAACTCAATCAGCTTGCCCGCCAACTCGCGCGGCGGAAAATGCCCATGCAGTTCTGCACACTGCAGCCCCGAACTTCGTTCGATAACCACAGCGCAAGAGTAATCCCCCTCCGAGCTACCCCCAGCCGGATCCACGCCAATCAGGTACTGTTTCCCAACCTGCGATGGCAACCAGATCAGCAAATGCCGATTGTCTCTCGCCTGAATCGGCTCGCCGCAGCTTCGCAGCCCACGCTCGATAGCTTCCAGATCAAATACACATTCCCCCGAAGCTCTAAAACACGAAACCGGATCCTCCGCATACTCCTGCACAGCCAGGCCCCGCAGTTCCGCACGCTTGGATCGGCGCCACGCAATCTGCGCCTCGGTCAATCCCGCCTGCTGCATCAGATTTTCTTCCTCTTGCGACGGTAGCTGTACCCCCGCCTTTTTCAGCAACCGATAATCATCCCCATACCACCAGGGGAAAAAGTGTCGCGAGTATCCTGTCTCCTCAGCCCGCTGCCATTCCTCATAGAAAATGCCACCCGCACCGTTCGGGGTAGACTCCAACACAATCTCGCCGTCCTCCGGCACCGCGCTCCGCAAAGAAGCCAAGGTTTCCTCTACATTCCCCGGCCAGCGGGAGACCTCCGAACAATGAAGATTGTGAATGGTCATCCCGCGGCCCGCATTCGCATCCGCCGCCGTCGCCACGCGATACTCGCTGTCAAGTCGTGGAAAGACGATCTGCCGGATGTTGGCGCGTGAAGTCAACAGCGCGCCATCCCGCATCCCCCTGGGCAGGTTCTCCCAGAAGCGATGCACGATCTTGAAAATCTCCTCCGCCGATTCCTGGTCGTGAGCTACCTGTACCGTCACCGTACCTGGCTGCGTGATGGTCTGAATAAAAAACCGAGCCGCTACATAAGTTGTGATCCCCAGCTGCCGCGCCTTCAGCACAATGCTCCGTTTCGAATGGTTCCGGGAAAACTCAATCTGCGCCCGGTTCGGCCGCAGGCGGATCAGCCCGCGACTTTTACTCCGCACCCTTAGCAGACCTTCAACCAGTAAATCTCGGACCGCAACTCCCCAGCGCGCATTCCCGCCCGCTGCGAAAGCTTCTCCCCTGGTGCGTTCATTCAATGGTCGCAAATCCAAATACTTGCCCAGCTCTCTGAGCAGAGAAAGATCATCCATTACAACCAACCATCCAATCTGAGAAATCTGGTTTTAGGTGGAGCAGCCCTTCCTGCGCTGCGGTAAGTATCAGGGACAGATCAAGTTTTATCCGCTGAGGGGATGCAGTCGCTTCGTATCAGGGCATCGCTTCAGCGATGCCGCAACCGCCGAAATATAGTGCTGTAAGCGCCGCTGAAATCTGGGTGCAGCAGCCCTTCGAACGTGCGCTGAGAATAACTGGTCAGGCGTCGCTCTCCATCATATGAGGCCCTTGTACCCATTCAAGGCCCACCCTCGGCATGTCCCAGATTCTCCGGAACAAAAGCCAACGCCCCAACCTCCCAACTAGATCCAAACAAATTCTGATTAATCCCCATCAGATCGTATTCGTATTCAGCCGCGAGTATTGCCCCGCGATCAACCACGGGCGATGCCAGCGTAGGTCGCGGATCTACCGCCGGCCCAGTGGTCACATCCGCGTAGTAAGTTGTCCCCGAATTTTGTTGCGTGCTCAGCAGGTAATTCACCAACTGCGTGTTGCTCATCAGCGTCGCTCCAGACGACTTCAACGTATCCAGCATCACCCCAACCTGATGCGGCGCCAGTTCATTCACATGCCAGAAAATCCCGAAAGGAACGCCCCACACCGCGGACTTGAAAACCAGTGCCTGAAGTTTGCTCACTAGCTGGCTGTCACTTAGATTCTGGAAATTAGGAACCACTCCCTGACTCAAAATATTCTGTATATCGATCCCGCTGGCCGCCACTGTCGCCGCATTCGGAGCCGGATCCATCGAACCCGATCCCCGCGAACCCGAATATCCCGCGGCAACCGTGATCGCCTCCGTCGAAGTATCTTCATAGCTCCCCGGATAGATGTACACCCGGTTCGCCGGCAAGCCACTTAAGTTTGCATTCATCCATGCTTTCGACCATTCAATCTCGTCGGTCATCAATCGCGTCTTGTCCTCAAGCAGCAGGTAAGGCGAATTCTTAATATCCTGCCCCGCCACATCCGCCAGATCCTCGCTCTTCACTGCTGGCTTCATGTTCGGATCTTCGGTCACAGAAAAAACGCCGCGCTGATTTAACGTGTAAACGAGGCCGCCCAAAGTATCCAAACCAGCTGGAACCATATCAGTCCCCGACGAACTGAGATTCCAACTCACCTGCGCATTGGGATCTCCCGGCGCTGTAATCGTGAATTGTCCGTTGGAAATCGAAAGCGTAACGCTCGTCGCTGTACCGCCTGTGTACTGAATTGTGAACGCGTTCGGAAACACAAAATACTGATGTGACACCGAATGACAATTTACATCCCATCCCGCATTGATCCATGACTGAAACGTTGGGATCAGCTGTTGCGAAAGATCGTATCCGGTTACCACTGCAATGCTCAGCGGCACGCCTTTCGACTCAATCATCGGCAACAGCGATTCAATGTACTGATGCGATCCATCGATCAATCCCGGATCGTCATAAGTTACGGTAATCCGCGCCGGATACTGCATGAATCCCCGCACCTGTGGCGGGGTGTCAGTCGCCACATTATTACCGCCATTGATGGGCCCGGGCGACCCGGTTACATCGGTTGAAACACCAGTCGCAAGATTATTGGCGTACAAATGGCAGTACGAATAGGTCACCGCCGCCGTGTTATCCATCAATCCATAAGTGCGGTTTGCATAAGCCCGGCAATTCTTCAATTCAATCGCAGTCGGTGTTCCATCAAATCGATAACCAACATAATTCCGGTGCGCGTCCGTGTTGTAAATATGTATGTCTCCAGGCGTGCCCAAAGGATGCACATAAAACCCAATAGGCACCGTCGCGTTCGGAACCTGACTATCCGCCATCATGTTCGCCAGCCACACGTGATCGCTCGCACCCTGCACCTGAACCCCGTAACCGTCATACCAGTCAAGTTTGACGTGCTGAATTTCAACGTAGCTGACGTTATCAATGTTGATGAGCGCCTGCCCACTGAGAATGATCGGCGACACCGATCCGTAATGTGTAACCGGATTCCCCCCCGCCGACCACACATACAACTTCTGCGCAACCGGGTCGTAGTACCAATCGCGGTCATGAGCCAGCAAATTCTCTGCGCTCTGAGAATTTCCCCACATCGTGCCGAACTGCACAAATTTCAGTTGGGAAATAGGCTGCGTCGCAGTCAGCGGGATCTGCCAAACATTGCCGCTACCGTTCGTCCATTGCGAAACAGTCGTTGCATAAAGTCCGGTGAATTCCGGCGGCCGTCCATTGCCATAAGCGTCAAACTTAATCACATTACCCGCAGCCCCGCTGGATGGTGGTGTGAGCCATTCATTCCACACCGCATCGCGCTTGAACAAAATCACATCGCCAGGCTGAAAAGTCGAAATCCCAATCTTCAGCAAAGTGCGCCAAGCAGTCTGCGGCGACAGCCCGCTGTTCCCATTGCTCCCAGCCGGATCCACATAGTACGTGGTAGCCGAAGCCACTCCCGTCGCCACAATCACAGCCATTACGATCTGCTTCCACATCGTCAAATCCTTTCCGCACCTGGTAGCGCCGGCATCCTGCCGGCTGTCGCGAGGGCATCTTGCCCTCCCCGGCAGCGGTGAGAACATGCCAAGCAACAGCGAGTCGTTACGTGACAGCGTGCGTTAATGAATCCAAATCGCTGGCACACAAGCGCCCCAAGAGTAACTATTAGCCGGTGGCGTAATGCTAGTCGGCAAAGCCCCACCGGTCAGCGGACTAATAGCGAAGCCACCGGATCCCTGTGTCGTGACCCCGCAGGTTCCGCTCCCACCAGCCTCGCCTTTATAGAAGGTAAACGCGGTCGCGCTAGGACTAACCAGAGTAGGCGGTGTAGATGTGGTATTGCTGCTGTAATACATCAAGTAATAGCTGCCAGGCTGCAGCGTCTTAGCTCCCTGCGCCCACAAGAGCGCAACCGCACCGGTAGCGGGCGCAAACGAACTGCCGTGCAGTGTGCCCGAATTCAGGTTAAGTACCAGCGTACCGCTGCTGTTATAGAGCCCAAGATCATAGTTGTAAGTGGCAGTGTTGTCGGCATTCGATCCTATATCGTAAGTCACCTGCGAAGTGCTGAGCGGATAAGTCAAAGTAACTCCCCACATCATCGCCTTATTTGCCGCGGACGACGGCAAATAGCCGTTATTGCCACCAGTCGGCTCCGTCATCCAACCAATCGCATACGGTCCCGCTACCACGGTCGAATCCCCAATCGTCCCGGAGCCAGTGGCACTTGTGTAGTCCCCGTTCACCAGCGTGCCCGTCTTGGCATAACCAGGTACGATGGGAGTCCCGGTAAATACCGGCGACGCTAGCGGAGCGTAGGGAACGCTGGCACCGCCCGTCACTTTGGCCAGCGTGCCGTTGTTATTCACGATCCCATTCTGAATCCCGCCACTGCCGCAATTGCTGTAGGGATAGCCGTTGTTATCCGTCTCGTAAATGTCCAGGTACACATCGCTGCAGGAGTTCGAATTGATGTCATCCTGCACCCCGCTGGTGTCCCCTGGATTCGTCATGTGGATGTGCCGGAAACTGTTGCTGTAGGTACTGGCACCGAAAATATTGCTGATGTGGATCACATTCGTTCCGGGAAAAGCACTGGGTTCCCCATCGAACTGATCCACTGTGACTCCATGAGTCGCCTGATTGGCGCCGATCATCACGCAATCGGTAAAGTCCTCGCAATGTCCGTGCAAGAGGGTCTCGTTGTTCTTGTCGAGTAGCACAGCGGCCTTGGGCTGATTGGTACAAGGCGTGTCCGCCGTGATGGTAAAACCGATAACTCCGCGATCACTCTGATCCGCCAAAATGATGCCCGTAGTGCCGTAATCGCAGGTCGAATTCGTAACTCCCGTGCCCGCCACGATGTTGAGGAATGGGCCATCGTTTTGCGCCGCATTGCTGTAGGACTCAAAGCAATTGGTGGACAGGTTGGTGCACTGGAAATTCTCCACTCCATTGATCTCGTTGCCGTAGAGGTCCTGCAGACCGACCGCGCCTAAGTACGTCTCGAGGTTAACCTGGATATCTCTTACATGCTGGCCAAAGGAATTCGCGCCGCCTCCTCCTGCCGGACTGTAAGCTCCTCCACCGGCAGCAAAGCCGAGAACCGCGGTATGGAAGTACGCAGTCCCGCAACTCGACCCACAACCCGCAGTGCCGCTCGGCACCTTCACCGTAAAACCGCCAGAAGATCCCGTATTGACCGCGATAACGCGGAACGCGCCATTATCGGCAACCGTGGGATTGCCCTTGAGCATGACGTACTCGCCGACGTAGATGTTGGTCGCGCTGACCGTACCCGTAACATTTACCGTCATGGTGGTGATCGAGACCGTTGTGCTGGTGACCGTCCAGGAGCGTTGCGGGAAGGCCGTGGTGCAGGCGCCTATTGGCGTGCCCGACCCCGTACAGAAGGTGATAATGCTGGTATTCTTGCTCAGCCCTTGAATGCCCCAATGCTGGTTCGGGATCACAATCGCGGGCGTCCCTATTCCGGAACCGTTCCCGTCGGTATAGTTTCCGCCAGAAGGTCCGTCCACATAGATTGTCGCACTTCCTAATAGCAGTTTGCCGTTGACAGTGGCTGTGCCCAGCATCGTGGTAGCATTCGCAGCAGAACAGTACTGGTTTCCACTGTATCCGCGAGCATCCAAAGTCATGTTGGGGTAATTGAGGCGTGCCTTACTGATGGCCGCGCACATGTCCGACGAAGCGTTAGCAATGCCCACCGCCAGCACGTCAATGCCATAAGTGGATGTCGCAGCAGCGGTCGATCCTGTGGCCGAGTACGATAAAGCCTGCCCTGCGTTGCCGGAACCTACTCCACCTCCCGTCCCATAACCCTGATTGCTAACCCAGGCTGTGGTTGCAAGCTTGGTGGAACTGTCGGAAGTGGCAGGCGTCGGCGCAGTCGGCGTACCGGTAAACGTCGGGGAACTCAGCCCCGCCGCCCCCGTCACCTGCCCCACCGAATAGTCCCCAGCTTGTGCCGTGATTGTCCCGGCTCGCCCGAAGACGGTGGACACCGCGCCCGCCGCGGGAGCTTGTATCTCCGATCCGGCGACGAGCATGGCGTAAGTCCCGGCGCCTGCATTTGTCGATAGCACGCGACCCAGCACTTGTCCCGTCCCGGGATAGCTCGCCCCGGCATCATGGCAATCCCCGCCCGTCGTGCTGCTAATCTGGACGTAATCCCCAGCAGTCGTCGCTCCATCGAACGCGCAGGACGCTTGTCCGCCGCGCGCGATCTGTGCGCTCAGTGTCGTTCCAGCTCCATCCACTACCACCCCTATCACACCCCCAGTGTCGGAGGTCGAGGCAATGATCGCCGTCGCTGGCGAGCCAGTCATTTTTGCTAGTTTGTTGAGCGTGGTGCCGGTCGTTGCCGCATTGGGCAAATCCAAGGCTACAGAGCCGGAAGTCGTATCGACGTAAGTGCCGGTATACAGATGCTTCAAGCGCAGCGTTGGCGAACCGACATCTTTGACGTTATCGGACCAAGGCTTTAAGTTGAATGACGTATCAACCACCCAGCGCAGAGAACCCTGCAACCAGAATCCCAATCCCTGTTGCGCACCCGTTCCTAGCGCGTCGGAGCCCACGAAGAAGTACCCGTCAGTCGTGTCGTACCCAAGCCGCATGCGCTGGTAGTCGGACGCATCTGCACGAGTCCCATAGATGTTAAGCGTCTGAGGATTCGCACCGTTGTACTCCTCCAGCGTGTTCGCATCCAAATTGAAAACGTTGAGCAGCCCCAACTGTACCGGCTGCCCGTTGTTGCTGATCACCTTGGGGCAGTGGCAGGTCGAGTCAAACCAGAAAATCCCATAGTTAGGGATTCCATTCGGCGGCGCAGTCTCAGCCAGTTCAACCACATCAGCCACACTGCAATTCGCATTTCCGTTTGCCTGAACCCCGGTCACGAAACTTCCATTGCACTGCGTCGGCGTTTGCGCCAGTTGCGCCGCCGTATTCGCATTTTCAGAAACATTCCCATTACTGTCCAGTTCGGCCACTCCAACCACAGCGCCGCCGTTCTCCGAAACCTGTAAATGTCCGTCCGCTCCGAACCCAATCGCCGACTTTCCTGCAAGCGCCGGACTCAACGTTCCAAAGCTGCCTTGCACCGCCCACGATCCCGCCCCAGTTGTAAGCAGGGAATTGACCTGCGCGGTTCCCGCCACGGTAAGCGTGTTGTCAGCCTGCACGTTCGTCTTGAATTCTTTAAGCCCCGCCGTCAACCGCTCCAGCCAATTCGTTCCATCGCCCACGTTCCCTATGTAACTCGAGAGTGAAACCGGCGCTCCCATACTGATCCCCACGTGCGCCGGATTCCCATCACCCTGGTCATACCCGATGAACGCGTCATTAGCATCATTCGAAGGCCGGTTGTTAGCCGTAGCAATTGTCTTTTGGAAATTAGAATCAGAAAGCGTAATGATGTGCCCCGGCCCCGTACCAAGACTGGGAAAGTTCAGCCGTCCTTTAAGATTCGTCAACAGGCCGCCGTCTTGATTCGGCTTCACCGCCAGCAAAAACGCCCCCTGATCATAAAAAGTGCCGGGAGCCATCGACGTGTAGCAACTCAGCCAAACCGGCGTCCACCCGCTAAGCGCTTGGCACTCGGTTGAAATTACCGCCGGAGTTCCAGCACCTTGCACCGCAACTATGTCGCTCGGTGCGCTCTGCACCCACGCCTTAGCCCCGTTCAGAACGCTCCCGGAATCCTGATTAGCCCCCAGGATCAAATTCCCCGGCCAGTAATCCAGCATTGGAAAATACGCGGGCGTGGCAACCGTATAAGCTTGCAAACCCGCCTGCGTATCCGTAAATGTGCAGACCCCATTCGCGCAAGCCGAAGACCGGCCCACACCAGTCGCCACCGCGTAACTTCCCGTCCCGTAAGGCGCCTGCTCTCGCGGATTATTCAGATTGAAGTAACTCACTCGCAACAAATCAAAACTCGTGGCGCCCGCCACATCCGGAGTCGTTACGGTGATGTTCCCTGATCCATTAGTCAGGGCACGCCCCGCATAGAGTGGGTTCGACGCTCCGTAGGTCGCACTATTAACCACAATGTAATACCGATAGTCCGTACTCCCGGTATTTGCGAATAAGGGAACTGACCCCGCCGGAAGGATGGCCCCCTCGATCTTTACCGTCGCCCCTTGCGCAATTACTCCAGCTTCGCCAATCGCCCCTGCCGGATTAGTGCAACTCCCAACCTCTTCATATACATTGTCTAGCTCAAATCCGCTGTAGCCCCCCCGTTTCACTCCCGCGCGCACTCCGTACTGCGCAAACCCCTCAATTACGCTGTCAGAAATCTTCAGCGAGTTGCCACTCTGCCAATCGACTCCATTGCCCGTGCACTGCATGGAGATGTTCAGGTGTTTCAGCCATCCCACCGCCGCATTGCTGCTGAACGGACCCGGAGCATAAATAACCGGATTGCAAACACTCGCATTGCACAAAACTCCGTAGTCGCTGGATCCCGTAGCCAGCGCCGTGTCCAACCCGTCAAGCAGAAACGACTGGTCGCCGTCCACCTGAACATAGCTGCTGAAGGTACCGCCAGTCGGAGGAATCCTGGTGGTCACATTAAGCAATCTCGTTTTCTGCGCATTTACCTCAATGAATGGGTTCTGCCCGCTGATCACCATCGGACGCCCGCGCGGGTTCAGCAAAGTAACGTCCAAAAAGGCAGTCGAGTTAGCCGGATCTCCCGCAAAAATGCAAGTATCCGCCATGTAACAGTTCACAATGGATCCGGAAAAATCCACCGTCACATTCGAAGCCCGCACCGAGACCCGCGCGTACGCCTGCAACTCCCCCGGCGGCACAATCACCTTCCCCGACTGCGAAGGCCCCGCAGGATTACTCGCAACAAACCGCGCCGCAATCAACGCTTCTTGCAATCCGCCTGACGCACTCCCAATCGTGTATCCCGCGGGATGTGCATTCAAAGTCGTAAACTGCAACGTCCCCGCTTGCCCATTGCCGGCGCAAGTCCCGCCGTTAACCAGCACCGCTTCCGCCGTACCAGTACCGGAGATGTAAACGTAGTACCAAGGTTCCGTCCCGGTCACGCCCGTAGGACAGACAGCCAGATTTATTGTCTGCGCTCCCGCTGTACCCAAGTTTGTGGATGGCGATTGCGTCCAACTGAAGTCCGTCGCATATTTGACAGCCTGCATCCCCGCCGTCACTCCACCACCAGCTTGCGGCGCATATTCTCCGAGCGCCGCCACGTAAGTCATCACCTGATTATTCGTCGGCGCAGTCGTAGCCACCGGAACATTTTGAATGGATACCGCATTGCTGCTGCTCCCGCACCCTCCCCAACTAGAATCCCCATGCAAGCACAACGTGTTGTTAGCGGTGCCAGTTCCTAACTCACCGCTCGGGACCAGCCCAGAAATCAAATCTGCCTTGCCCGCGCTTCCCAGGTCCACATAGCCCTTCGTCGCCGCCTGCCCCGGAGATACAGGATTCCCACTCAGCACCAGCGGCCCCGTCATCGTGCCGCCCGCCGTGCTCACATACGATCCACTCCCCACATTCTGCGTCGCATTATCCACATAAGCTTTATTAGCCGCATCCGTCGCATTCACCGGAGTAGGCAGCGCCGGAGAGACACTAAACTGCTTCAGCCCGACAACCGTTTCCGTTCCATTGAGATGGACCACCGCCGCGTCATTCGCCTTGCCCGCCAATGCCGTATTCACATACTGCTGCGTAGCCATCTGCGAAGCCGAATTGCCCGCCCCCAGCGTAGTTCGCACCGCCGAGATCGTAGTTGGAGAATTAGTGGGCACAATCCAGTATTCAGTTTTCACCGTCCCGTCATCGAGTTGATAGACGACCCTGTAAACCGTATTCGCCGGAGTCGCATTTGCATTCGGAACCAGTCCGACAGACAAAGCCCCTCCGCTCCCCAGCGTGACACTCGTATTTCCTGCCGCAACCGCGCCCGACGCCGCGGTAGTAAACTCCGGCCACGAAATCAGAAGCGTCCCCCCAGCCGGCGACCCATCCGCGCGATATACGGTATCGCTGATCATGGTAGTGGGCAGCGTTTGCGCCGACACCAGCACTGCCACCAAACCCGCCAGCAAAAGAAAAAGCCACCCATAAGGGCGGCGCGCGTCCAACATAAATCCTCCGTTACCTACCGCATTTCAAATAACAGCCAACAAAGCACACCCAGGCCACGGCCTGCAAAAGCAAGCCAAGTCAAGTGAGTTGTAATGGAAATAAGCCCGAAAGCCAGAAGCCAGAAGCCAGAAGCCAGAAGCCAGAAGCCAGAAGCCAGAAGCCAGAAGCCAGAAGCCAGAAGCCTGCCTACTTCCCAGCTTCAACCTGCAAAAACCCCTTCACACTATTCACATAAACCTCTGCAAAATCCGCCACCGGACGCCGCTTCTCAATCATTTGCACCGCATCCTCAAGATTCCAACCCAGCGAACACAAAATCGCCAAACTCATCATCGGCGCCCGATGCACCCCAGCCGCGCAATGAACCAAAAGTTTCGTCCCACCTTCATCCAGCGCTTGCAACGCAAAATCCACCCCGCGCTGGAAAACCTCCGGCGATTTCGGCTGAAAATCATCATCAATCGGATTCCACAAAACCGTGATCCCATGCGGCTCAGCCAAAGGCGTGTCATCAAATTCAATTTGCATGTCAATGATGTGCGTTACTCCCGCCCGCGCCACCTCGGCCATATTCTCCGCACTCCAAATCCCGCCTCCCACCGCGATGCGCCCCGTCAACCATGTCATATCCATTATGAAAGTCCTGTGCAGACGCTTGCGCATTGCGGCAAAATGCGGCCGCAAATCGCCTCGATTCCCCAAAGCCTTCGACCAATTCCCATAAGTCAGGGCCGAACGCTCAGCCATCTTCGCCCACTCACTTGCTTTCATTTTACGGTATCGCTCTCTAACCGCGCCGCTCCCGTGACGCCTTCGCCGGTAACTTCAGTACTTTTTTCCAGAATATTCAATCTCTCCAACAGGATTTTCGCCAGCGAATCTGCCTCTTCTTCAGCCCCGCCATCAGAATTTATCACCGGACACAATCCAACCATCTCAAACAAATATTTCATCGCCAGATAATGCCCTTTATTCACTTCCTTTATAGTGGTGTCCACCATCCCCACAGCGTGATTCGCCACCAGCCTCCTGATCTGCTCCAGCACAACCTTGAGATCGACCGGCTGCAGTGACTCGGCAGTCACACCAAGCGGTTTCTCTGCCGCCGGCGAGGCGACCTTCGATTTCTTTTCCGTCGTATTAGTCCGAGATTTCTTCACCAGATCCCCAATCGACCCTAATGGATGACGGGAGTCTCGCCCGTCCAGCCAGGAATGCCGCAAAAAGTAAGGGCGCGCTTTGTCGGCGCGCCCTCTTGGCAAATCTTTATGATCTAAATCAAGAGTATCAGAGTCAGTAGGGTAAACCCGCCAAATTTTGAAATTTATATTTGGATTGTATTCAATCAGTTGCGCGAAAAGGACCGCTTTTACCCTCTTGACAACTTTTCGGCACTCGGTGCCGTCGTTTCGGCAGTCCGGTCAGAATCCCCCTTTCCAGCAAAATTTCACTGACCCGGTCCAGCGCCTCCGGAAAAAGACGCTCTACCGTCCGATATCCGCATCCCAGCAGCCGTCCCGCTTCTTCCCTCGAAAACCGCTGCAGCACAATCTTCGCAATCAGCTTCTTCTCGAACTCGTTCAATTCCTCCAGGCTGCGCTCCATGTCATGCACAAAAATCACCGAATCCTCGAACGTCGAAGCCCCATACGAGGTAACCCGCGTCCGAAAAAACTCCCGCCCCAGCAACGACGGCGTTCGCCCCACTTCAATCGAAAGCCGCATATACCGCCGCAACAACCCTACCGTCCGATCGCGATACATCCACAAATCAGGATTGCTGCTCGCCGAAGTAACCGCGGGACTGAATCCCTCATCTCCTGTAGCCTCGTCTGACGGTACCTCAGCCGCGATCTCTACATCGGGATTCAATAAATCCAAAATTAAATTGGACCCATCGGGACTTTCGCTAACTTCAGCCAACGTATCCTCAACGGAAATCCCAGGCAGCCCCGGGATTTCCGCGCACGCATTCAGCAGCCCGATCACCGCGCCGCTCAAGTATTTCCCCCTTCACCCGAGAATTCCGCCAGCAGCTCACATTCGTTCTTGATATCAACTCGATCATCCACCAACAAAAACGGTCGTGTCCTCCTGCGCACCGGTGGAAGATCCGACATTTCCACCGCACATGTCGGACAATAAATTTCGTCCGTACCCCAGGTGCGCATCCACAACCCCCCGCACCTTTCGCAATACTTAAGTTCCAAGCGGACAATCTCCAAACCTTCTATTTCCATAAATGCCTCCATAGTTAATGAATTGAAGAAATAAATTGGTGAGTTGAATTGGTGAATTGAATTGGTGAAACTGCTGCCGGAAATAAAAAAAGCCCCGCACCGATTGCTCGGTAGCAGGGCCCGTTTCTCTTACGGAGAACCTGATAAGTTATTTAGCTATGAGTATGATGGCGATTACTGGTTATTCCGCCCACTGCGCTCGCGTTTAGCTAAGCCGGCGGCTGACGAAAATAACCCTCTTCGTACCCGGATTTCAGCACCCGGCCGTTCTGAACCACAATGCTGAGTGTTCCAGTAAACCGCAGAAACTTAAGTAGTTGTTCGATCGAAGCGGAAAGCACTTCAGCGGCCCGGACCTTGCGGCGAAACTCCTCAAAGCCCGATCCTTCGTTTTCGGGTTGTGTGCTCCAAGTCATCGTTTTTTCTCGATTAGCGAGATAGTTATAACGTACTAGTTACGTATAACTTTTGGTTCGCCATATGTCAAGCACAATTTTTCTGCAAGATGTGCGTGATGCATGTCACAATAGCACAATGCTATTACGTGGCCACACTGAAATTTCTGTGAAAAATCTGTTTTCTCAAAACCAAACCCGCTTTGCAGGAGGCGGAACCCCCGGGAGTTCACGCCCAAGCCACGTAGCCCCGGACGCCTCGTCCGGGCCGCCGCGCGTAACTCTCCGAGAGAAAGGCACACTTCAGTCGGTTGCGGAAAACCTCGATTCGTATCGGGTATCTTCAGGCGTCAGTCCGCAGCGCTCAGCCGACCCCGGCTTTCACTGACAGCTGATAGCTGAAAGCTGAAAGCTGACAGCTGACAGCTTCTTTCCTTATAGATGTTGCCAAAATGATATCAATAGCGATCCGCTATAAACAGTGCTATACTGATTCCATGAAATTTAAAGTGTTGCAAGAGAACCTCCGCAAAACCTTGTGGCACCGCATCGAAGAAGAAGGATTAACCGGCTTGCGCCTGGCCGAGCAAACCGGATTCAAACAAGCCCACATTTCCAACTTCCTCAACCGCAAGCGGGGCTTGATTCTGGGGGCGGAGGATCAGATTATTTTCGGCTAGTTCCACGTACTTGACTGTGCAGGTGCCGTTTTTGTTTACGGCGTACATGTTGTTTTCGCTCTTGCGATAGGGTTTCAGGGAGTTGTAGTGGCGATCGATCAGGACGGTGGCTCCGGGCAGGAGGCGGGGATACATGCTCATGCCGTCGCGGGCGTCGACTTGCAGTACAACGAAACGCTCCCAGTCATCGCGGCGTCCTTCGGTCTCGGGGCGGAGGCTGCGCA
>Ga0207022_10191_pt1 | contig 16196 bp, 17 predicted proteins | sample Alteio_BWMinCont_46_FD_153307 | JGI IMG/M metagenome (GOLD analysis project Ga0207022, IMG submission 153307) | Enriched cells from forest soil in Barre Woods Harvard Forest LTER site, Petersham, Massachusetts, United States -... | ecosystem: Environmental > Terrestrial > Soil > Temperate forest >... | reverse complement strand
GCTTCTGAATGTAGTCACAGAGCGCTCCGACTGTGCCAAACAGCTCGTAATCTTCCTCCGGAATCTCGATGTCAAATTCCTTTTCGATCTGCATCACGAACCCCATCGCGTCCATACTCATGGCTGGCCTTTCGCTTGAGATTTCGCGGAATGTCCTCGATTGTACCCCAGCGGAAGGAGGGCGGGAAAGCAGTCCTCCCCGGCATGGGAAAATAACTGTGGGCCACATCGCCAGGTTACCGCACGCAACCTCAACCTCCGAGCGTGCGGCCAGTGCATCCAGAAACGGCGTAGTCCGCTGAGCTGTCGTTAACAAAACATTGCGCGATCTATGACGGATCGTCTGCCATTTCAACAGCTCTACCCCCGTCCATCACCGGGCCATCGCTGACGAGTACGGCTTCAGCGATCGCAGAACGGTCGTTCGCCCGTTGAACCGCTCGCCAGGTCCAAGCAAAGTAACCGGCTAACCCAAGAAGCATCGAGGCAACTCCGACGAACTCCCTGTTCAGAGGCGAAAAACCGAACCATTCGAGTCCCAAATACCAGCGAAACCCCGCACCTCCGACTAAAAGCGCCGCGAGCACCCAGAGCGTATAAAAATAGCGCGCTGAGCGATCACCGTGATACCGAAACAACCGCGGAAAGAATATTTGCTTCCAGCTCTTGTTCGCTCCCCCAAGGATCGCCTTCATGAATTTGGGAAAGGTTGGGGACGAATCTCGAACCGAGTCGACGATCGTGACTCGTTGCGACAAAAGGGCACCCCACAAAAAGATGCTGCCAATCGTCAGCAATGTCTGGCAAAGCGCGCCGTAGACCAGCACGAACGTAACTGAGTGGCCGCTGTCGAGAAGAAAACGGGCGACAGGATTTGCCTCATTGCTTAGATCGGGCGAGTGCAGAAGAGTCGCGATAACGTCGAACGCCGCTCCGCCACCAACAAAAACAGCTCCCGCGATAAACGTCGCAAGTGGCATTCGCGCGCCTCCCGCCACCATCAAACGAAAGGCAATAACAACGAACAACGCTAAGCCAGCGACCAGAATGTACGCACTTGGCAGTGCAAAGGGACGCGCCGCAGGAACAATAAAAGTGACCGTTGGATAGACCACTGCTATCAGTGCGACACGGAATCCCCTCGCAGCACGTAATGCAGGCAATAGCGTCGTATTTCCTGATTGGACGGACATGCCGTCAGTCTACCGCCGGCCGATGGGATAGTGAATCCCAGCCACAGCGCCTCCTGCACTCCATCACCCCCTTCGGCCGTTTCGAGCCGATCTTTCCGCCGCGACGCCGGGAGGGCTATAATGCCCGGCATGAGACGCCCGCTACTCGGATTGCCTGTTTTTGAGACGATCTTCGCCGTCATTGGCGCTCTGATCGTGCTGCTGCCCCTGACGCAAGCTACACCGGACGAGCCCGGCAAGGCGCCCACTCCCGCCGCAGATTCCATGCGTGGCAAGGAGCCGGGCCAGGTGCGCGATGACAACGGACTTAAGATGAAGCTCGTGTGGTGCCCCCCTGGGTTCGTCACGATGGAAAACGTCGAAGTCATCGAGGAGCCTGCCGCCAAAAAAGAAGACAAGCCAGAGAATGATGATGATGATGATGTCGATCCGAAAGAAGAGCCCGCGCCCAATCCGCAACAAGCGACAAAAATCACCCCGGTGAGGGTCTTCCTGACCAAAGGTTATTGGCTCGGCAAATGCGAAGTCACTCCATCCGAATGGAAACAAGTGATGAAAACCGAGCCGTGGAAGGGCAAACACGGCACTAAAGAAGGCGATGATTTTCCCGTCGCGTGGGTCAGTTGGCACGATAGCACCGATTTCTGCCGCAAATTGACGGAACAGGAACGCCAGGCAGGTCGCCTGTCAAACGACTGGCTATACACGCTTCCCACGGAGGCCCAGTGGGAACGAGCCTGCCGGGCCCGAACCGAAACTAGATTCAGTTTTGGGGCCGACGAGTCGAAACTCGGTGATTACGCGTGGTTTGAAGAGAATGCTTTGAATGCTGGCGAGCAATACGCCCATCGGGTGGGCCAGAAGAAAGCGAACCCGTGGGGCCTGTGCGACATGCATGGGAACGTCTGGGAATGGTGCCGCGATATTTACGCGGAGAAGCTGCCGGGCGGACGCGACCCGGAGGTCAAATCGGACGAGAAGACAAAGGGCTCGTTCCGGGTATTCCGCGGCGGCGGTTGGTACTTCGTTGCCGCGAGCTGCCGGTCTGGGGGCCGCGGCTGGTTCCGGCCCGACTTCCTGCACTACTTCTTGGGTTTTCGTCCTGCCCTCTGTGCCGTCCGTTCAGTCCAGTGAGCGAGCGGAGCCGGAAGCGGAGGCCCGCAGGGGCGTGGCGACAGCCCGCGTTCGACCGAGTAGGATCGTAACTTCCGAACACATGGCCGCACCTTCGCGCCCGCCGAGCAGGTTGTGGCGCCGTCTCGCGCGGTTAAAAGATTTCCTTGTATAGCGCTTTGAGTTCTTCGACGCCGGACCTGTTCAATCCGTAAAAGACATTCAACGTCTTGGAATCGGCTGTGGTGATTCGGATTTTCCAGCATTCGAGACAGACGATGACATAAATGGCCTCGTCACCCTCGCCAAACTGGAACTCCGTACCCGGGTCAAAGCAGTCGTATCCGTGGAGCGCCAGATATCCATTACCGGTGAGAAACGTTCGCACGCGCTGCACCTGATTCGGAGTCATCGCCTTTGTCGCCAGAACGCGATAACCCGAAATCGTTGTGCGACTTTCAACCGCCGGGTCCAATCGGCGAGCCGTCGCCGGCGCGTTGAGAATTGGATCATCGATTTTGATTGGCGCGGCAGTGGTCGCTCCGAGCGAAAACGACAACTCCACCGACCCGTTTTCAAACTGCACGTGAATCGGAGCATCCTGGCGAATCGTCGCCTCGTGGCTTTCGCTCCGATAGAAAACGCGAATGACAGCCGAATCCCGTTCCGCAGAAAACAGGCTGACGCAGACGGGATGATCATTCACGAGCTTCGTCAATGCACATGGCCCACCTGAAATCGGGCGCGACGTCTCGTAGAACAACTGGATCTCCTCGCGCCCACCGTCATCACTACGAGCCTCGACTTTTCCGTAGAACTCAATGCGCGGCGGCCGATCGCCGGGCGCGGGAGTGACCGGAGCCGGAGCCTCACCGCAGCCGGAAAGAATCCCAAGTAGAATGATTGTGTACCTCATGTTCATCCCACACGATCGGCGAGACCGCGCACGATCACTGCACGTCGGGTCGTGACTGTCACGAAACCCATTTGATTACCCCCGTCACCGTGCGCCCGATTTCATCATGGCTGAATGCAAGCCCGTCGAGAAGTGCGGTCCGCGCAAGAGGGCGTCCGGGGGTCCGTGCTAACTTTGCTCGTCGACAATCTTACGGCAGTTCGTTGTTCGAATATATGCCGAATACCATGACAGAGTGGCTCATAATGAGCGCCGACTGCACTTTCGGGCTGGGGCGCGGATTTGACGTAAGTGCGATTCAATGCCGAACGCAATTGACGATCCATGTCACGCCGACGATCAGCACGACTGTCGATCCGACTGTGATTGCCGGCCCGTAGAATACTTCCGGCCACGGGACATTTGAGCAAAGCGGTACGATCAGTTTCAGAACGCTGCATAGTCCGACACCGACGGCATACCAGGCAGCCAACCCGATCAGAAGATTGCGGGCCACATTCTTGCGGAGGTCCATCCCCCGATCATACCCCAGCGCGCGGATCCGACGTAAGTCAGGGAGCGTCGGGAGGGCGTTTCGCCGTCGGTCTATTAAACAATCTCACGACTCCGAAAATTGCGCATGCCCCGATGAGCGTACCGCCAATCGCGTAGAGCCATGTCAGATCACCTGAAAACAGCAATTGACACGACACCGAGACTGCGTCAAGCAAAACAGGCCATAACGGCATTGCCAAGAACGCGATACCGGCCAACGAGCATATCGAGGCAAGTAGCAACACGAGCCATCCTGCGTGGCGGTCGTCCATCGCCAGATCATACTCCGGAGGGCCGGAACGCGGAAAGCGGTTTCGTCACTCCCGATCACCAGACGCCGCACGAATGACTGTGGGTTAACCCATTTGAGGTCGCTTGCGGACCAAGTCGTGGCCGTGAATCATGTAGCTAAATCGCCCTTCGATGATGACGGGTACGTATAGCACAAGCGACTTCCACCGCTTTGAATATCGGTAGTGTCTGTCCCAGCGCGCCAGCACTGCGCCGGTCGCTTTATCCCAATCAGAGCCGCCCAATTCGTGAATTTCATCAGGCGGCCCCAGCAGTCGAACGACGTCTTCGTGCGAATCCACGTCTTTCAGTAGCGACTCAACTTCTGCCATTTCGGCCGGGTCCGGAGTCGTGAAGAAAGTGCCTCGTTTCGATTCCGGGAGGCGACCGCCGCACCAGGAGCAGTACAGCATTAACGCCTTCGCGCCATCCCGCACCATGTGGTACTCGTTCATTTCCGCGTCGAATTCGACTGGGAAATGCGGGTCATTAGCCCATCGGGCAGGCTTTCCGCATTCACAAATTCTGTCATCGACGCTCGCCATGCCCGACATTTTACACTCCGATGGCGGAATCGGAAAATCGAATGTGTCGGTCGGCGCGCATGTAAGTACCAAACAACCGGTCACGCATGCAGTTGGTTTTTCAGATGAAAATGCCGTGGCCGAGGTAGCACATAATCAAGAGAAGGAAGATGTCCCGCCGGTCCTGCTTTCCTGTTGCATAGGAAATCCGCACTACTCCAGGGCGCGCCTGATCGATCTCGGGACGCATCTGATAATGGGGACTGAACCACCGATCCTTCATCATCTTGACGGCACTGGTCGCGTTCGACAGGTATCTCAATTCGACTCGCTTGTCCCTCTCGGGGTCGAACCAGAAGACGAACCCGACAGCTTCGCCATCGTGCTCGCCGCATGCGCAGTAACTGGTGAGCGGCGATGACGGGTCTTTGGCAGCGTCCTCCTTTTTGTAATGACGCAAACCCCAGACAGCAGCGGCCGTATTGACGTGCTCCCATTCCGGAAGCGATTCAGGCAATGCCCGGTCTTTTGCCTCGCCATTCATTCGCCGGAGCACCTCTGCGAGATATTTACGATCGGTCGCGCACAGCAGAACGTCCGGCCGCGGCCTGGCGACGAGAATCGTCCAATTATCTTGTTCATATCTTTTCTCAAAAACCGCAACCTGTTGGCTGGCAATTTCTTCGTGCCGTTTGGCTGCCTTGAGGCACGCCTGAAACGCATTGAACACGGCATCGTCAGCCGCCTCATCAAACCGAACGATTTGGCAACCCTCGTACGGCAGCAGTCCTAAATCCTTCGGGCTGCGGAAATGGCGGCTACCCTCGACGGCAACGATGATGCGACTGCCGCTCAGCTCATTCCTCATGAGTCCGTCACGGAACGACCAGATCTCTGAGTGGGAAAGCTGCTGCACGGATTCCCAAAAAGGCGGGCCCTTGGGGCGTTCGTCAACTGTCGGGCGAAACACTCGAACACCTTGCGTCACGATCACTGTCTCCATATCGGGCGGCAACCAATGAATGAGCGGCTCGACGGCTACGGGCAACTTCGAGCCGAACTTATCGGCGGCCTGTGCCACATCTGCGAGGTTTGCGACCGCGAGCAGAGCAAGACAAGCGGGAACAATCGTCGTTCGACGCATGGATGGGTCTCCTGCAAACGGGAGGTGACGAAGCACTGGCGGCAATCTACCTTCAAGCACAATCGCCGTAAATGCTGGTTGGGCCGGGCGCGCATGTAAGTGTGGGTCTCTTTGCCTTGATCGTCAACTTCGGACATAGCTGCTTCAACTCGGCAACTCCTGCCTCAGTCACGCGCGTGTCTTCCAGCCTCACATACGTCAGGCGCGTCAACTTATTCAGGATCGCCAGGCTGTCATCAGCCACCAGGGTGTGGCCGAGGTCAAGAGGGAAGTGCCATCCATAATTTCGCGGCAATTTGGGAAGTCTCGGCAAGGCGATTCAGAACAGCCACAACGATTCCTAGAACTGGAAGTTGCCCAGTCCACGCAAACGCCCTGCGATTGATCGATGGCACTGGGCTCCCGGTGGACGCGACCCGGAAGTGAAAGCGGACGAGAAGACGGAGGGCTCGTTCCGGGTATTCCGTGGCGGGAGTTGGCGCCACAACGCCGCGCGCTGCCGGTTCGGGGGCCGCAACAGGATTTACCCCGTCGAACGCAGCAGCCGCCTGGGTTTTCGTGTCGCCCTCAGTCCCGTCCGGTGATTCAGGCGCGCGGCGGCGGGAGCGGAGGCGCTTGGCGCCCCCGACAAATGACTTCCGAACACCTGAGCACTGGCTGTCGATTCAAAGAACCGACGAGAACCGGTTCCGGGCTGGAATGGCGAGGGTCCGGGCGATATCGTTAAAGTGTATCCGGCGAAGCTTGCCTGGACGAGACTCTCCGCGCCGATTCCCGTTCGCTTTGACGAGTCAGGCAATGGGCAGCAATCAATTGGCAAAGGCGATTTGGTCATCCGCGATGCTAGGGGCGGCGGTCATTATCGCTTGCCAGGCCCGCCTGGCACTCCCACAAAGTGGTTCGCCCGCAAAGCCGGCCAGCAAACAGGAACGAACGTATCCCTCGTTTCCCGGCGCACTGCGCGAGGTTCCCGACTGGATGGCCCGCGATGCGCCGTTTGACGTAAGACGCTGGTTGCGTCAGGTTCCGCCCGACGAGAACGCCGCCACGCTGTACTTCGATGCGCTCTACGAATTCGACCCGCAGGCCGGCGCAGATTGTGTATCGCCCGAAGAAAACCAGTCGCGCGGCGCGGCGCTCAGAGAGCGATACGCGCGCACAGAGCAGTTCCTGCAGAGACCGCCAAGTGGGACACTTCCGGCCCAGCGGCTGCAGGTCGTCGATGAATATCGCGAATCGTTCGAAAAGCTGGCCCGCGCGCAGCCGCGCCGGCAGTGTGCATTTGAAACCCCGATCGGGCTCGAGACGGCGCTCTACCTCAGCGTTCGCCGGCCCTTCTACCTCCGCCGAATCGCGCGGCTCCTGGATTGGCGCGTTGAATCCGAGATCGACGAAGGCCAGGTGGACGCGGCCGTCGACAGCTTCACGATGGTGCTGCACCTAAGCCGGGATTTCCAGCGCCGTGGACCGTTGGTGCACCAGTTTGTCTCGCTCGCGATCGTGGGGCTGTCTCAAACTCAGGTCCTGCCACGAATCCTCGGCAGTGACGAGCTGGCACCCAGGCATTGCGACCGGCTGATCGAAGCCTTGTCGCAATACACGACCCCCGACCTCGATCCGCTGGCGGAAGGGTTCCGAGTCGAGTATCTCTCGCTCCGGGACCTGCTGCGCCGCCTCGAAGCGAACGAGCGCCTAAGTGAAACTTTCGGTTGGCCGGGCTCGACGAACGGCGTCGCGCTGGCCAAGCTCATGTTGGAGGAGGGCGGCCTGGCAAGGCCCGGCGTCGCCGAAGAAATTGACGACGCGCTGTCCCGTATGACGCCCGCCGACTACAAAGCCGAGCTTGAACAACTGAATCGTTTTTTCGGACCGCTGGTCAAACCGGAGCGTCCCTGGAGTGAACTGCAGGACCTGGATGCCGATCAGGAATCGGCAGCCAACAAACTGTTCCTGGAGCCGTTGCTCCCGGACGTGCGGCTGATCGTCAATAACTTCTTCCTTCGCCATCGGACGCGGATCGGCGCGATGCAATGCCTGGTCGCGCTGCGGCGCTGGCAGACCGAGCATGACGGCGAGCCACCGGCCAATCTGCTTATGGCGTGCAAGGCCGCAGGGCTCAAGTCGGTACCGATCGATCCCTTCTCCCGTGCAGGCGAAGCTTTGCGTTTCACGATGCTTGCGGACGAGCCGGTCGTGTACTCCGTCGCCCGCGACGGCAAAGACGACGGGGCGCAGCTCGACTGGAATTTCGAGTCCGGCGGCCAGGTGAATGGCGACTGGATTTTCCGTCTGCCGCCGGTGGTGAAGTAGCCCGGCGTCAGCGAGCCGGAACGGGAGGGTAAATGCCAAACATCCGACCAGTCCATGACGCGTTCGCATGGCACTTACGTTCGCTCCTTCAGCCCCTCCAGGATCGCTGCGACTATTGGGCTCGTCAGGCGCCGGTCGTTGCGGCGCGCGGAACTGAAGAACTCAAGTGCCACCCACGGTGTTTACAATGTTGCCGCTGCCCGGTGTCCGAGGCAAATGTCGCTGGGTCTTCGCAGACTGCCCCAAGATAATGGATAGCACTTCGCTTTGGAGGGGCGCTGCATCGTTTGGCGGACCGGAAAAGTAAGAATCGGCACACCGAAGTCCTCCCTGTGCCCAGATTCAACTTAGCTCCCTGCCTCTCGGCACAAATGAGCGATCTTTACTTTTCGGCCGGGCCGGCAACAGCTTGGCCGAACGCCGCGATCACCGGGCATGAAGCAGGCGCCCCCGACGATCTCGAAATCCTGACTACCGCCGGTTAATCCGCCAATGGCAGCAAATGAACTCAGCTCAATAGGCGGACTAAAGGTCGGTCTCAGGCTCTCTTGGTCGGGAGTGCGTTGTGATGGGTGGCCCCAACGTCGCGGTAACCGAGTCGCCCGCGAGTGGAGACGATGAGCAGCATGGCAGAAATGGCGAATGGGATGAGATTGGCCAGGTTCCAGCGACTGTTGTAGATCGCCGCTTGCCAGGGGCGCAGTATGGGATCGTCAGGCACGAGCGCGCCCAGCAGGGCGCTGGAAGCGTTCGAACCCGCGTGAACCATTATTGCAATTAGCAAACTGCCGCTTGAGTTATTGAAGATCCACGTATACAAGATTGTTGCCGCGACTGCCGTCGCGATCCATCCTGCAATGAAGGTTGCCGACGGCGTACCACCTGAAATAAATCCCGGCACCAGCAACGCTGGCAAATGCCAGAAACCATGCAGGGTTCCCAGAATTAGGGTCCCGCGCAACGGCCCGTACCGTTCTTGTAATCGAGGCAACGCAAATCCGCGCCAGCCGGTTTCTTCAGCGAGCGCCATGACAAACAGCAACGCGAAGGGGGCCAAATACGAGCTGAAAATCAGCCACGGTTTTGCCATGAGAGCGAACAGCGGAGCGCCATTCAGCCAGACGCTATAGCCGACGAGCCAGATGAGAAAGTAGCCGAATAGCGCGACGGCGTACCACTGGAGTCCGACACGCCACTGAACGTATCGCCGTAAAAGCGTCCGCATGCCATTCATCCCGGATATGACGAATGTCATTAGAAAAGCCGCGAGCAACGGACCATTAAAACTACCCAACAGAGCAAACAGAATACCGGCGTCGCCAAAGTGATACGAAAAAAGGCCAAGACCATCCTGACCCAGAAGGAGCGGTAGGACCGTCAGCCAGGTCCCCAAAAAGACGATGGCAAAATAGGCTGCCAACTGGTGACTGAGTGCACAGGCGCGAAGTCCCCCGGCCAGTGTGGGCCGAAGGGGTGGAATAAAGCCGTCCACGATGGAGTTTCCTTGAGAGGTTCCATTCCTTTCGCAGCCTCGTCGCTTGCGGCCCGAATCATGCGCTCTGCGGGTGCGCCGTCAACGGCAACGGCGGACAGCACACGGCGAAGCCGGCGACCGAACAAGAGCCGGGCAACAGTGTCGGGCAAAAAACGCCAATGGGAGCGACTTCGCGGCCGGGGCAAGTCGACCAAGGACCACGTACTGGTCCATCGCCGAGAGGTGGAAAGAGACAGGAAAGGAAACAGTTTTGGAAATGAGTGAAGGAAGGATACGAAGGTACGAAGAATAGCAATCAAGGAAGGGAGCTTGACATCAAGGAATGAGAAGGCTCCCACCGCGACGCCACCCCGGACAAGATCGCAGGCATGGAAGACGCAATCGTTATCGAGACCGGCACTCGCATCAGCGAATGGGCTCTTGCAGGCGTGGCCGTCGTCTTTTCAGCCTTTGTCGTCTGGCTGGCCGTGCGGATCATCAACCGGCGCGGCCGGTGGGCGAAGCGGACGGCTATCGCTCCCGCGGCGTCGCCGGTGATTTACGTGTTGAGCTTCGGGCCGGCCGTGGGACAGTAAATTGTGAACACGCGATCACACCGTCGCAGGAGGATTGGCCCGAATCCTCCTCCGCGAACCTTGACAGTCCGATCAACACTTCGGCGACTTGCGCTTCTTGCCGATCTCGCTGCGTGCTTTGAGTTTTTTGATATGATCGGGCGCGAACGGAATCTTGCACGCTCCGACCAGGTCGACGGCGACCTTGCCGATGCCGTTGGCCGTATCGACCGCGAGCTTGTGGAGCGGTTTGACGTAGCAGGCGACGGCGATGACGAAACTGTTCATCACGTATTTGACGCGATTGGGCTGCTGGTGGATCGACTTCGCCACGCGCTGCAGGAGCGACTTGATCTCGGCAAGGTCGAGTTCCGCGTCCTCCTTGATGGCGGCCATGCTGCTGTAAGTCTGCCAGCCGGCCGAGGCGATGGCTTCGTTCTTGGATTCGATCCACTTCAATGCCAGCTCTCGACCATGCGGGCTCGCAGACGCCACCCACGGGACCGTGTATTCGGCGACCATGCCCCAGTTGGCGCCTTCAATCCACTTTTGCAGGTCCTTCTTGGTCATCTTCGCGTCGTCTGCGATCAGTCCGGCGAGATACATCGCGTCGGCGATGCCGGTGTTGTAGAGATCCAGAGCGAGCTGGTAGTCCATCTTGACGCGTTTCTGGATCTTCTTCATGTCCTCGACCTTAACGCCGAAGCACGGCTCCTGGGCGCCGTGGGCCATCCAGGTTTTCTTGGTTTGTGGGTTACCGAGCTTATTGAGCTCGGCAACGATGTCTTTGGCGGTCATTTGCTTTCTCGCTCAAGCAGCAGGTAACGCCTAATCGGCTCTTCGTTCGGCGTTCGCAGGGCGCCCTGCTGCGGAACAGGTTGCGACGGGTGTCGTGTTGAATAGGACCTATTCGAACGCGCCGCCATTCTATCACTTTGTGGGCGCCGGTCACCGCTCGCATCCCTTTTCAAAATCTTTGCCAGCCAGGCCGGCGTCGCCGGACATGCTGGAGGCCTTCCATCGGATAGAACTCTTGCAACTTCGGCATACGCGTTTGTCTGCGATCGCAGACAACGAAACGCAGTATTTCGGCGGAAAATGATAGTGACCGGACCAATTGGTCCGGTTTTCCCCGGAAGCATATCCCCACGGGGGACATTGAATCGCAGCATTTCGGCGGAAAGTGACAGGTTTATTTGCGAATTCTCTCCAATTAAGGCGGGGGGCCGACAATCGGACTTCGTTAACCCCTGCCCATCAGTCTATCAAGTCCTTCGCGTCCGCCAACTCCTGGTCGTCCAAGTGCATGTACCGCTGCGTCGTGCTGATGTTTGTGTGCCCCAGCAGGCGCCGGCGTATTCGATCCCTTTCTCGCGGCAAATCTTCGTGCCGCATTCATGGCGGGCCAGATACAGCACGAGGTCTTTCGGCAGCCCGGCCAGGTCCCGCAGCCGCGAATATGTCCGACTGAGATTCGCGACGCGCCATGGCCGACCTGTTGGCGTCAGGAATACCGGGCCTTCCGTCCGGTCGCCAATCGCCTGATCAAACATCTCCTTCAGCTTTCTGCCGATGGGTATACGCCGAGGCTGCCCCGTCTTGCGAGCCGTCTTGTGCTGCTTCAACGTGATGACCCGGTTGACGCGGTCCACGTCTGCGATCATCGCTCGGCACAGTTCCCCGGGTCGGGCGCCGCACTGCCGGAGCGCCGAGCAGATCAGCTTGAATGCCGGAGACGCCCGCGCCAAGATGGCTTCCGTCTCGGCCGGCGTCGGTATCCGGTCCTGCCGGCCCACCCGCGGCTTCTCCAAGTTTCCGGTCACCGGCTGGTCGAAGCCCAGTACCATCCATTATTTCGGGGCAGTTTGGGAGATTTGAGAATCATTGCCTCGGGTAGCCGCAACCGGATGGGTGGCACTACCCTGTTCGGTTTTGCCGAAAGATCTCGCAACAATAGATTCGGAATGTACAGGTATTCCGCGCCTTCCTGGATGAATCCCAATGGCAGCGAAAGGTATAGCAGCCCCATTTGCGCCGCCCAATAGTCTTTTGGAACACTAAGACGGCTGGCGACTTTCGTCGCAATCAACGAATCGGGATCTGCCGAAACATCGAAATACGACTCTGCCGAAATCAGCCGCTCGGTGTAAACAGGAGTCCAAGTCGCGTCAAGTTTCACCTCGGCAGCGCGAGAGGCACTCGTTACGCAACTCCATATTCGTTTCCGCTGAAAGTCGATTCGCCATGTCTGCGCCAGCCCATTCGTGAAAGTGTCGCTCTGGTCGGCGTTTCGGTCTACGAACCGCGACGAGAACGCAACTGAGCGAAAAGTTTTGAGATACGACTCATATGACAAGCACGCGTCTTTAGGCGCAAAAATGTCGCGCGACTCGGCTGCTGACGTGACGGTTAGAGTGAGGACAAAGCAAAACATCGGGTTTAATCGGACAGCGCCCGCCGCCCACCGTTTACCTCGATTCACGATTCGCACTGTCAGCCAGACGAAGAATGCGCCCAACGCAGCAGGTCCGGCGCCGAGATTCACGACGACGACGATAATGAGTAGCGGAATGCCAAGCACTGCCCAGATGAGCGCGCCAACAAGTGTTGCGGTGCCAACGGCTGCGAGAGTGTCGCCCAGAGATGGGTTCTTTGGTCCCATGATTTCCTCCGTGCCGGATGACTCCCAGGAACGTCGATCCTCAAAACTCACCTGACCCCTTGACGTAAGTCAAACTCGGTATGTGTGACCGCAGCTCCTTGACTCCGCCTTGGACGACACTTGTTCCGTTCAAACCGATTTCTTGCAGGGTTCCATGTGTCTCGCGACGAGCAAGCCCACATAGACACATGCTATTCCGCGACAATGCGCCAGACATCGACGTCACGCTCCTCCGACTCGAACGAGAGACCGGTTTGATGAGCAAGATTCTCCAGGACTTTGATGAGCGCTTCCTCGCCAGCGGGCGTCGCCTGTCGTATTCCGTCCTGGTGTTTGTCGAGCTGGTCTGTCCAGACGAGCGAACCGGTCGGTTGAGCAGCCACCTCGCTTACAAACTTCATTCGGACGCTGTCTGCCAGCCAGGCCAACATCGCGTCCAACGAGCCGGAGCCGCCCCCGCCGAAATTGGGATCGGGGACGTCGTCGGCTGTAAGGTAGATCCACGACTCGTTTTTTGCTCCGGGAAGTGCGGCCTGCTTCCAATTGCCAGTGACAACGACAACATCCTGCTTAATGGTCGTGCGCTCGAACCGCACGTTCCAGTCCAGGTCAGTCTTCAAGATCCGTTCCAGTTCACGCAGCAGCTCCTCTCGCGGCGTACCCGCACGGACGCACCAGTCGCCAATGAACAACTCTCGGTTCGCGACGTCATCGGGATCGATCAATTCGTAGCTTCGAAAGCCGACCACGCTCCTCAGCACAAATTGCAGTGAGCCGACGGTGCCGTGAGACATCCAGCTCTCTTGCAGCTTCTCGCCCTGCACGAACGTCATGGTTGCCTTTGTGCGGCCCTGGTTGAAGAAGCAATAGTCATCACGCGCCTGCGAATACGGAGGAGCAATTCGGCGCAGAACTGCTCCGCCAGCGAGCGAGTATTCTCGCAAAAGTGTCGTCTCCCATTGCGGCGTCCCGGCCTTCAATCCCGTCACGGTTTCCAATTCACGAATCACACGGCGATCCGGGCGATTGGCGATTTGTTGCCGGACGGTCCCATCGGGACCAATCAAAAGTGCGAGCGGAGCGATGAGTTTACCGGGGCGGTCGTACGCCACACGATAAGCGGAATGCGTGGCTCCCGCAGTCTGGATCGTCGTGCCCGCAATAATATTCGGCTCGCGCTGGTCGATGAGCACGCGAAACGGCAACGTACGACCCTCCAATGATGTGTGGCAGACCCCCTCGAAATGGGCCAGCTCCTCCTCGATCGATTCCCCGATTTGCGGCTTGACGATAATCACGACCGGTCCCTGCTCGCCGAAACGCTCGTGCAAGACGATCCAGGCCGACAGGTCGCCATCGCTGATGACGTTTTCCCAGAAGTAAAGCGCGATCCACCGGCCTCGCAGCTTCGCAAGGCTCGTGGCCTCGCCGAACAACCATCCCTGCGGTGCAAGCTCAGGGGCTGGCTGGCCGATGAGAATCTTCCACCGATCGGCGTCAGCCTCGGTGGACGACTGTGGTGAAGTCGGCTGGGAAACCGAGACCTCGATCGCCGCTTTCGACGGCGCCTGTTCGTCGTCCGGTTCAGGATTCCGGGGTTCCTCTTTGTGTCGTCCCGATTCGGCCGTCGCAGCGTTGCGCTCAAGTGGCGCATCCGGTGCGACTCCCTGGATAGTCTCTTGCTGAATCACACCGTTGTGATTCGTCGCGGGCTTCACAAACATGAAGGCACCGATCGCACTGAGGATTATTGCGCCCCCCCAACAAAGCAGACGACGTGATTGGATCATCATTACCTGTCCGTTCGCCCGGCACAGAACGACAGCGGCTGCAGCAGGCGGATCGAAAAGCGGCGGGGTTCGGCGGATGCGGGCGGCATGACATCAGGATACCGCGGGCCGACGCACAAATGAATCCCAGCCACGATTCGCCCTTCCCGTCGGCGCGCCACGCCCGCTACAATCGCGGGAATGAGCAGGCGAGGTCATCCCCAGAAGGGACGAATTGAAAGCTGGTTCGACTCGGTGGACCCGTTTCGAGCTGCCCACGACACGGCGGGGAAAGTGACGCTCGGGCTGGCCGTTTTGGGTTGTATCGGGATTGCGGCCTTCTGGTGGAGGTTCGGCGGCGAAGTCATCGGTTTTCTCCAAGTGTGGTTCCAGTTCTGAGGCTTCCATGACCGACCGCAAGAAACCCGGCGTGGCGATCTGGGCGACCGTGGGGCTGATCACGGTGCTGGCTGCACTTTCAGCGTACGCCAGTGCGTATGCACTGATGGTGCGGCCTTTCCTAGCCCACATCCACGGAGAGAGCAGTATTCCTGGTCCGCACCTGTATCTACGATCGCCTGATTACTCGCGAGAATTGCGATTCATCGGCCAGGTATCGACGGAGGAAAACCGACAGCAATTCTTCGCTCCAATTCACTGGATCGACCGCAAACTGCGACCAGATACCTGGTACTTCGAGATGCAGTTCTTATGACTCCACGTAAGCCCACCGCCGGATTCTGGACTACCGCGGCCCTGGTTGTGGTGCTGGTGGGGTACCCGCTGAGCTTCGGGCCGGCGTGCTGGTGGTTTTCGACTGTTGCAATGCCCAACCCTATAAGATACGCGTCGTTGACCACCATCCACTACAAATATGCGCCCCGGTTCTATTGGCCGATTGGCTGGCTGGCAGTGAACGGACCAAATCCCATCCGGCGCGCCATCCGGTGGTACGCCAAGATCGGGATCGAGCGCATCTTTCTTCCCGTCGATTCTAATGGCGAAATATGGTCTGCCGCTTGATCCGCCACTTACGTCGCCACCCCAGACATTCTGTCGAGATCAAAGTGTCCCACTACCCCGCCGGTACCTGTCTGGTTAAATGCCAAACACCGTGACAGATGATCGCTACGGAACAGCCGCGGTGCCAACGATGAGCACGATATTCGCGTCGTGCCGGCGCAGCGACACGGTGATGCTCATTCCGGATTCGCATGCGACGAACACGAATTCCTGCGGGCGCGCAGGGAGTTCTTCGAATTTGAGTGACAGAATGAACGGCTCGGCAACCAGGTAGGCTCCTTCGCCGGTGCGCGTTCCCGCGTCGGTAAAGAAGAGTCGCTTGTTCTCATTGTTCTCAGCGAGCCGTTTTTTGACGGGGTCCCCGTCGGCCGAGCACTTCTCACTATAGAACCGGGCTGCCGCGTCGAACCACCTTTGCGACTGTCCTTCGTGTTCAATTCTGATTGAGAGATATGCCAGTTTCTCTCCCGACGTGTCCCATTGGGTTCCGCAGTTGCGGGCAGCCGGATGGGTATCCGGTTTGAAGGCCCATTCCTTGACCAGTTCCTCCGGCGTTTTCGAAATCTTGCGAGCCTCCGCCCGGCCACCCTGATGACACCACAGCATCGCGGCGACAAGGAAGACGATGCCGGTTAAAATGTTCTTAAGTGACTTCATCACGACAACCT
>Ga0207022_10190_pt1 | contig 16294 bp, 6 predicted proteins | sample Alteio_BWMinCont_46_FD_153307 | JGI IMG/M metagenome (GOLD analysis project Ga0207022, IMG submission 153307) | Enriched cells from forest soil in Barre Woods Harvard Forest LTER site, Petersham, Massachusetts, United States -... | ecosystem: Environmental > Terrestrial > Soil > Temperate forest >... | reverse complement strand
CAGTTCACGGATACGGGCTGCGAGTGTTTCGTAGTTGTATTCGTGTACAATAAAAATAGAGGCATCTGCCTTGAAGGTAACGACAGTTCCGCGGTAGTCAGTCGGACCTACTTCCTTGACATCGTATAAGGGCTTGCCAATCGAATATTCCTGCACATAATGTTTTTGGTTGCGGTATACGTCAACCTGGAGGTGTGTGGAAAGTGCATTTACGCAGGAAACACCCACGCCATGCAAACCACCGGATACTTTATAGGAGTCTTTATCAAACTTTCCGCCGGCATGCAGCACAGTCATAACCACTTCCAGGGCCGATTTGCCTTCTTTGTGGTGCATATCCGTGGGAATGCCTCGTCCGTCATCCTTTACGGTGATGGAATTGTCCTCATTGATAAAAACGTCGATATTTTTGCAATAGCCGGCAAGAGCTTCATCGATGGAGTTATCAATGACTTCATAAACAAGGTGGTGAAGGCCTTTAAAGCCGATATCGCCGATGTACATGGCAGGTCTTTTCCGAACGGCTTCGAGCCCTTCGAGTACCTGTATACTATCTGCCGAATAATCTGATTGAGCTACATTCTCTTTCACTACTTCTTCCATAGAATTTGGTCTGTTTTTTATGATGTGGAACTATCTTCCAAATATAGTGAAAATAAGGGGGTTAACCATCAAAAAAAGGCGGAAAAACGGCTTGTTTTTATTAACATTTGTTGATAAAAACAGGGATACTTAAAAGGACAGGCAAGCGAAGGAAAAAGAGACCCTTTTCAGGGCCTTCTGAGCTTAGAAAATACAGGTGATTCCTGCCATCAGATTGAACCGTTGCGTGGGGTAGTCGTTCCACATGTAATACTTTACAGCGCCGATATTGTTGAAGTTCAGGAAGCCCGACAGGTATTTGGTATACCGGTATTCCAGGCCCAGGTTGGCATCCACAAGCGGCTTGAGCTCCTTGCTGCTTACCTGCATCACAAAAGGTGCCTCGGCACTCCTTGCATAGGTTCTGGCAAATTGCTCATTCAAAGCAAAGATATCTGCCCGCAGAATGATTTTGCTTTTCAGATTGTATTTGGCAGACAGCATAAAACGGGTGGTGGGTGTATGCCATTGCTGCATGCCCTGATCGAGAAAATATTTGACAAAATCGCCTTGAACCAGAAAATGCAGTTTATCTGATTTCTGGTAGCCCAGTTCGCCATGCAGTTTTAAAAGTGATCCATCGGCGTATACGACGGTGAATTTGTTTCTCTGTGGGTCGAGCGTATCGTTGACGAAGAAAGCCGCATTCTCGACTTTTCCGTAGGATGCATGTGCATCATACGAAGTATGGGTGCCCAGATTTCCTTTCAGACCTCCAAAGACCATGTAAATGTTGCGGGTGTTTTGTATTCCTTCAGTTAGGTTGGGATTCACAAACGGATTCTCATCGGTAAGCACTTTGTAGCTGTTTCTGAACACCCCGTTTCCGAGTCCGATATAGGGGGTAATGATGTGTTTGTAGATATCATAACTTGCCATGGCATCGGGAAGAAAGGAATAGAAAGGCGTTTGCTTTCCGAATTCGGCATAGGCAGAAAGACCGGCGCGCACTTCCCATTTATCTCCCTCGGCAGATATAAACGGATGCAGATGAAGTATCGTCTGGTTGGTGGTGTCGTGCAGGGAATGATCGCTGTAATAATCCACAGATGCATCCAATCCGACGAGTTCTCCGTGGATATAACGCGATCCGGTGCCTTTCAGAAGAATATTGTTTTCGCTGGTTTTGTAATGATCATCGAGATAATAATATTTCAACCTGATTTCGTGATTGATTTTGGACGAGTCTGTAAAGTGACTAAGCAGTCCTACATTGGCCGAAACGTAATTGAAGAACTGACGGATGGAATCTTTCGCATGAGAGAAATTCCCCACATCATCGCCATAAAAATAAACAGCGTTTCGCGAATAATCGAGGCCTGCATCAAGGGTATGCTTGCCGATGAATTTCTTGCCGAACAGATTCACATTGTCATCGCTGAATCCGCTGAAACCGGGAGCATCCACGCCGGATGAAGCAGAGAAGTGCCTGACATGGGCCCCGAAAGACATTTCTTTTGAACGGGTGCTGTTGTACCAGGCTTCCCCGTATAGATTCAGATAATTTCCAAAGCCTCCCTTCAGATACAGATGATCCAGGGGAGTAAGAGGCTCGCCATTCATTTTTGCGGGCTTGATCGGTTCCACATCATACGAGGTTCCGAATTTGCGTGCCGGAAGGTTGTAATTAATGGATGCAGCAGGCATAGCGGTATCGCGGATAGAAGGCGAATCGCTTATCTTCTTGATGTTCCGGGTAATTTCGGGTTGGAACACAGAGATTACCGTGGTAGTCACTTTATCACCCTGATCGCCGGTTTGGGCAAAGGTATTTTCAAAATAAAAAGCCAAAACTAAAGAAAGGATGATATTCAGATGTTTTTTCATTGCGGCCCTCCTCCTTTCTTTTCCTCTTCAAAAAGCTTTTTATCCTTTTCGTTGTTCATGGGTACGGTGATCTCATTTTCAATTTTCCCCTTCTCTCTTGCTTTTTCTGCTTCCATGATTTTGCTGAGCTTGTCCTGTGCCTGAATCTTCAGATCGCTGAGATCGGTATGGTCGATAAAATTATTCAGTACAAATTTTGCCTGGAAGGTATCATTCAGCGCCAGGTAGTTGTCTGACAAAAGCAGGAAAGCTTTACCCACCCATACCTTGTATCCGGCCTGTTCTTTCATCATCTGGAAGATACTCTTCTCCGCTTCCTTGTAATCTTTTCGGATATACTTGATCTGCGCCAGATAATAAGCTGCTTCTGCTGCGTTTTCATTTTTAGAACCCGCCAGTGTCAGGGAGTATTCATTGAAAGCAAGGTCATAATTTAACTTTTGAATAGCTGAACGGGCAATGGTCAGATGTGCTTCATTCAAAATATCGGCACTTACATTGTCTGATGTCAATACCTTGTTAGCGGCAATTGGGGCGTTGTCGTAGTCTTTCAGTCCCCAGGCAGAACGCATCATTCCTATCCTTGCATCCAGTGCATACTGTGGTATGTTTTCGAGTTTGGCATAGTTGTCAAAAGCAGCTTTGTAATCATTGCGGTTGAAACAAATGGCTGCAGCTCTCCTAAGCGAAGATTCGGTGTATTTATTCGGAGGAAGGCTGAGGATGTAATTGTATCCACCCAGTGCGGCATCCATATTCTTTGCTTTCAGGTCGCATTCTGCTTTGAGGTAGTTGGCATCGGCTATAAATATTCCCGAAGGATATTTTAGAATGTATTTTCCAAAGTATTTACCAGCCTGGTCGCAATCTTCTTTCAGATAAAAGTCTTTCGCTCCCTTGAATGCGATGGAATCATACGAGGATGTAGCGAGATTGATCCCAACCGATTCGTTCCAATTTTTCAATCCCTCATCATCCTTCTTATCCGTATAGATTTGCTTGATCTGCAATTGCGCGTCTCTGGCCTCATCCGTATTCTTATCGGTCTTTACCACTTTCTTGTAATAGGCCAGGGCATTGTCGGGGTCATTCTTATTGTCATAGATAAGACCCAGCTGCGCATAGGCTTTCAGCACATATGGGCTTCCTCCATTTTCAGAAATCAGTTTTTGATAATAAGGTATGGCTTCATCGGGTTTGTTGATGAGTTGATAGGTATGTGCCACTTCGTATTTGGATGCAGCAGCATAGGTTGATTTCGGGTACATATTCAGCAAGGAAGTAAGCCCTGATATTTTTGCATCGTATTTCTTGATCAGGCCCAGGGTCATACCATGTTGATAGAGGGCATAGTCTTTGTCGCTGTTCTTGCCTGTTTTGGCCTGGTAGGCCAGTTCATAATACTCACTTGCGTTCGAAAACTCCTTGCTTACATAATACGCATCAGCAATACGCAGATATGCATTGGCGATCTTCTCAGAAGGTTCATTTTTCTGCATCACATATTTTCGGAATGCAATGATGGCTGCGCCGTACTCTTTCAGGTGAAACTGTGAATAGCCAATATTGTATTCGATGGAATTGTACATTCTTGTCCGCGGCGCGCCCGGTTCTACCATATAGATCTTATAATTCTCTATGGCTGTTTCATACAGGTTGTCATCACCCTTTTTTTCCGCCTTTTGATAGGATGCCTCTGCCGTCCAGTATTTGGCCAATGCTGTTGTGATTGGGTCTACCGGATACTTCATGGATTTTGCAAAGAGATGCATGGCATTGTCATAATCGAAATTGTTGTACAGTTCCACACCTCTGTTATAAGCAATTTGCTGATAAACAGGTTTAAGGGATTCATGCAGGTTCTTGATGCTCTCGATCGACTTCAGGGCATCTTCGTAGTTTTTGGTTACTAAATTTATCTTCACCAGATAAGACCAGGCTTCATCTGCCCGGGGCGAATTCGGATATTCGGCGATGTATTGCTGAAGTGCTTTGATCGCTTCATTGAAGGGGCTGTAAGAGAGTTCATAGGTCAGTTCAGCAAATACGAACAAGGCATCTTCACGGATTGCACGGTCGAAATGCAGGCGCGAAGCTTCGCTGAAAGCATTCTGTGCGAATACCTTGTTGTCATTCTTCAGATAGCAGTTGCCCATGTGGTACCACGCATTCTGGGCCAGACTGTCATCTGCGCCTACCGCATTTTTAAACGAATTGATTGCCTGATCATCATCCCCGCTCATGTAATAAGCAAAACCCAATTCGTAGGAATCGCTTCTGTTGAGTGCGGCCGTTTTGCGGTAGCGCTCGAGATATGGAATGGATTCTTTGTACTTATTCTGTTTGAAATACGATTCGCCGATGATTCTCGCTATTTCAGGAGCCCGCTTCGGACTGGCGGAATCAAGCAGGGCCGGAACATAGGTGAGTACATCATTGTATTTGTGCTGCAGGTAATAGATCTGTGCAATATAGTAGGGAACAACAGCCCCGAAGGTGGGATCCTTTTCGAGCTTCTGGAATCCAGCGAGGGCAGATTCGTATTTCTTTTCGCCATAGAGGATATCGCACAAACGCTTGCAGTAGTGGTTGCCGCCCTTGGAATCCCGTCTTTGTTTAATGGATTGGAAACCCTCACCATCAAAGAAACAGACCGTCTGCTGGCTTTGAAAAATGAACTTGCCAAAATGAAGACGGTGGTTAAAATATCAGAAGACTCGATCATTGAGATCACGCCCGCTGCACCGGGACTTGTTCCCGAATCGCCCATAGATACCTACGAAGATCACCGGATGGCAATGTCTTTCGCTGTTTTAGCTATTCTTGGCAAAGCTGTGGAAATCGAGCAGCCTGGTGTTGTAAAAAAGTCCTATCCGAATTTCTGGAAGGATCTTCAATCTGTTGGTTTTGTAGTGGAAGAATGTGCCTGATTGGGCTGAACTGTTTTTGAATTTCAGATAATGTTGACTTCCCGCTCTAACTCCACACCGAATTTTTCTTTAACAGAATCCAGGATGCGTTGCGAGAGATCGTAAATCTCCTTCCCCGTTGCTTTGCCGTGATTCACCAATACAAGTGCCTGTTTGTCGTGTACGCCGGCATCACCAAAGGTTTTTCCTTTCCAGCCACATTGTTCAATGAGCCATCCAGCAGCCAGTTTTACTTTTTTATTCTCCAGCGGATAACCAACTATGGAAGGGAATTGCATTTGAAGAGCAACAAATTTTTGTTCTTCCACTTCCGGATTCTTGAAAAAGCTGCCTGCATTACCGATAATAGCCGGATCCGGGAGTTTGCTTCTGCGGATATTGCACACGGCGCGACTGATGGCTGCAATAGAAAGTTCTTTTACACCCATCGCTTCCAGTTCCTGGTTGATGGCGCCGTAACTGGTATTGAATCTGGGTGTCTTGTTTAAACGAAAGGTGACGGCCGTGATGATGTATTTGTTGCGGGCTTCTTTTTTAAAAACACTTTCGCGGTAGCCAAAGCGGCAATCATCGCTGTTAAATAATTCTGTTTTTAAATCAGCCAGATTCAAGGCTTCCAGTTCATGAAAAACATCTTTCAGTTCAACCCCATACGCGCCTATGTTTTGCATGGGGCCTGCACCTACATTGCCGGGAATCAGGGAGAGATTTTCGAGTCCTGCATAATTATTCTCAATGCAATGCATCACAAAATGGTGCCAGTTTTCTCCCGCCCCTGATCGGATGTATACAAAGTCTTTGTCTTCTTTTACTTTGCTGATGCCGAGAATATTGTTTTTCAGCACCACGCAATCCAGTACCGGTTTTGTAAAGAGCAGATTGCTTCCCCCACCCAGAACCAATTTTTGAACAGCCCTGTATTCCGGCAGGTCCAGAAATTCCTTCATCTGTTCGGTGGAGCTCAGTTCGACATAATATCGCGCCAAGGCATCAATGCCAAAGGTGTTTAACTTGCCGAGTGTCTGGTTTTCACGGATAATCATGTACCCAAATGTAGGCAGGAATCGGAGGAGAGACTCTCCGGGCAGATATATTTATTCACAGCCCGGTATTGAGATCTCTGCGTATCTTAGCGAAATTTCAACCGGGTAATTCATGAGAGCCATCGTCTCTGTGATCAATGATCTTTCGACAGACCAGCGCGTGCACAAAATGTGTTCCAGTCTGGATGACATGGGCTATCGGGTTCTGATGGTGGGAAGACGTCAGCGGATGAGCCTCTCTCTGGAACCACGGAAATACCAGACCCGCCGGATGTTTCTGCTCTTCGAAAAGGGCTTTCTTTTTTATGCCTGTTTTCAGTTTCGCCTTTTCCTCTTTCTGATGTTTCACAAGGCTGATGTTCTGGTTTCAAATGACCTGGATACGCTCTTGCCGAATTATCTTGTTTCCCGTATAAAAGGCATTCCTCTGGTCTATGATACGCATGAACTTTTTTGCGAGGTGCCCGAACTACAAGGTTCTCCGTTCAAAAAGCGGATCTGGAAAAGGATCGAGCGTTTTATTTTCCCAAAGCTAAAAGATGTTCTTACGGTGAATGACCCGATCGCTGCAATCTATAGCAAAGAATATCAGGTATCTGTAAGAGTGGTCAGGAATATGCCCCGAAAGGAAGCACCGGATGATCTTCTTCAGCTTAAATCAAAACAGGAACTTGGACTTCCGGAAGATAGAAAAATCATTCTCCTGCAAGGCGCAGGGATCAATATCGATCGGGGAGCTGAAGAAGCTCTTGAATCCATGCAATACATCGAAGATGCCATCCTGCTGATTATCGGCGGCGGAGATGTGATCGGGAAACTGAAACAAATGAGGGATGATCTCAAGCTCGATGATAAAGTGCGCTTTATTCCCAAACTCCCTTTTTCTGAATTGAGGCAATATACCCACCAGGCAGATATCGGGCTGACACTGGATAAGGATACGAATATCAATTACAGGAATAGTTTGCCAAACAAGCTCTTCGACTATATCCATGCCGGGGTTCCTGTTCTCGCTTCAGATCTGGCGGAAGTGCGTAAAATTGTGGAACACTATAAAATAGGGGCCATCACGCCGGATCACAATCCGCTGACAATTGCCGATTGCCTGAATGCCTGTTTTTCTGATGCCGGACTTATGTCACTCTGGAAGGAAAACACTAAACTTGCAGCCGAAAAGCTTTGCTGGGAGGAAGAAGAGGGCGTTCTGAAAGACGTTTACATGAAGTTCATGAATAAAAAATAAACCCGTCTTCACCCAGCTATAAGCAAGCGACAGGAGAAAAACCATCAAGCCAAACCCATTGTCAGCCAAACACATTCATATTGTTTCGTTTGATGTCCCGGACCCGCCGAATTATGGTGGGGTGATTGATGTGTTTTATAAAATCAAGGCGCTTGTTGCTGCCGGTATAAAGATTCATCTGCATTGTTTTGAATATGGACGGGCAGAATCAGTAGCCCTCGAAGATCTTTGCGAAAAAGTGTATTACTACAAACGCGAAATGAACAGCCGTTTGCTGATGAATTCTTTGCCGTATATTGTTGTCACGCGCCGCTCTGAACGCCTGATGGAGCACCTGCTTGAGGATACCAACCCGATCCTGTTCGAAGGTCTGCACAGTTGTTATCACCTCTCCGATCCCCGTTTGAGTGACAGGAGAAAGCTGGTTCGCACCCACAACATCGAACACGATTATTATTCCAATCTGGCCACTGTTGAAAAGACATTTTTCAGAAAGATTTATTTCCGGCGGGAAGCCAGAAAATTAAAGCGCTTTGAAAAAGTTCTTGCCCTGGCCGATCATGTGTTCGCGATCTCCCGGTCGGATGAAGGGAATCTGAAAAAAAGGTACAACAATGTGTCGCTTGTTTCAGCATTTCATCCGAATGATCAGGTGAATATCAAAGAAGGCAGAGGTGAATTTGCATTGTACCACGGGAATCTGGAAGTAGGAGAGAACAATGAAGCAGCGCTTTTCCTGGTCGAAAAAGTATTTGCCGGAAGCATCGTTCCGCTGATTATAGCCGGCAAGAATCCTTCCAAAGAGCTCAAAGGCGCTGTGGAGCGGAAAATAAATGTATCCATCCGTGGCAATATATCTACAAAAGAAATTCATGAACTGATCCGCGAAGCACAGATCAATATCCTGCCAACATTTCAGGCAACCGGTATCAAACTGAAATTGCTTGCAGCGCTCTATAACGGCCGCTATTGTATTGTGAACTCGCCGATGGTCTCCAATACCGGACTTGAACAATTGTGCATCATTGAAGATGATGCCCTGGCCATGAAACAAAAGGTGGAGCAGCTTTTTGTTTTGCCTTTTGATGCCTCTGAAAAAGAGAAAAGGGAGTTGGTTCTGAATCATGATTTTTCCAACAAGGAGAGTGTGCGGATTTTGCTTGAGCTGATCTGACTTTAACTCCCGCTTCATTTATCTTCTTCCTGATCCATATCCATCTGGCATTCTTTAAATATTTATAAGCCAGGTCATTTATTATATTGTAAATGATATTTCATATAAATAAATTTAATATCTTTCAGGCGGAAAGGGCCTGCTTGTTTGCAGAAGAAGGGGAGGCCCGGAATAGAAAACATATTTCTCAGATAAAGAATTGTTCAGGCGAACAGCAAAATGAATAGTGCAAGTTGGAAAACAATTTGCGATGAAGGATTAAATGGTTTTGTCAGACTGAAAATCATTTGCGCTAATTGGTAAGCAGGCTTTGTCAGAACGAAAACCTTTCATGTCATTCTGAAAACCTGTTTTGTCATAACGAAAACCATTCACGTCAATAGGAAAACCTGTTTTGATGTATGGAAAACCATTCACATCAATAGGAAAACCTGTTTTGATGTATGGAAAACCATTCACATCAATAGGAAAACCTGTTTTGATACATGGAAACCCATTCGCGCCAATTGGAAAACCTGTTTTGTCAAAAGGCAAACTGTCTTTACCAACAGGAAAAATAGTTTTGTCAGTTGGAAAACCGGACGTGTCAACTGGAAAAATGGATTTGTAATTGGAAAACAGAGCGTGTCAAATGAAGAAAAGGGTTTGTCTTTAGGAAAATGGAGGGTGTTAACAGGAAAAGCGTGTTTGTTAATAGGAAAACAGAGTTTGTTAAACGAAAAAATGGGTTCGTCGGATGAAAAACAGTGCTTGTCGAATGAAAAAATGGGTTTGTCTGATGAAAAATGGTGTGCGTCAATTGGAAAAGAATGTTTGTCAATAGGAAATGCCCAAATCAGAAATTCTTAAAGAGGAAAATAGTTTTCCTGAAGGAATTTGAGGCTGAAAGAAGGAGCTATGAAAGTAAGCTGGACGGGGGGTTAAACAACGGTTTCTCCGCTGACTTTATGCTGGCCCGAATCCAGCACAGCACCTTCTTCGCATTTGAGAATACGTGAAGGAAATTTCTGATACATCATAATGTCATGCGTTGCAATAAGCACAGCGCGACCATTTTTGCTGATATCGAGCAAGAGAGAAATAATGCCTTCAGAAGTTTCGGGATCCAGATTCCCGGTCGGTTCATCTGCAAGAATAACTTCCGGATCATTCAGCAATGCCCTTGCAATGGCAATACGCTGCTGTTCTCCCCCGGATAATTCATGAGGCATTTTGTGAGCTTTGCTTGCCAGTCCCACTTTTGTCAATACATCTTCCATCCTTTTTGCCATTTCTTCTTTGTTCGTCCAGCCCGTTGCTTTCAGAACAAAATTCAGGTTCTCCCTCACGGTGCGGTCTGTAAGCAATTGGAAATCCTGGAAGACGATGCCCAGCTTCCGCCGCAGATAGGGAATCTCTTTTCTTTTAATCGCTGCCAGGTTATAACCGGCAATGGTGGCTTCTCCCTTTGTCAGCGGAAGATCGGAGTAAAGTGTTTTCAGCAGACTGCTTTTCCCGCTTCCGGTTTTTCCAAGCAGATAGACGAGTTCTCCTTTGTCGATATTGAATGAAATATCGCTCAGCACAAGATTATGCTCCTGGAAGATGGATACGTTACTGAGCGCAATGCTTCGGTCGAGTGTCATGGATTCTTTTATTGATCAGATGGCTGCAATTTGTTAAAATGTAGCTGAGCAGCTCTCTTCGGAAATGCCGAAGTTACATGCCTGAAGAGTTAAAAATAGAAATCCCGCCGCAATAATCTTAACATCTGTACGTTCATAACTTACAATTCTTCAGCCCGGCCGGGCCTTCGATCATGCATACCTTTACATGATTAATTTTTCTACAATAAAATGAGTGAAATCAGGGCATTAAAAGGCATACTTGTACTGGCAGTGTTGTTCGGTTTTATTCCACTTGGTAGTGCACAGAAAAGCGCTATATATACTGATAAGAATGCAGAGTTCAGGCAGGGTCTGGATCTCTTTGAGAAAATGCAGTATGCCTCGGCTCAGGATATTTTCATCCGCACCTCACGCGCCATACCGGATAGAAGTTCCATGATACGCGAAGATGCTGATTATTATTCGGCACGCTGCGCCATGGAGCTGTTTCACAAAGACGCTGAATTTCTTCTGAAAAAATTTGTTGCCGATTACCCCGAAAATCCCAAAGTAGGTGATGTGTATTTCAACCTGGGGAAATACAATTACAGAAAGAAAAACTACAGGGATGCCATCGTCTGGTTCGGGAAAGTGGAGACCTACGATCTGAATGAAACAGAAAAGGCGGAATATTATTTCAAGCGTGGTTATAGTTTTCTGGAAAAGGATTCCTTGCAGCAGGCAAAAAATGATTTTGCTGAAATAAAAGACAAAGACACCAAATACACGGTTCCTGCCATCTATTACTACGCGCATATCCTCTATGGCGAAAAGAAATACGAATCTGCCCTCGCTGGATTCCAGAAGCTCGAAAAGGATCCCACCTTCGGGGCTGTTGTTCCCTACTATATTGCACAGATCTATTACCTGCAGCACAAATACAATGATGTACTCACCTATGTTCCGGCCCTGCTTGATTCCGCCAGTCCGAAGCGGGCTCCTGAAATAGCGAGAATCATCGGCGAATCGTATTTCAAACAGAATAAGTACAAAGAATCCATTCCATATCTCGAGCGCTACCGCAAAACGGCCGCACTCAACAGAAGCGATTCCTACGAATTGGGTTTTGCTTATTACATGAGCGGGGATGATGATCAGGCAATCAATTCGTTTAAAAATGCGGTAGGCGCAGATGACAGTCTGGCCCAGAATGCGTGGTACCACATGGGCAACTGCTATCTGAAGAATGACAACAAGGTATTCGCACAGAATGCTTTCAGCGAAGCTTCGCGCCTGCATTTCGACCGTGCAATCCGTGAAGATGCCTTGTTCGTATTTGCTGAACTGACCTATGAACTCTCTTACAGCCCCTTCAATGAAGCGATCAAAGCACTTCAGCAATACATCGCCGAATATCCGAATTCGCCCCGGGCAGATGAAGCCTGGTCTTATCTGGTGAAGATAAATTTAGTAACCAAAAACTACGAAGATGCCCTGAAGTCGATCGAGAGCATCAAGAACCTGCATGAATCCCTTAAACCTGTTTATCAGCAAATTGCTTATAACAGAGGTGTGGAACTGTACAACAATTTCGATTATGACAATGCCATGCATCTCTTTGCAAAATCCATGAAGTATCCGGTAGACCCAATCACAACAGCATTGGCCAAATACTGGACGGCAGAGGCATCCTATCAAAAGGCGGAAAAAAAGGGTGATGACAACCTGTATGAAACAGCCATAGAGAATTATAAGATCTATATGGTAGAACCGGGCGCGCCGCGGACAAGAATGTACAATTCCATCGAATACAATATTGGCTATTCACAGTTTCACCTGAAAGAGTACGGCGCAGCCATCATTGCATTCCGAAAATATGTGATGCAGAAAAATGAACCTTCTGAGAAGATCGCCAATGCATATCTGCGTATTGCTGATGCGTATTATGTAAGCAAGGAGTTTTCGAACGCAAGTGAGTATTATGAACTGGCCTACCAGGCCAAAACAGGCAAGAACAGCGACAAAGACTATGCCCTCTATCAACATGGTATGACCCTGGGCCTGATCAAGAAATACGATGCAAAAATATCAGGGCTTACTTCCTTGCTGAATATGTACCCGAAATCAACCTATGCTGCTGCATCCAAATACGAAGTGGCACATACCTATCAACTCATCAACAAACCCGATGAAGCCATACCTTATTATCAAAAACTGATTTCTGAAAATGGAGGAAGCCCATATGTGCTGAAAGCCTATGCGCAGCTGGGTCTTATCTATGACAATAAGAATGACCCCGACAATGCCCTGGCCTATTACAAGAAAGTGGTAAAGACCGATAAGAATACGGATGAGGCCAGAGACGCGCAATTGCAGATCAAGCAAATCTATACGGATAAGAAGGATGATGAGGGATTGAAAAATTGGAACGAATCGGTTGGGATCAATCTCGCTACATCCTCGTATGATTCCATCGCATTCAAGGGAGCGAAAGACTTTTATCTGAAAGAAGATTGCGACCAGGCTGGTAAATACTTTGGAAAATACATTCTAAAATATCCTTCGGGAATATTTATAGCCGATGCCAACTACCTCAAAGCAGAATGCGACCTGAAAGCAAAGAATATGGATGCCGCACTGGGTGGATACAATTACATCCTCAGCCTTCCTCCGAATAAATACACCGAATCTTCGCTTAGGAGAGCTGCAGCCATTTGTTTCAACCGCAATGATTACAAAGCTGCTTTTGACAACTATGCCAAACTCGAAAACATACCACAGTATGCACTGGATGCAAGGATAGGAATGATGCGTTCTGCCTGGGGACTGAAAGACTACGACAACGCCCCAATTGCCGCTAACAAGGTATTGACATCAGACAATGTAAGTGCCGATATTTTGAATGAAGCACATCTGACCATTGCCCGTTCAGCTATTCAAAAGTTAAATTATGACCTTGCTTTCAATGAATACTCCCTGACACTGGCGGGTTCTAAAAATGAAAACGCAGCAGAAGCAGCTTATTATCTGGCGCAGATCAAGTATATCCGAAAAGATTACAAGGAAGCGGAGAAGAGTATCTTCCAGATGATGAAAGAACAGGCCGGATACAAGGTATGGGTGGGTAAAGCTTTCCTGCTTTTGTCAGACAACTACCTGGCGCTGAATGATACCTTCCAGGCAAAATTTGTACTGAATAATTTTATCGACCATACCGATCTCAGCGATCTGAAGATTCAGGCACAGGACAAGCTCAGCAAAATCATGGAAGCAGAAAAAGCAAGAGAGAAGGGGAAAATTGAAAATGAGATCACCGTACCCATGAACAACGAAAAGGATAAAAAGCTTTTTGAAGAGGAAAAGAAAGGAGGAGGGCCGCAATGAAAAAACATCTGAATATCATCCTTTCTTTAGTTTTGGCTTTTTATTTTGAAAATACCTTTGCCCAAACCGGCGATCAGGGTGATAAAGTGACTACCACGGTAATCTCTGTGTTCCAACCCGAAATTACCCGGAACATCAAGAAGATAAGCGATTCGCCTTCTATCCGCGATACCGCTATGCCTGCTGCATCCATTAATTACAACCTTCCGGCACGCAAATTCGGAACCTCGTATGATGTGGAACCGATCAAGCCCGCAAAAATGAATGGCGAGCCTCTTACTCCCCTGGATCATCTGTATCTGAAGGGAGGCTTTGGAAATTATCTGAATCTATACGGGGAAGCCTGGTACAACAGCACCCGTTCAAAAGAAATGTCTTTCGGGGCCCATGTCAGGCACTTCTCTGCTTCATCCGGCGTGGATGCTCCCGGTTTCAGCGGATTCAGCGATGACAATGTGAATCTGTTCGGCAAGAAATTCATCGGCAAGCATACCCTTGATGCAGGCCTCGATTATTCGCGAAACGCTGTTTATTTTTATGGCGATGATGTGGGGAATTTCTCTCATGCGAAAGATTCCATCCGTCAGTTCTTCAATTACGTTTCGGCCAATGTAGGACTGCTTAGTCACTTTACAGACTCGTCCAAAATCAATCACGAAATCAGGTTGAAATATTATTATCTCGATGATCATTACAAAACCAGCGAAAACAATATTCTTCTGAAAGGCACCGGATCGCGTTATATCCACGGAGAACTCGTCGGATTGGATGCATCTGTGGATTATTACAGCGATCATTCCCTGCACGACACCACCAACCAGACGATACTTCATCTGCATCCGTTTATATCTGCCGAGGGAGATAAATGGGAAGTGCGCGCCGGTCTTTCTGCCTATGCCGAATTCGGAAAGCAAACGCCTTTCTATTCCTTTCTTCCCGATGCCATGGCAAGTTATGATATCTACAAACACATCATTACCCCCTATATCGGACTCGGAAACGGGGTGTTCAGAAACAGCTACAAAGTGCTTACCGATGAGAATCCGTTTGTGAATCCCAACCTAACTGAAGGAATACAAAACACCCGCAACATTTACATGGTCTTTGGAGGTCTGAAAGGAAATCTGGGCACCCATACTTCGTATGATGCACATGCATCCTACGGAAAAGTCGAGAATGCGGCTTTCTTCGTCAACGATACGCTCGACCCACAGAGAAACAAATTCACCGTCGTATACGCCGATGGATCACTTTTAAAACTGCATGGCGAACTGGGCTACCAGAAATCAGATAAACTGCATTTTCTGGTTCAAGGCGATTTTGTCAAATATTTTCTCGATCAGGGCATGCAGCAATGGCATACACCCACCACCCGTTTTATGCTGTCTGCCAAATACAATCTGAAAAGCAAAATCATTCTGCGGGCAGATATCTTTGCTTTGAATGAGCAATTTGCCAGAACCTATGCAAGGAGTGCCGAGGCACCTTTTGTGATGCAGGTAAGCAGCAAGGAGCTCAAGCCGCTTGTGGATGCCAACCTGGGCCTGGAATACCGGTATACCAAATACCTGTCGGGCTTCCTGAACTTCAACAATATCGGCGCTGTAAAGTATTACATGTGGAACGACTACCCCACGCAACGGTTCAATCTGATGGCAGGAATCACCTGTATTTTCTAAGCTCAGAAGGCCCTGAAAAGGGTCTCTTTTTCCTTCGCTTGCCTGTCCTTTTAAGTATCCCTGTTTTTATCAACAAATGTTAATAAAAACAAGCCGTTTTTCCGCCTTTTTTTGATGGTTAACCCCCTTATTTTCACTATATTTGGAAGATAGTTCCACATCATAAAAAACAGACCAAATTCTATGGAAGAAGTAGTGAAAGAGAATGTAGCTCAATCAGATTATTCGGCAGATAGTATACAGGTACTCGAAGGGCTCGAAGCCGTTCGGAAAAGACCTGCCATGTACATCGGCGATATCGGCTTTAAAGGCCTTCACCACCTTGTTTATGAAGTCATTGATAACTCCATCGATGAAGCTCTTGCCGGCTATTGCAAAAATATCGACGTTTTTATCAATGAGGACAATTCCATCACCGTAAAGGATGACGGACGAGGCATTCCCACGGATATGCACCACAAAGAAGGCAAATCGGCCCTGGAAGTGGTTATGACTGTGCTGCATGCCGGCGGAAAGTTTGATAAAGACTCCTATAAAGTATCCGGTGGTTTGCATGGCGTGGGTGTTTCCTGCGTAAATGCACTTTCCACACACCTCCAGGTTGACGTATACCGCAACCAAAAACATTATGTGCAGGAATATTCGATTGGCAAGCCCTTATACGATGTCAAGGAAGTAGGTCCGACTGACTACCGCGGAACTGTCGTTACCTTCAAGGCAGATGCCTCTATTTTTATTGTACACGAATACAACTACGAAACACTCGCAGCCCGTATCCGTGAACTG
>Ga0207022_10189_pt1 | contig 16320 bp, 16 predicted proteins | sample Alteio_BWMinCont_46_FD_153307 | JGI IMG/M metagenome (GOLD analysis project Ga0207022, IMG submission 153307) | Enriched cells from forest soil in Barre Woods Harvard Forest LTER site, Petersham, Massachusetts, United States -... | ecosystem: Environmental > Terrestrial > Soil > Temperate forest >... | reverse complement strand
GTCCATTCAACATTCCATTCTTTGAGCTTTCCATAGCGCCGGTGATGTAAGGATCACGGAGAGTGAGGCGCATTGGAATGACTTGTGCCACCAACTGTCTGTATCTCTTTTGCAGCTACATTCTGTTGGTAGATCTGTTCTATCGAAAATACCATTGTCATTAGCAGCACCAGGATGAGCAATCCAAGTGCACGCTTTTGTGGGAATTCTGACACTCGCGGGCTCTTCCATACGGCCTTTTGAGTGGCTTTGACCGCGGCATTTTGCGGGTCAGTCTCTCTTCTCTTCAGGCGGCTCAAGTCCGAACGGACTTCAGACGCGCTCTGGTATCGGTGTTCCCGGTCTTTTTCCAGCAGCTTCAGGATGATCCGGTTGAGGTCTGGCAGCAGGTCCGGGTTGAGCTTGATGGGTGGAACCGGATTTTGGCTGAGGATGGCGGAGTACACCTGCGCATTCCGCGGCCCGCGGAAAGGCAATACGCCTGTGCTCATTTCATACAGAACTACGCCGAGCGAGAACAGGTCGCTTCGCGCATCCAGGTCGAACCCCAGGACCTGCTCCGGTGACATGTATGCCACCGTGCCCACGATGCAGCCCGGCATTGTCAGCATTCTTTCTGTGATGTCATTTTCATTGCACTCTTGCGCAGTGCCACACTTCTCGTTGATCTTTGCCAGACCGAAATCCAACATCTTCACTTGACGGTCGGGTGTAATGAGGAAATTATTGGACTTGATATCGCGGTGGATGATCCCCGCATAGTGGGCGGCGCGCGTGGCATTCACCATTTGCATGGTGAACTCCACCAGTTTGCTGTTGCTCAGGGGTTTGCCTTTGGAATACTCTCGCAGGGTCTCGCCTTTGATGTACTCCATCACGATGAACGGCGTCCCATTCACTTCGTCCACGTCATAAAGTGTGCAGATATTGGCATGGTTCAAGATCGAGGCGGCTTTGGCCTCGCGTTCGAACCTTGCCCGTGCGTCGGCGTCTTCGGTAAGGGCATGCAGCAGTAACTTGATGGCTACCGTGCGCCCCAGCCGCGTATCGTGCGCCTTGTAAACCATTCCCATGCCACCGCAGCCGAGTTTCTTGGTTATCCGATAATGCGAGATTGTTTCGTCGATCATGTAAAGCTCCTCTCGATTCTCATGACGCAAGTGATAGTTTGACCGGCGTCAGATTGATCCTCTCTAGTCTCTGTCCTAAGGTACATGTCTGTGAATAGGGGAAACTCCGCAAAAAACACCTGCTTATATCCCTATTCGGACATGAGGGGAATTGTCCATTCGGACATGTAATAAGCTGTACGCTTGGAAGCACCAGGAGGGTGACCCACTCTGCGGTTGTCGCAGGAGCACGGCATCACAGACAGTAATTTTCAGGTTTGGTGGAGCTAGTCGGGATCGAACCGACGACCTCATCGTTGCGAACGATGCGCTCTCCCAGCTGAGCTATAGCCCCATTGTTTTGCGGGAAGGGTTGTTACCATTTGGATGTTGCACAATGATTTTATCAGCCATTGTGCGTAGCGGACAAACCTGTGCGTACGGTTGATTTCAATAAGGCCCGATGATCCCGCCGATATTCCTTTTGGCTGGCAATGCATCTGAATTCGAATTCTCTGTCGCTATCCCCATTGCCTCGGCTATCACATCAATGTATTTATATCCGCTGCCAGTGTTGAAAAGCACACACTTGTCGTCAGCACTGAGGAAGCCGCTGGCGCGCAGCTTCTTATACGCCGCCAGAGACGCCGCACCTTCCGGCGAGGCGAACAGCCCCTCATCCTTCGCCCACTCACCCAGCGCTTGCATGATCTCTTCATCCGAAACTGCGATAGCTGTTCCCTTGCTCTTGCGTACGATATCGAGCACGATGTAATCCCCATACGCTTTGGGCACGCGTAAACCCGCAGCCGACGTATGCGCGTCCTTCCACATCTCGCTCGCAGACTTGCCTTCGTCGAATGCTTTGGGGATGGGCGCACATCCATCCGCTTGCACTGCGATCATCTTCGGACGCTTCGACCCCTTCACCCAGCCAAGAGCTTCCATCTCTTCGAACGCCTTCCACATCCCGATCAATCCCACACCGCCTCCCGTGGGATAGAAAACCGCATCCGGCAACTTCCAATCCATCTGCTCGGCGATCTCAAGGCCCATCGTCTTCTTCCCTTCGATGCGGAACGGCTCTTTGAGCGTTGAGACATCGAACCATCCTTCTTTCTCTTTGCGTTCGCCGACCATGCGTCCACAATCCGAGATGAGACCATCCACCAGCGTCACGTGTGCACCGCAAGCTTTGCACTCGAGTTGATTCGCCAGCGGAACATCTTTCGGCATGAAGATATGCGCTTCGATCCCGGCAGCGGCTGCATAGGCAGCTAAAGCTCCTCCCGCATTCCCGGCGGAAGGGATGGCCAGCTTCTTCAAGCCATATTGCTTGGCCATCGATACTGCCAAGCATAACCCGCGCGCCTTGAATGCTCCCGTTGGATTCACTCCTTCATCTTTGATCCAAACATTTTTGATCTTGCGGCTGGGCAACATCGGGGTCATGCCTTCGCCGAGCGTGACCGGCTCGACATTCGGCAACACATTGGCGTATCGCCACATCGACTTCACATCTTTCGCGATCGACTCGCGCGTGGCGGTTTTGCGCAGCGCGTCCATGTCATACCGCACATAGAGTGCTCCTGCGCATTTCGTGCAAAGTGTTTGTGGTTTGCTGGCATCGAGTTTCTCGCTACATTTAGAACATTCAAAATGAAGTATGGATGGCATGGTCTTACCAGCATAGAACATGAACAACGAATTACGTAGGGACGAGGCATGCCTCGTCCTCAAATTTCTAAACCTTCTTCAATATCCCTTTCGCCTTCCCGAACCATTCACTGTCCCGGCGTCGCATATACGCTGCCATGCTGCTGCGCTTGTCTAACACCTTCTGCGCCCAATCTTTGGCTTCCTGCTTGCGTCCCACCTTAAGCAGGAACGCCGCGTAGTTGCTTTGCGTCTCCGAGAGCGTCGTATGTTCCAGTGTGGAAGTGAACAACGCTGCCGCTTCTTCATCTCTACCGAGCGCGTCATAGACATGCGCCAGCAATCCCGGTGCGCGCTGAAAATCGTACGCTGGCTCTTTTTGGATCACGCGCTCCAGATCTGCCAATGCACCGGGCATATCATGCAACGCTATCTCGCACAACGCTCTTCGATAGTAAGGATCGATGTGCGTCGTCCTAGGCGTGATGGCCTTCTCGTAACACTCGCGCGCGCGGGCATACTGTTGGTCATCGAGCAAGGCGAGTCCGAGGTCTTCGTAATTCCCCGCCGAAGGATTCTGTTGCACTTCACGGTCCAACAGCTCGATGCGCTTGCGTAACACAAAATAACTTCTGAATGGACGGTCAAGCCCAAGGTCCGGCACGATCTCGATCAAGATATACGCGCTTGCTCCGATCCATCCCAACCCAAGTATGACCCACAGCCAAACAGTATTCGGCCTGCGGCGGATGAAGTGCACCACGCAGATGATGGTGAGAACCGCGCCCCAGGGTGTGAAGAACCAATGCATATCGAATGTGACAATTTAGCACAAGGACAACGTAGGGGCGAGGCATGCCTCGCCCCTCAACATTATCCTGTAAAATTGATGTGTGCCTCTTCCCTTCCGTCTGCTTGCCGTGGATATCGACGGCACCCTGCTCAACTCAGAATTCAAGATCTCAGCACGCGACCTGGCCGCATTGCAGCATGTCCATTCGTTGGGTATCGAGGTTGTCGTCTGCACCGGACGCCGTCACACCTTCGCCATGCCCATCGTCCGTCAACTGGGATTCGATCTTTGGCTCTGCTCTTCCAACGGGGCCATCACGCGCTCCACTCGCGGCGAGAATTTCCACTCTGATCTTCTTCCTGCCGCTGTCGCCGAAGAAGTGGTTCGCCACATGGCCGCATTTCGCGATGGCACTGTCATCACGTTCGACATGGAAGAACGAGGCGCGCTGGTCTTCGAAGAATCAAAAGAGATCTACAAGCACGCGCCCATGTGGGTGGAGAAGAACCAGCCATACATCGAGCGTGTTGTCCCGCTCGAAGATTGTCTTCGTCGCGGGCGCGACCCCATCCAAGCCATGATCTGCGGCTCGGTCGACCGCATCAATGTTGCCGAAGCCTTGTTGACGGAATGCTCCGCGCGCCGTCTCATCCATAGGATGAAGACCGAATATGCCGACCGCAACTTCAGCATGTTCGACATTGTGAACGCCGGATGCAGCAAAGGTCACGCCCTGGAACGCCTTTCGGCGGCCAGAAAAATACCTGCGGCAGAGGTGATGGCAATCGGCGATAATTACAATGACCTTGAAATGCTCGAGTTCGCCGGACTACCCGTGGTCATGGCCAACTCATCCACTGGCATGTTCGACCGTGGATGGCACATGACCCGTTCGAACAACGAGTCAGGAGTCGCCTCAGCCATCGAACATTTCTTGGGCGCTTCGTTGCCAGTAGCACCAGCAGTTTGAGGTTTTGGGATTCTGAAATTATTTTGAAGAAACTCTTGCAATCCGTTCTGTTGTTGTCAGCGCTCGCCGCGCCAGCTTTTGCCGGCGATATTGCCATTCTGCGCAACGGATTCAACATGCCCCATGACCATCACGAGGTCATCGGAGAGAGTACGCGCCTTTATATGGATGAGAACGGACGCACGTTCGTGGACGTCCGCACAGCCGAGATCGACCGCTTCGAAAAAGCCAAAGAAGACAGCGAGATCGAACTTCACAATCAGATGGAACCCGAGCCGGTCGTTATAATCCCGCCGCCTGCAATTGAGCCTCCTGCGACCTTAATTGAAAAACCGCCCACGCCGCACGCGGACGATCTGCCTACGGTCGTTCGCAACGCCAGCTTCAAGGTCAAACTCGACCCTGATCTTGTTCATAGTGTGATCCGTTACGAAAGCGGAGGCAACACGCATGCAGTCTCGAGCAAAGGCGCACTCGGCCTGATGCAGTTGATGCCGAAGACCGCACTGAAGCTTGGAGTTCGCAATGCATTCAATCCCGAACAGAATGTGCAGGCCGGCGCACAATATCTCCGTTCGCTGCTCGAGCAATTCAACTTCGATCTGGTGAAAGCGTTGGCCGCTTACAATGCCGGACCGGAAAGCGTACTGAAGTACGGCGGCGTTCCTCCATACCTTGAGACGCGCCAATATGTGGCCAGCATTGTGAAAGACTTCAACAAGAAGAAACTGGCCCAGAAAACACAAACGGTAACTGCACAACATTCGCAATAAACATCATCAAGGTTTAACATCTTCCCATCACCATTATTTCCATAGAGGACACTACCATGCGCAAAACCCACACTTCAGTTCTGGTCATTCTTTCAGCGTTGCTGGTTTTCATGTTCGCCGCCGCGCAAGATGTTTCGCGTCCCGTTGCCGGCGGAGGCATCTCCATACCCGGCTGGTCTGGCAAGATCGATGCCAGCAGGGAGAACACAGGCCTCACCATCAATGACGCCAAGCTCGCCAAAGAAGGCGATGCCATGCACGTTACCACCGGTCCCGCAGTGGCGTATTGGAATCCGGCGAATTCCGCCCAAGGGAATTACACGGTCAAAGCCACATTCAAAGAACCGAAATTCATGAACTTGAATGACCATCCGCACCCGTATGGCATCTTCATCGCTGGTAATGACATGGGCACTGACAAGCAGACGTACCTCTACTGCGCCGCCTATGGCGATGGACGCTTCATCGTCCGCGGCTTCGGCCCTGCTGCATTCCGCTTGAACGAGCGTGGTACACCGAGTGACTCGGTACATAAAGCGCCGGCCAAAGGTGAGGCTGTGACGCAAGAGATCGCGTTGTCCGTGAATAGCGATAAGATCGAATGTGCCATCAATGGCAGCGTCGTGGCCACATATGACAAGTCATCGGCGGTTGGCGAAGGTAAGCTCAAATCCACTGATGGTGTCTACGGCATCCGCTTCGGACACAACACAGAAGGTCTGGTCACTGGCTTGACTGTGGCCAAGTAAGATCCTTCTGGATGAAAAATAAGCGAACGCTCATCACGGTCCTCGTCACCATTGTCCTTCTGGCATTCGCCTATCTGCAGTTCCGTACATGGCGCACCTTCGAGTGGGGTGTGTTCTTCAAGCTCTCCAAAGAAGCCGATATCAGCAAGCTCATCGCTGCCGTCGGCTTTATATTCGTCACGTATTTTCTTCGTGCGTACCGTTGGTCGCTCTTCATCCGCAGAATGAAGACCGTTGCCGCTTCTGAACTTCTTTCACCTACCATAGTTGGCTTCTCATTCCTTGCACTGTTAGGCAGGGCTGGCGATCTCGTCCGCCCCTACCTCATCTCGCGCAAGACCGGATTGCCGCTCTCAACCCAACTCGCCGTTTGGACCGTGGAACGCATCTTCGATATGGGCAGCGTGGCATTCCTCGTCGCTACAGACCTGGTCTTCTCGCCCGGACTGCGCGACCTTCCCTACTACGCCGAATTCCGTTTCTGGGGATACATGTTGAGCGCCATCGTGCTGGTTGCGGCTATTTTCACCGCCATCATCTGGAAGATCGGCGACGCTGTTGCCCAATTGGCCCAAAGATCGATCAGTACGATGTCACCCAAATTAGCGCAAAGTGTTGCAGAAAAGGTCCGTGCCTTCAGCGAAGGATTGCACGCTTTGGAGAATCTGCTGGCATTCGTAAAAGTATCGCTTGTCTCGTTGCTGATCTGGGGGGCCATTGCGGTCTCGTATATCGAAGTTCTACATGCATATCCAGCGATGCAGCAGTTGGATATGTCCCACGTTTGTCTTCTCATGTTCTTTGCCGTGGTCGGCTCCATCGTTCAGCTTCCTGCCGTCGGTGGAGGTTCCCAGCTCGCCGTCATCCTGGTCATGGTGCGCATCTTCGGGTTGTCCCCTGAGATCGCCGTCAGCAGCGGACTGATGCTCTGGCTCTGTACTTTCATGTCTGTCATACCTGTCGGTTTGGTCTTGGCCCGAATCGAGCATGTGTCCCTGCGCTCCGCATCGGCTGTGATGGAAGACACAAAATAAATTTTTCGCGGCTGCTACAATAATCCGCACAGATGAAGTGCCCTTTCTGCAATCACATGAATGACAAAGTGGTGGACTCGCGCGAAGGGCGTGAGGGCGAATCCATACGCCGCCGCCGCGAGTGTCTCAAGTGCGAGAAACGCTACACCACCTATGAACGGATCGATGAGATCCCTTACATGGTGATCAAGAAAGATGGCCGACGCGAGAAATTCGAACGCCAAAAAGTGCTCAGCGGCTTGCTCCGCGCCTGCGAGAAGCGCGCCATTTCGATGGCCAAGATGGAGCAGATCGTCAACGATGCAGAGAAATATGTGGTCGAATCAACCGACCACGAGCGTCTCTCGGCGGACCTGGGCAAGCTCATCATGTCCAAGCTGAAAGCTCTCGATATGGTCGCCTACATCCGCTACGCCAGCGTGTATCGCGACTTCAAAGATGTCAACGAATTCCGCGCCGAGCTCGACAACCTGCTCGGCGGCAAAGAAAGCAAACGCAGTAAAGTCAAACCGGCATCCAAGCGATAAGATTTCAAGTGGCACAGCAAATGAAACAGAAGATCACACTACTTCCCGGAGACGGCATCGGCCCTGAGGTCACTCGCGCGGTCGTGCGCATCCTGGATGCCGCTGGCGCTGATTTCGAATGGGAAGAGTTCGCCGTCGGCGCTGACGCTTTCGAGAAGACCGGCGAGTATGTATCCAAAGATGTTTACCGCTCGATAGAAGAAAATCGCGTTGGACTCAAAGGCCCCGTCACCACTCCCATTGGCGGTGGATTCGCCAGCATCAACGTGATGCTGCGCAAAAAATACGAGCTGTACGCCAACTTCCGCCCCATCAAAAATCTGCCCGGCATTCCCACCCGCTACCCCGGTGTGGACCTCATTATCGTCCGTGAGAACACGGAAGGCGAGTATGTAGGCATCGAACACGAAGTCGTTCCCGGCGTGGTCGAAAGCATTAAGATCATCACGGAAAAAGGCTCCACGCGCGTCTCGAAATTCGCCTTCGAGGTCGCCCGCCGCATGGGACGCAAGAAGATCCACGCCATCCACAAGGCCAACATCATGAAGATGAGTGATGGCCTCTTCCTGAAGTGTGCGCGGAATGTCTCTAAAGGTTTCCCTGAGATCACCTACGGCGAGCACATTATTGACAATACCTGCATGCAACTGGTGATGAATCCATATCAATACGATGTGCTGCTCATGGAAAACCTCTATGGCGATATCGTCAGCGATCTGTGTGCTGCATTCGTCGGCGGACTCGGCCTCGTTCCCGGCGCCAACATCGGCGACCAGTGCGCCATCTTTGAAGCTGTGCATGGCTCCGCGCCTGACATCGCCGGCCAGGACAAAGCCAACCCCACTGCGCTCCTGCTCTCTGCCGTACTCATGCTGCAACATTTGGGGATGCAAGAGATGGCGGATAAGGTCCAGAATGCCGTGGAACGCGTCTATCGTAAGAAGAAGAACAAGCTCACTCGTGACGTAGGTGGCACCGCCGGAACGACCGAATTCGCCGATGCCGTGATCGAGTCCCTCAGCGAAGTCACTGCTTCACACCCCACTCCTGTGCCTGCTGCACCAGCCACCACCGTCTGAACCAGATTCATCTTGCAATCATCGGCATGCGGTGATATTCATTCCCCATTCATGAATCAGCTCGGCATTCACGTGCTGTTCTTGTTGTGTCTTGGGTCCGCCAATTTCACTCCGCTGGCCACCCCCGCTTCGGCGTTCACTCCACCCGTCATTCCCAAAGTCATCGTCACCTTGCCTCCCGGTACTGATTCCTCCAAAGTTGCCATCACCTATTTTATGATCGGGTCTTTCGGCGGATTCGGCAACTCGATGCAACAACTTCCCGGCTTGTCCTCCTATTCTTTCGATGCTGGCATCAACGGAGCCAAAGCCGCGGAGATCAAGATCGTTGCTTACGCTCCCGGATGCAGCCTGGGATTATTCGATCTGCCTGTGCGCAGTGAGTCTGACATCACAGTCCTGTTCGTATGTAATGCACTCGGAACCGTCCCCTTCACAGGCAAGATCTCTCCGGCCAAAGTTTTCCACGGCAAAGATGTCTATGTGGATGTGGTCTATCACTCCAACATCTCCGATACTTTCTTCCAAACATCGGATGGCATGGTCACGCTCATCCCCGTAGCGACCGTAGCTCCCGACAACAACGGCGTTTTCGCGGTCCAACTTCCCGATTTTCTCAATGATGCTGCCAACAAAAGTTATCCTTTGCAGAACTCCAGCTTCAGATTCACAGTGCGGGAAAAGAGAACTTTCAATGTGGTCGCAACGCTCAACCTCAACCTTCCCAAAAATAAAAGTGATGAGTTGCCGCTCGCAGCAAGTTATCCCAAAGAAGTCCAATTCTTGGCGACGGAACAGGATTGATCCGCACACGGAATCACCTGTGCACACTCTGTTAAAATCGTGGCATTACAAGCGTCAACACTCGATACTTTTCTACTGGAAATCAATCATCGCGTGAAAGTCATCACCAAAACCGGTAAGACAACATCGACTGAGGAAGCCACCACCAGTGGCATTGGCCCCACCAAGTCCGTTGGTGAAGATTACGCTACTGAAACTCCTTCTGTATTAGGGGATTACGCACAACTCTTCAAGTCACGCGTGACATCCATGCTGTTGGTTTGTACGCTCGCCGGATACTACTACGCCACCGTTCTCACCAAAGAACCGTTCTTCACCGCCAAACTGTTCCTCACTCTTCTCGGCGTTGGACTCACCGCCTGCGGCGCCGCCGCCATCAACGAAGCACTCGAAGTTGATACCGATTCGCGCATGTCGCGCACTCGCATGCGCCCCCTGCCCGCAGGACGCATGAAGTTGCCAGAAGCCGTCTCCGCCGCCGTGCTCACCACGCTCGCCGGAACAGCGATCCTTGCGCGCTTCGCCAATCCCCTCACCGGATTGCTCGCTCTCTCCACCGTCGTGCTCTACGCATTCGGCTACACACCACTCAAGAAGATCACGCCGTGGTCTACATTCGTAGGCGCATTCCCCGGCGCTGCACCACCCGTGCTCGGCTGGACCGCCGTCCGCGGCACGCTCGACTGGGAAGCGCTCGCGCTCTTTGCCATCATGTTCTTCTGGCAGTTCCCGCACTTTCTCGCCATCGCATGGCTCTATCGCGATGACTACGATCGCGCCAAGATCAAAATGCTTCCTGTCGTGGATAAAAGCGGCCGTAAAACGATCTTCCAGATCCTTGCGTATGGAACATTCCTGATTCCGGTGAGTCTCGCGCCGTTCGTGCTCCACATCGGCGGCATCTGGTACGCCGTCACCGCAGTCATTCTTGGCGTCGGATATCTTATCTTCGGTATCCGTCTCGCTTTGTTGCGGCTTCCCCCAATGGCAGCGCACTCGAAGAAACACGCGCGGCAATTGCTGACGGCGTCCATCGTCTATCTTCCAATGCTCTTTCTCGCATTGGCGCTGAACGGTGGAAGATAACGTATGACACTGCAAGCATCCGACTTCCCCATCATCAACGCCACACTCAACGCCACCAGCGGAGTGTTGCTGCTCATTGGACGCATCCTCATCGCGCAACGGAAACAAACCGCGCATCGCGCGGTGATGCTTTCGGCGACTGTGAGTTCGTCATTATTCCTGGTCAGCTATCTTTACTATCACTTCCACTACATGATTCTCACCAAGTTCACCTATCCGGGATGGCCGAAGCCGTTCTACTACACGCTGCTACTATCGCATACGATTCTCGCGGCGGTGCTGGTGCCGATGGTGCTGGTCACGCTCAATCGCGGGCTGCGCGAACAATTCGATAAGCACCGCGCCATCGCCCGCTGGACATGGCCCGTCTGGATGTACGTCTCCATCACCGGAGTCATCATCTACTTCATGCTGTATGTCTGGTTCAAACCGTGAGTGGTTGATTTTGATTTTGTATTCAAAAAAATTGAACTCCTCTGTGTTCCTCCTTTCCTCTGTTCCTCTGTGGTAGATTTTGGTTTTAGGCCTCCAGCAGCTCCAATTCCTTCAACATTCCCGTCACGTGCGAGCGCACAGGCTTCATCAGAGGGAATCGCGCGACCGAGAGCATGCGCACGCTCTGGTCGAGTGCGAGGTCGATGAGCCGTCGCGTCTTCTTCTGCCCCGCGGATTTGTCATGCAACAGGAACAGCAGCGTTCCCATCTGCAGTGCCCACAGCGCCAGCGGAACGAGCGTTTTCATGTCCGCAGGCAGGTCTTCTTCGCGCAACGCTTCTTCGATCACGGCTATGCTGCGCAGTCGAATGTCTTTCGTCGCTGAACCGAAGAAGGAAAGTGGATGGTCTGGCGTTCCCGCATAGCGTAACAACGCTCCCATGAGTTTGCGGTCATGTTCCAGAATGTCTAGCTTCAGATGAAAGATGGCGCCGAGCCGCGCGCGCAGGTTCGCTTTGCGTCCATCATTGCCCACCCATTCAGCATAGCGGCGCTCGTGCTCGGCCTGCACTTCCTCGTAGTACTGCAGCACGATGGCTTCCTTGCTCGGGAAGTAGTAGTACGCCGCGCCCAGGGCCATGCCAGACTCCTCCGCGATCTCACGCATCGTGGTCTCGTCGAATCCTTGCTTGCGGAACATGCGCATGGCGGTCTGGTAGATGCGCTGGCGTGTGAGCTCGCTCTTGGCCGTGGACCGCGGCTTCTTCTCATGCTGTGCATGCGCTTTTTCTGCGGTTTTCTCGGCGGCGCTGGCTGTGGTTCTCACTTGCAATTTTTCTGAAGACTGCTTTTCTTTGAACATGTTCAATAGTATGCGGTCCTTGGGGAAACAAGTCAAGTACAGTTTTTGGTTTTCCTATCCCCTGTTCCCTATTCCCTGCTCCCTATTCCCTGCTTTTCCGTTCTGTGTTCCGGAATCCGAACACTTCGGCCATCTCGCGCTCGTCCAGCCGAGGCTGTTATAGTGTGGATGTCTCAACAACCAACAGAACGGGACGATCCAACCAAAGAAAGCGAGAGACACGTATGAAAAGCGTCAACAAAGTCATCCTCATCGGCACCTTGGGCAAAGACCCCGAGGTGAAATACACACCCAGCGGCACTGCTTACGCCAAATTCAGCATGGCCACTAACGAGCGCTATAAGGACAAGACCAGCGGCGACTGGAAGGAACGCACCGAGTGGCACAACATCGTCTGCTGGCAGCGCACCGCTGAGATCGCCGGCGAATATCTCAAAAAAGGACGCAGCGTCTACATCGAAGGCCGCCTGCAGACCCGCAGTTGGGACGACGCCACGACCAAGCAGAAGAAATACATGACCGAGATCGTTTGCAACGACCTCGTCCTGCTCGGCGGAGGTGGCGGTAAAGGCGAAGGTGGCGGCAGCGAACGCAGTAGCTCCAAAGCACCGGCTGACAACTTCGATCAACGTGGCAGCGCAGGCGATGACCACGCCCAGCCCCCGGCTCCCGACCCCACCCAGATCACCGACGACGACATTCCGTTCTAGAAACTTTTCCAGTTGTTCGTTGCTTGTTTCTCTTGAGTTCAACGAATTAACTTCGCAGGTTGATCGGCGCAGTCGAAACGGCTGCGCCGATACTTTTCTCTATGATCTTAAGCACCTACCCCACATCTCTTTTGGTGGGACGTTTTTCGGATTTAGAAACAAAAACGTGGAATAGGATTCTGGTGCCCGCCCCTCTTACAATGATCCCGAAAAGGCAGGCATCCCCGATCTCGTTTGTGGTATGAGAAAATCACAACCGGATGGGACCACACGGTCACTTGCTTACCGATCGATCCATTCAACCACGGCAGGGAGCAAAAATTGTCAAGCAACATCGAAACAACACAGGACCTTGATCCACAGGCTCAAAATGGTCCAGCTCAGATCCTTGCAGTATCGGCTGCAGGTCTGTTCGTATTTCTTATTTGCTACGTATTGTTGTTCTGCCTGCACGCCAACTTCCCCTACATTGAATCCGGCGTGAGCCGGATCACGCGTCTCAAACATGACATCGCTCTCAATGGTTCTCCGTTCAAGTCTTCCAATGGCCTCAAAGTCATGGTGTTCGGTAATAGCAAGGTGCTCAGTGGATTCATCCCCTCCCAATTCGACCGGGAGTTGGCTGCCAGAGGTATGGCCCCAGTCGAGTCCTACAATTTCGGGTTGCCCGGAGACGACCGTTTCGTCAGTGATTTTGAGAATATGGTCGCCCGCGGGAACGTACCGGACGTCGTACTTGTCAGCATCCCATGGCCCGCTGCCCCGGAACCGAGTCCCAACCTCTTTCACTTTGCTGAGCACGAACAAAAGATCATGGACAGGCTCTTCCCCTTCCGCAAACTTCCCCGCGATTTCTTGATCATGGCCAGTTTGGCTGATTGGAACCCCAGCGCCTTCCACGATCAATACGTCAACAATGAAACGATCTTGAGACAAATGGAGATCGACCGGGGTTACTACTTCATCGCCCGTGAGAGCCATTACAAGAATGACGAATTACCGGCGGACCTGAGGTTCCCCACTGACACACCCTATACCAAACTCCATAGAGACATACCCATGGGGCCGATCTTCGATCATTTGATGGCCTTATTTGCAGCGCACAAGGTCAAATGCCTGTTCATCCCCACGTATTTCAGGGAAGGTCAATACGCCCCTGCGGATGCGGTGCGATCAGCTACCCATCAAAACTTCGGCTCCTCACCGGATATGGATGTTCTAGGCCCGGATTATTTCCTCTATCCCAATCGTCTCTTCTCAGATTTCAACCATATGAACCCACAAGGGGCTGAAACGTACACCCATGATGTGGCAACCCTTGTAGCTGATTGGTACAAACAACATCCTCCAGCCAAGTAAAGAGGCCGACCCTGATATTCACCACCTTCCAGTTCCTGATCTTCTTCCTCATTCTGTTCCCGCTGCTCTTTGCCCTGCCGAAGAAGTGGCGTCATCCCGTGCTCTTGATCGCCAGCTATTACTTCTATATGTGTACGGTCCCGTGGTATATCGTTGTCATCCTCTTCATCACGCTGATCGACTACTTCGCCGGCATCAAGATCGAGGCGGCGGAGTCAAAGCGCGGGAAAAAGTTTTACCTGGTTCTTAGCATCCTTGCCAATTTCGGGCTCCTCTTCGCGTTCAAGTACGCTGGATTCTTCGCTTTTACCCTCAACGGGAACTTGGGCCTCAGTCTTCCCGTCTTGCATGTACTGCTCCCAGTCGGCATTTCATTCCATACGTTCCAAGCCGTGAGTTATACCGTGGAGGTCTATCGCGGCAGGTCCCCGGCAGAACACAACTTGCTTGACTATGCGCTCTATGTTGCTTTTTTCCCGCAGATGGTCGCGGGACCGATCGAGCGGCCTTACAATTTGCTTCCCCAATTCCACAAGGACCAATCTCTGACTTTTGATGGTTTCCGCGCCGGCATGCGCGCCATCCTTTGGGGACTATTCAAGAAAATGGTGGTGGCAGATACGGTAGCGCCATTTGTCAGTAATGTGTACACCCAACCGCAGAGGTTTTCCGGGTTGATCCTTCTGATCGCGACGTGCTTTTTCGCCGTCCAGATCTACTGTGATTTCTCCGGCTACTCTGACATTGCGATCGGCCTGGCCCGGATCATGGGCTTCCGCCTGATGGTGAACTTCCGGCAACCATATTTTGCAAGATCGATCCGGGAGTTCTGGCGCCGATGGCACATTTCGCTCTCCACATGGTTCCGTGATTACCTCTACATTCCGCTGGGCGGCAGTCGCGTATCCACAGCACGTTATTACGCCAATCTCATGATTGTTTTTCTGCTCTCAGGCATCTGGCATGGCGCCAATTGGACGTTCGCGATTTGGGGTGCCTTGCACGGTTTCTACATGGTGTTTGGAGTTGTATCGGCGCCGCTGCGTGACAAATTGAGATCAAGCCTCGGCTTGGGCACCACAGGATTCCTTCCCGCTTTGCTGCAGATGTTGACCACGTTCGCGTTGGTCACTCTGGCCTGGGTTTTCTTCCGCGCTGCCAATGTACAGGATGGTTTGTATATCCTTTCCCACCTGCTCGACTGGCGCGGCTTTCAGTTCATGGATCTCTTCGCACTCGGCTTGCCGCGTTTTGAAATGGTGCTCGCGTGCGTGTTCATTGGTGTGGTCGCCGTCGTTGAGTGGTTGATGGCCCACGAAACACCGGCTGTCGAGCGGTTGTGGTCCATCCGCCCGTTCCGGTGGGCTTGCTACTACGCATGTATCTTCGGCATCATCTTTTTTGGTGTATTCGAGCATGTGGAATTCATCTATTTCCAATTCTGAAGCTGAGTTGTGATGTGCGTGGATCGTCCTTCGTATTGAGCGATTGAGGAAAGACAATACCGTGGATCAGGGTTCTGGAGTTCCCTGAAAAGGATCGGGTGATTGGATGATCGATGCGCTGGAGTGATTTCAGATGGATAGGCGAACATGGTTGAATGACTGATGTATGGATTGCGATCCAGGAGTAGGCGCCCAGTAACCAAGGATGGAAATGATTAAAACCCAAACTGTTCAATATTGAACAGACGCATTTTCCCGCACTCGATAGATTGTCTTTAGAAGTCTCCATGAAAAGGGAGCTCTCAAACGCAATACGGCCACACCTGGGAATGTAGTCAAGTTTGGGAGCTTCCCTTTTTGTTAGAATGTTTTCGCTGTCCCTTCCCCCTAAATGAAACACGAACTGCAGAAGTGCCCTTACCAAAGTAGGGACGCGAGTGCGTTTTAAAGATGTTGATTATGCCCGGTCCATTGTGGCGGCAGCCCCGCTGCCACTTGAACAGGGCGAGATCGGTGTGATCACGTTCATTTCAAAAAAAGACCCGACCTATGTGAAGATCAACAACGGCCCGGAACTATGGGATTGGACCTTGTTTAAAGTGATTTGACCTGCTACTCCCCTTGTCATCCCGAGCGAGTGCGCCAGTTACATCGGCGGAAGAGTCGAGGGACCCCTACCTGAGCCGTGAAGCATGCCCTGTCATCCCGAGCGAGTACGCCGGGTTCATCGGCGGACGAGTCGAGGGACCCCTACCTGAGCCGTGAAGCATGCCCTGTCATCCCGAGCGAGTGCGCCGGGTTCATCGGCGGACGAGTCGAGGGACCCCTACCCCTGACCGCACTCCCCGCCATCTTGCGGCTATCGTCCCGCCTGTGCTGCCTGCATCGACGCGATCCGCTCGTCCATCTGCCGCGTGAGATGCGGAGTG
>Ga0207022_10188_pt1 | contig 16451 bp, 10 predicted proteins | sample Alteio_BWMinCont_46_FD_153307 | JGI IMG/M metagenome (GOLD analysis project Ga0207022, IMG submission 153307) | Enriched cells from forest soil in Barre Woods Harvard Forest LTER site, Petersham, Massachusetts, United States -... | ecosystem: Environmental > Terrestrial > Soil > Temperate forest >... | reverse complement strand
TGCTGGCCGACGAGATCAACCGCACCACTCCCCGCACGCAGGCGGCGCTGCTCGAAGCCATGGCCGAACGGCATGTCACGGTAGACGGGCTCACGTACGCGCTGGAGCCCCCCTTCCTGCTCATCGCCACGCAGAACCCCGTCGACCACGAAGGAACGTTTCCACTGCCCGAGGCCCAGCTCGACCGGTTTCTCGTGCGGCTCAGCCTGGGCTATCCCGGCCAGGACGAAGAAGCGAAAATGCTCGACCTGTTGCGCGGCGAGCACCCCATCGACAAGCTCGAAGCGGTCGTTTCGGCGGCAGAAGTCGTCGCCTGTCAGCGCGCCGTCCGCGAGGTTTACGTCGATCCCAAGGTCCGCGATTACATCCTCGAAATCGTCCGCAGCACGCGACAGCACGACGACGTGGCGCTGGGCGGCAGCCCGCGGGCATCGATGGGGCTTTATCGGGCGTCGCAGGCGCTGGCGGCCGTTCGCGGACACGACTTCGTGCTGCCCGACGACGTCAAACGGATCGCCCCCGCCGTGCTCTCGCACCGGCTGATCCTCCGCCCCGAAAGCCGCCTGCGCAAGGTCATGGCGGCCAGCGTCGTCGGCGAGATCCTGACCGAAACGTCGGTCCCCACGCTCTCTTCCAACGCCGGTGCCTCATGAGATGGCTGCTGGGGGCGATCGTGCTGCTGGCGATCGGCATCGTGTTCCAGTTGGGATTGCTGGTTTACGCGATGTACGTTTTGTTGGGGGTGATGCTGGTCAGCCGGTTTCTGGCGCGCGAGTGGATCGAGAACATCACGGCCCTGCGCGAATGCAGCGGGCTGACTGCTCAGGTCGGCGAGAAGGTTGCAGTGGCCGTCACCATCAAGAACACCGGGAAACTGCCGGTCCCCTGGCTGATCGTCGAGGATTCGGTCCCGAAAGAGGCCCTGCTCCAGCGGCCCCCGCGAATTTCCCTCGACGGACGCCGGATGAACATCATGCAGTTGGCCCCCGGCGGGCAGAAGCTGCTGTTGTATCAGGTCAACTTTCTGATGCGCGGCTATTATCAGCTCGGGCCCCTGTTGCTCGAAAGCGGCGATCTGTTCGGCCTGCATCGCCGTTTTCGCGTCGAGACCAAGCCGCACTTCGTGCTGGTCTTTCCGAAAGTCGTGCCGCTGGAGGGCTACGACCTCGCCTCGCGGCGGCCCATCGGCGAGGTGCGGCTGACGCATCGGCTGTTCGAAGACCCCACGCGCATTTCGGGGATCCGCGGCTACCAGCCGGGCGACCCGCTCAATCGCGTGCACTGGCGGGCCACCGCGCGCACCGGCGTGCTGCATTGCAAAATGTACGAACCGTCGTGCGTGGCCGGCATGACGCTGTTGCTCGACTTCCACAAGGCGGGCTTTCCGGCCCTGGGCGAGCCGCACCGTTCGGAGCTGGCCGTCACGGCGGCCGCGTCGCTGGCCAACGCCGTGTACCAGATGGGACAGCAGATCGGATTCATCACCAACGGTCGCGATGCGGCCGACCGCATTCGGCAGGAAGGGATCCGCCATGAATTTCGCACGCGCTCGCTCGCGCTCGATACGGTCGAGATGGAAGGCCGCAACGATCGCTTGCGGCCGGTCGTCGTCGAGACCCGCCGCGGGCCCGAGCAATTGATGCGGATCCTCGAGGCCCTGGCCCGCGTGGAGCTGACCGACGGGCTGAGCTTTTCGCAGCTTGCCGTGGAAGTCACCAGCCGGCTGCCGCGCGACGCGACCGTCGTGGCGATTCTGGGCGATGCGCCGGCCGAGACGGCGATCGCGCTGGGCCACCTGCGCCGCCGCGGCTATGCGGTGACGGCGGTGCTGGTGTTGCTCGAAGAAGAGCACGATTACGGCTGCATCGGGCGACTTCTGGCCGAGGGGGTGGCAGTCCGCCGTATCGAGAGCGAAGCGGCCATTGCGGGTTTGTGTTCGGAGCAATTGGTATAGCATGGCCAAATCCCGACGCGAAAAAACGCTGGCCGATTATGTCGTCATTGCCATCAGCCCGGTGCTGATCATGACGCTGGTCGGGAGCCTCGTGTTCTTTCTTTTGGAATTGAGCTACCGCGGCGACTTCGGGTTCCGCGTGCGGTGGATCATGTTCTGTTTCGTGGTGGGCGCCGTGCTGGTGGCGCGGATCGCCATTCAGGAAGGCCGCGACCATGCCAGCCTGTTTGGCGGCGCGCTGGTGCTGGTCGTGGGGATCGGCGCGTACCGCTTCGTCGATGCCGTCGTGGTCGCCTGGGTCTTGCTCGCCATCGTGTGGTGGTGCGCCTGGAGACTGACCTGGGATTGCACGCTGATCGACGACGACGAAGACGCATCGGGCGAAGGACTGCTCGAAGCCGCCGGTCTGGGCGGCGGGCCAGGTCGGGACTCCGCGGAACCGGTTCCAGCCGACCAGCGGGCCAGTCCTGCCGCTGCACTCGATCGGGCCCCTCTTACCGGGCCGATCTCAGGCGATCCGCCGGCGTCGCGCCATCGGCCGCACGCCCCCGGGCGCTGGGTCGTATATTTTTCCCTGGCGGCGCTGCCGATCTTCGGCGTCGGGCAGTTGTTCATTCCGGCGGCAAACACCGCCGACCGGGCGATCGGGTTTCAACTGCTGGCCGCCTATGTCGCATCGGCATTGGGGCTGTTGCTGACGACCAGCTTTCTGGGGCTGCGCCGTTACTTGCGGCAACGCAAGCTGCAAATGCCAATGGCCATGACGGGAACGTGGATCGGAATGGGGACCGCTCTCGTCGCGGCGCTCTTGCTGCTGGCTTTGCTGATTCCGCGTCCGCAGGGGGAGTACACCCTGACGGCGCTCGTCGACAAGCTCGACGCCAAAGCGCGCGAGGCGTCGCGGCTGGCGTTGCTGCACGGCGACCGCGGCCAGGGTGAAGGCCGCCGCATCGGCGAGCAAGATCAAAAGGCGAACAAACCGGGCGAGGGGCAGCCACGGCAAGACCCGCAACAGGCGAATGGGAAACAGGCGGGCCAGGCGCAGGGTGGCGGCAAGCAGGGCGACGCCAAACAAGGCGATGGCAAACAAGGCGACGGAAAGCAGGGCGGGCAAGAAAAAGGGGACGGCAAGAATCAAGCCCAGGGCGACGGAAAAGAGGGTCAAGACGGGAAGGAGGGCGACGGCAAACGCGCGGGGGAGGCTGGACAAAAACAGGAGCAGGCCGCGGGTAAGCCCCCTCCCGGAGATCAAGGCCAGCGCGGCGCTCAACCACAGAACCGGCAACCACAGAACCGTGAGCCACAGAACCAGGGCCAGCAGAATGGCAAGCCTCCTGAGCCCAATCCGGCGGTTAACAATCCTGGCTCGCCGGGCAGTCTGCTGACCTCGCTCGCGCCGTTCGTCAAGTGGATTCTCTACGGATTGATGGCAGCCGTCGTGTTGTACGTCGTCGTGCGCTACTGGTCGCGGCTGGTCGAAATCGTGAAGCAACTCTGGGCCGAATTGTTGAGCCTGTTCGGTTCCAGAGAGGAACCCGCGACCGGCGCCGCGGCGGACGACAAGCAGCCGGCCGCGCCGAGGCTGTTGCCGTTTGCCGCCTACGAGGACCCGTTCTTCAGCGGGGCGGCACGGCGCATGGCTCCGGCGAAACTCGTGCGGTACACGTTCGAGGCGCTGGAGGCCTGGGCCCGCGAGCAGGTGGTCGAACGGCCCCCCGAACAGACGCCGCTGGAATTCGCGCACGAGCTGGGGCGGCGCGTTCCCGAATTGGCCAAAGACGTGACGCAAACGGCCCAGCTCTATGTTCAGATTGCCTACGCCCGCAGCGCGCCTGCCAAGGATTCGCTGGAGATCCTGGAACGCATGTGGCGCCGAATGAGCCTGGGCGCTCGCGCGTGACATGAACTAACGCGGGCTTCGCCCGCAACCCGTCATTTTGCATTCTCCATTCTCCATTCTCCATTCTCCATTTTTCAATCACGAATGGAGAATGAAAAATGGAGAATGGAGAATGTACAATGACGAAACCCGAAGATACACGCGCCGCGCGCGCATTTCGCAAAGAAAGACCCTACAGCCAGAGATACTTACGAATGAATTCGACGACGTCGCCGAACAGCACGTAGCCCAGGCTGGCGCGGCCGCAGTCGATTTTGGCTTTGACTTCGGCGCCGATCCGCGGCAACGGGGGAATTGGATCGGCAAGATCGACGAAGACCGGCACGACCGTCCCCTCGCTTTCCGAGGCGACCGAGCGCGTCGAGAGCGATTCGAGCTGGCCCTGGTAGGTCGACTCGGTGGCCGTGGCGAGCATGTAGCTCACCGGCAGCCGGTCGTCGTTGCGCTTTTGCTGCGCTTCGAGGATATGCCCGATGCGATTTTCGGGGACATCGACTTCAAGCCTCCATTCGCGGGTGCGATCCATCACTTCCAAAAGCAGCTCGCCGCGTTTGACGGGGCGCATCCGCAGCAATTCTTCGAGGCGGAACGTGGCCACGACTCCCGCAATCGGCGAACGAACCGACAGGCCCTCGACTTGCCGCGTGAGACTTTCGACCTGCTGCTTGGTGCCTTCGATCTCGACTTTGAGTTGCTGCAATTTGCCGTGCAGCTCGACCTCGGTTGCCTTATTCTGAGCGGTCTCCGGCTGCCCCAGTTGAGCATCGATCGCCAACGCCTGCTGCTTCTTGTCTGCCAATTGATTCTCCTCGTGCAGCAGCTTGGCTCGCAATTCGTCGTTCTTCAATCTGACCAGCAATTCACCTTCCTGGACCTCCTGGCCGCTTTTGACGGCCAGCTCGACGACGTCGCCGTCCCAGGGGGCGAACACCCCGCGGCGCACGACCGGCATCATGCGGCCTTTGCCCGCGACGCGATAGTTCCAAGGCACGAACACCAGCGCCAAGACGACCGTCAAGAGAGCGACGAGCACCGCGGAACCCTGCGCCATCCTGCGGCCCTTGAGACGAGACTTCCATTCCCCCAGAAACTGCCAGACCGGCAACAGGAAGACCCGCTCGCGCGACTGAGCATTTCGCAGCGCCAGGCCGACGTGATGTCCGATGCGATCCAGCCGTTCGTCCAGGTCTGCCGGAAGCGGGCTTTCGGAGATCTGTTCCAGGACGATCCCGCCGACCGGAGTCGGCTTCGACAGGGCGTGCTTTTCGAATTCGGGCTTGTCCTGCGAGTCGTTGTCGGCGGGTTTAGGACCAAACACCGGCAGGATGATGATCACCCGCGATCGACTCTCGAGCAGGTAATTTGCCAGCAGCGCCTCGAATTGCGGAGGGAATTTCTGCGTGTCGCCGGTAAAGCTGAGCTTTTCTCCGGTGGCCAGCACTTTTTCGGTCAATTGCGACAACAGGCGGATGGCATTCGAGCGGGCGCTCACCGTTTGCTGTCCACTGACGGCCTGGATTTTGACCCGTGGTCCGTATTTTTCGGCGATCGAAAGCCGGTCGGCCCCCAGCAACCGGCGGCATTCATTGGCGGCGATGACGGCCACCTCGTTTGTTTTCTGACCTCCATAGAGAGCCAGCATCCACTGATCGTCGTCGAGCGAGGGAACGGCAGGTCCCGCTGGAGCTGCGGCCGCCTGCGCGGCAGCCAGCACGGGCACGGCCCCCAGCGCCGGCTGCTCCCCCGGTGCAGGCGGGAAGCCGGGCGCAGGCTGAATCCGGGGCCTCGCCAGAATTCCCGGCACGGATTGCAGCGTTGGCCCGTTGCCGGTCGGCGAGTGCTGCTGCACGGGATTCAATCGCGGCGTGCCGGGAGGCAGCACGGGGGCCGGCAGCGACGAATTCTGGGCGACCGGCTCTGTTCGATTTTGCCAGAAACGCGACGCCGCGCTGCACAACTGCGAGAGAAATTGCAATCGTTCGGGCCGCTGTTCCTCAGGCGTACCAGGCCCTTCGAAAACTTGCACCAGCCCGGCCACTTGCGCGTCGCGCTGAATCCCCGCCAGGAACAGGCTCCGCCTGCGGGGCGCGCCGTTTTGCATCTGTTGCTCGACGTGAAAGGCGACCGCCTTGCCGGTGCGCATGACTTCGGCGAAGTTTGGTTCAGTCGCGCCGCGCAGCGCGGAATCCTGGAGAAAGCCGGTCGCTTCCAGGCAGATCTCGGATTGCAGCACGAGCCGCCGCTGGGCGTCGCACAACCAGATCGCGCCGGCTTCGCCGCGCATGCCGATCATGGCCCGTTTCAGGAGCTCTTCGAGAAACACGCGTTCGGGCAGCGTGGCCGTCGCCAGCTCGGCGATTTCAGCCAACAGCCGAGACTCTTCGATCGAGGGGCCGTTGCGCCCCAGGGCTTGTTCGGGATTCATCGCGTCACAGTCGGAAATTGAAGGTTTGTCGATACCAGCGCGACACCCATTGCCAGGCGGAGCGATGCCCCACCAGGAAACGGGAGCGGCCGCGCATCCCTGCACAGAGCCGTCCCGACTGTTCGTCGAGCAGCACAGTAGCTTCGTAGGCCACGCTCGTCAATCGCTCGCGCCCCTCGCGGTCGGTGACCGTCGACAGCTCTCCCTTGGCCTTGTTCGACAATGTTCCCGGTGCAAACTCGGTGTGCCGCTCGGCAATCTCGGCGATTTTTCCTTCGAACACGCTCGACGGCAAATGGTCGAACTTGATCTGGACCTCTTGGTCGATGAACAAATCGCCGCGGTCGCCCTGATCGACCAGCAGCACGGCCTGAAAACGCTCGTTGGGCGCCACGCTGAACAGTTGCGTGCGGGTGTCGATCAGGCAGCCCACGTTTTGTTCGTCGAGGGGCGTGCCATGCCAGCGGTGCAGCTCGAACGAATCTGCCGACTGCTTGGGCTCGGCGGTGCGGGGCGCGGCCACGACGGTGCCGTCGATGGGCGCGTTCACATTGAGTTGCTGCAATTGGTCTTCGAAATCTTTGAGTTGCGCTGTGATGGCCTGCAATTGCTCGAGGGCGACGGTCAATCGAGGCCAGTGCTCCAGCGCCCGCTGCTTTTCGACTTCGACCTGCCCGACGGCGTATTGCGATTTCAGCTCCTGATATTGCCGCTCTTTATCCGGATCGACGAGCCGCAGCATCAGATCGCCGCGCAAGACTTTGGCGCCGGGCCGCGCCGGCACTTCGGAGATCGTCCCCGGCACGGTCGAGTACACGTGGACGACCTGGTAGGGCTCGATCAGGAACGGCGCGTAGACGTGCAGGGGCAGGGGAATCGCCAGGGCGGCTCCGGCCAGGGCGGCCACCACCAGCAATGAAGCCGCGATGCGGGGACGGCTCAAGGGTTTGCTGCGCGGTGTTTTGACGATGCGTGTCACTTCGACGACCAGACTGCTGACGATACCGATCAGGGAGGCCCAGGCCAGGGCGACACCGATACTCTGCAACTCGTACGGTTTGAGCACAGTATACAAGAACAGCGTAATCCCAAACAGCACCAGCCAGCGGTACGTCGTCGACGCCAGCGAATACAGGACGAGCCAGCCCCGTCCGTGCTGAGGCATGTAGGCATCTTCGCGGGTCTCGATGCCCAGGCACGTTTGCGAGAAGGTGTTTCGCAACAGGGTCTTCGATTTCTCGGCGAGATTGGGGATCTCGAGCAGGTCGCTCAGCATGTAATAACCGTCGTAGCGCATGAGGGGGTTGGCGTTGAACAGCACCGTCGAGACGGACGAGATGAAAAACACGTTCAGGCACAGGTGGTGCAACAGGCCCGCGTGCGTAAACCACCACACGAACAAGGCCAGCGACGAGAGCACGCTCTCGACCCACATTCCGGCGGCGCCAATGGCGATTCGCTGCCATTTGTTCTTGAGCATCCACGAGTCGCTGACGTCGCAATACAGCGTGGGGCTGAACACCAGAAAGATCATGCCGATCTCGTGGCATTCTCCGCCGAAATGCCGGCACGTCAGTCCGTGCCCCAGCTCGTGCAGAACTTTCATGCCCGCCAGCGTCAGATACAGGTAGATCAGGTTGGGCCAGCCGAAGAATTGCTTGAACTCGGGCAGCTTCTGATGAAACGATTCGAATTGAGCGCCCAGCAGCAGGTACGCAGCCACCACGATGGCCACGTGCAGCGCCACCATGTACGGACGAAAACACCAGCGGACGAGCGGGTACAGCCAGGCCAGCGTCCATTCCGGGTCCCAGCCGGGCAGCCGCAGGCACAGGATGTTCTGCGCCACCGAGACCAGGCGTTTCCGGCGGGTCTCGCGGCGGCGTTCGAGCATCACCCGTCCTTGCCCGGGCCGCTCGCTGTACACCAGGCTCTTGGAGTGCAAATCGATGACCACGAGCTGCAATTCGCCCAGCGAAGGCCGCACATACGGAAAGTCGAGCAGCAATTGCGTGCGCACGTCTTCCAGGCTCTTCGAGCCGTCGAGCAGTTCGAGCACGCGGTAGTGCTCAGGGCCCAGGCGATAGTACTTGAGGCTCACCGGGTCTTTGATGACGTAATAGTTCCCCTGCTGGTAGTCGATGCGCTCGACGGCCAGATCGGCCCGCCTGCGGAGAGGAACGGGGCGTCTCGTGGACGGCATCAGGCACGACGCTTCTGCGATCATTGGCCGGTCATTCGCCCTTTGACGGTGAAATCGTCATCGTCGCCGTCAGCCCCGTGCGCAGCATGTTGTCGACATTTTCGACTTCCGCCCAGATGCGAACAGCCCCTTTGCTCAACGGTTTCGTTTCGACGTCGATGAACACCAGTTTTCCGGGGTAGGATTTGCCGGCCTCGCCGCCGGCGCCCTCCGGCACAGCGAGCACGACGCTGACTTTCGCCCCGGCCCGCAGCAGGCCCGCGTCATGCAGCGTCACCTCGCCTTCCACCTTCACCTTCCGCGTGCTGACCAGCTTCAGCACCGGATCGCCCTGTTTGACCGAAGCCCCTTTGGTCAGATGCACGCGGCTCACAAATCCGTCGAAGGGGGCCTCGAGCCGATAGGTCGCGAGCTGGGCCGCCGCTTCTTCGGCTTTGAGCACGTTTATGTCGCGGGTGTGTCTGGCCTTTTCGACTTCCAGCGCGGTCTTGACGGCGTTCAATTTAGCGCGGTCGACGTCCAGGTCGGGGACTACGTTCGATTTCTTCTCATTGGCGGCCACCATTCTTTCGACTTCCTTGATGGCGATATCTGCGGCGGCCTGGGCATAGCGAATGTCGATATCGCTGGCGGCAGTCTCCGCGGCGACCGCCAGCGCGGCTTTGGCGACGTCGTCTTTAAGTTTGGCCAGAAAATGCCCCGATTCCACCAGGTCGCCCTCGCGAACCTCGATGGCCCCCAGAATGCCGGGCCGTTCGAACGCCAGCACGGCTTCATCAATCAGTTTCACGCTGCAGGAAGCGACGGAAATCGGACGAGTCAATTTTGTCGCCTCTGCGGCCGGCGATTCCCCGCCGCCAGACCAGGTCGCCGCAGCCGCGCTGGCAAAGAAGATGCCGGCAATCACAGTCGCCAGGACCCAGCGCCGTCGGCAGCCCCAGTTCCATCGAAATCCCCCGACGAACCAGTGATCTGGCTTACGCATGATTCGATCCTCTATTTAAAGTGTGCTTCTTCTGCGGGCAGCAGCTCGAGCTCGTTGGCGACGCCAGCCCTGCCTTGTGCCGGCGGTCGTGAATTTCCAGCCTGAGTCCCCGTTTCGGACGGCGCCGGATCGGGCGGCAGCTCGAGCAGTTCATGGGCGTCGCCTGTACCTTCTCCCCGTGGCCTGGGTATGAACGCCTCGGGCTCATGACGCACCCGATCCGCGCGGGGAGGGTCGAACGCGAAGCTCCGTGCCCGGGCCAGCCGGCTCGCACCCAGCAAGGCATCGGGCGCCCAGTCCCGTTCCGCCAAGTGAATGTTATTATACTCCAGCAGCGTTCCTTGCCGCAATTGCAGCTCCGCCAGGGACTTGTTGTATTCGATGACGCTGCGGAAAAACGCCAGGTCGGCGATGGTCTGCCGGTTCTGAGCCTGCAGAACCAGATCGAGCGCCTTGCGGTCGACCCCGTAGTCGATCAGGGCGGCCTCCATGTTGTCGGCAGCCGCCAGTCGACGGTTATAATTGGTTTGCATGTTCTGGTACCAGTAATCCAACGCCTGAAACGTGCCGGCGATCTCGTGATTGATTTCCATTTCCTGCGACTCCAGCACGGATTGCGCCTTGATCAGTCGCAGCTCGGTGTTGCGAATCTGGGCATGGGCGTTGCGCAGGCCCAACGGCACCGCGAACTGCAAGCCGACGTTCCATCCCGTCTGGTTTCCTTGCAGCAGGTTCCGCGTGTAGTTCGTGAGGTTCTCTTGCACGCTTCCCACAGGAGCATTATCTCCGAACAGATGTTGTCCGAAGCCGTTCATCTGGTAAGACGACACGAAATTCAATTGCGGTCGGGCGAGGTTCTTGGCGGCCCGCAGTTGAAATTCAATGCTCTTGATGTTCCATTTCTGTTTGCGCAGCTCTTCGCGCCGCGCAAAGGCGGTCGCCAGGGAGACGTCCCAATTGTGGACCATCGCCGCCACGGTCGGCTCGTCGGTCGGCCGGATGACCTTTCCGTCGTTGGCCGTCAGGCCGCAGATGCGCCGCAATTGCAATTCGATGCCGTAGATGCCCTGCTCGCCTCCGCGGCCCGCCGGCCCGCCCAAAGCCGCTTCGACGCGAGCGCGGGCTTCGAAATACTGCTCGCGAGCCTGGGCTTCTTCCGCGCGGCCGGCACCCGGCAATCCTTCGCCGAACTTGGCATGCACCGCTTGCCAGAGCTGGAGCGACGCGTTGCGACTCATGACCAGCGAGTTGTAATTCTGGTAGGCGAGGTACAGCTCCCAATACAGCTCCTCGACGTCGTGAATCATGTTGCGGACCTGAATCTCGAAGTCCATCAGCGAAATGTCGGTGTTGATGCGGGCGATCACCACCCCTTGATTCAGTCCCGACACGCCTTGAATGCTGCTGCCGATCGGCCCGGAGATACGATTGAAATCGGTGCCCGCCCCGGCCAGCAGCGGCTGATTATAGGTCAACTGGAGATTGCCGGTAAAAACCGACGGAAAGAGCTGCAAGAGTTGGTTGCTGTCGCTGTAATTGAGCGTGTGCGCGATTCCCACCTGGGCGCCGTAGGCCATATTTTTTGTCAGCGACGTGACCACCTGCGACGTGTCCTGATTCAGCACGCCTCCCGGAGGAATGCCCCCCGACAGGATCTGGTTATTCTGTGTCGTCGAATTGTTTCCGAAGGAGGCGTTCGTCGAAAGAATCGGATCGAACACCGATTGGGCCGATTCGACCCCGCGCGTGCCGAATAAGAATCCCGTATCGCGGATGGCCGGATCATACACCGAGACCACTCCGTCGGGGCTCAGCAGCAACTGATTTCCCGGTGACAGGAAATCGTTTCTGGTGCGTGCCACCTTGTTGTTGATCAATGCCAGTTGGATCGCTTCGGCGAGCGACAAATCCCAGATTTCCTCGCGGCTTCTGTCGGCGATCGTGCGGGGCTTCAGCGAGTAGGCCAGCCCCGGATTTTCGGTTTCCGGCTCGGGGGGATCGACAATGTGAAATTGCGAAGCGAGCAACTCTTCCGGCTCCGGCCTCCCAATATAGCTGACTTTTTTGTCAGGCGAAAAAGAACAGCCGTACGGAAACAGCCCGCTTGTCAGCGCAGCCAGCCACAGGCCGGCCCTGCCGATTGTTGCCAACCATCGTTTTGAAAAGGCAAGCTCGCGCAAAATGAAGAGCGCCGCAACGCAGTTTCCCCCCTGCGCTGGAACACACAGCCTTCGTTATCGGAAGAGACTGCGCAGAACCTTTAAACGGAATAAACCGACAACGCTGTCAGGAGGATTTGGCCTGGGTTTTAGTCGGCACTTAGCCTCCGGTTTTGCTGTAATGCGTAAAATGGGATGGCTGGGGCGAATCGGCGTAGCTGCAACCTATTTCCTGGACCGGGCGAAACGCATCAAAATTCGCCGATGACCTGCCCGTCGCGCATGCGGTGCAGCCGCAACAGCGTCGTCGTGTTGACGTACTCGCTCACGAACCGCACGCTGCCGTCGGCCAGCAGAATATGGCAGCCCCCCACGTGGTTGCTGCCGGCTGACGCCCAGTTGCCCAGAATGCCCGGTTTGGCCGCCTCCGGCAGTACCGGCGAGATCCAGTTATTGATCATCTGCGGCAAATATGTTTGATCGAGGGCCACCCCGATAATGACATGCCCGGCGTGTCCCCAGGCGGGCGGTTTTCCATTCGAGACAGATCGCAGCGTCTCGGTCACCATCGCCGTGTTGCTGGAGCCGTCCTTGACTTCCTCGACCCGAGTGCTGCTGTTGGCCCCAAACATCGCCCGCTGGTTATCGGGCAACGGGTAACCCTGGTAAAAATACTCTCCAAACCAGACATTGAAGTCGTAGTTCGTGCACGCGCCGCCGGGCAAGGTCGAGCTGATTGAATACCACACGTCGCCGACGCCGCCGTAATAGAATTCGCCGGGATCGGATGGACACAAGAGCGAGGGCAGCTTCGTCCTGACCACGTCGGCGTTCATGTTGGGGTCGCCGATCATGTCGGACAGTTTATACACGCCGATCCGGCTGTCGTTTTCGTGGCACCACCCGGCGGCCTGCCTGGGGTCGTATTTGTCGTACAAAGGGCCCTGATCGAAATACGGCAGGAGCATCGTCCAGCCGGTGGCGTTGAGGTAGCCTTTCGGTCCTCCGTGCGTCGGTCCTCCCCAACCGACCGAGCCGACGGCGATCCGCGAGGGAGGCAGCACCCTTTGCGCGGCCTGATAGCTGTGCATGGCCAATCCGACCTGGTGCAGATTGTTCCGGCATTGCGCGCGCCGCGCCGCTTCGCGCGCCTGCTGCACCGCCGGCAGAAGCAGGGCCGCCAGAATGCCGATGATGCCCATGACGACCATCAGCTCGATCAAAGTGAAACCGCGGCCGTCAACACTTCGCATCGCCCGTTGATTTCGCATGATAGTGCTCGTCCGTCGTTGACGATCTTCCATCCTCTATCCTCGATCCTCAACAAATCACCCTGCGGCTGAGTCGCACTCGGCTGCGCCTCGCGGCTAAACGCGGCGGCGGCGCCGCCTCCACCAATACGCGATCGCTCCCAACGCGAGTCCCACATCCGCCACAATGATTCCCGCAATCAGCGGATCAACCGGCGTCTTTGCCGCATTCGTCCCGGCGCCGGCCCGCGACGTGCGGAATTTTCCCGTCAGATACGCCTCGGCCATGTTGATCCGTTTCGAGAACAGCGTTTCCTGTGAATCGCGGGCCAGCGTCACACCCAATGGCGGGACCGGCTTGCCGTTAATGTCCTTGACGACGTTTGCTTTTGCTTGAGTGTCTGGCTGCGGCTCCTGCTCTTTGGCCACGAGGTCTCGCAGGATCCAGCCGGCGCTGACCAGGTTTCGCTGGCCGAGCGCCTTGTCAAAATGCGAGCTTCCCCAGAGCCGCGACGCCGACTCGTTTCGTACCGCCGAGTCCCCCAACTCCTCCATCGCCGGATCGAGCCACTCGGTCATCTGGCGCTCGAATTCCTTCCATTCCGCGGGCGACGCTCCCTGCTTCTTCAGCGTTTGAAAGTCTTCCCACGCGCTGGCCAGGTTTTCACGGGCGTCGTCCGTTCGAGTATCTACGAAATCCACGCCTCTGTAAACCACGGCCAGCAGCAGCACGGCGACGACCCCCAGCGTGGCCTTTCGTCCAAATAATTTCAGCAATTGAGCGAGGCCCGCCGCCACCCAGTCGCGACAGAGCGCCAAAACGGCCGCCGGCCCGCTTGCCCCCTTGCCGACCAGCCCCGCGAATCGCGTCCCCCACGAGACCTCGTCGGCCTCGCGCTCCAGTTGCCTGCGGTCGAGCCCCGCCAGCACGCGCGCCGCCGACTGCGCCCCCGTTTCGGGCCCGTCCGCGCCGCCCGCCGCGCCGAACATGACCTTGACCCGTTCCGCCGGCAGCCAGTCGGCCGACCCATCCAGGCGAATCCGATCGGCCTCCTTGAGTCGGTTTCTCCGGACGAGATCTTCCAACTCGCCGGTGCTCAAAGGCCCGTACTCTTCGCCCTCGGTTCGCCAGTACCATTGATGGTCCATGATTCCGCCCGCAGGGCAGGTTTTCCAACCTTCCCGTCTGCTTTTGCACCCCGCAACTGAGTTGCACTCGGCTCCGCCTCGCGGCTAAACGAGGCGCACTTCGTCGTCGCTATCCTCCATCCTCCATCTTCCATCCTCTATCTTCCGTTCTCTATCCTACGCCAGCGATTGTACCCTCCCCGCCCTCCTATCCAAAGCAAATAAACCGCCGGCAACGTCACCAGAATCCCTGGCCAGGAGATCGCCCGCCCCAGCAATTTGTAAGTCCATCCCCGCAACCGGCGCGCATCAATCCCCAAACGCGCCATAATTCCAGCTCCTTCCGCTTGCAAATCGCCGTACGTCAGCCCCGCATAATTCTCGTTGAACGCGATCTTCCGCCGGCTCCCGTCGGCACGAACAAAGAATTGCGTATTGTCAACGTAGTCGTCGACCCACATTCCGGGGACAGGCTGCCACTGGGATCCTTCCGTTCGATCCTCCATCCTCCATCCTCGATCCTCCTCCGTCCTCACCACAACCAACTCATCCAGAGGATCCCCGAGATTGCCCATCAACAGCACGCTAATTGAACTGGGAAGCCAAGCACCCGATTCGTCGCAGTCGTACTCGATGTCATATTGCGGCCCCTCGAATTTGCCGTTTCTGAATTTCATGCAGCGCACGATCACATTCTCGCGCTCTGGATCGACCCAGTAACGCCAGGTCTCATCTGGCTCGCCTTCCGCGTCTGAAAGTGCGCGAGGACGAGGGCCTTCGAGAATGGTGCAGGAATGTCCGTCGACCATCGGCCGCTCGGGCAGGATTCGAAAGCGCCGAGACCGCTGCGGACGACCGTTCGCAGCGCCAACGGCAGGCGCGTCTTCGGGCTCCCCACGGACCTCTGGAGGCGCTCCCGCAGAGCAGCGCCCGTCAGGAAGCGGCTTCCGACTACCGCTTCCTGACGGGCGCGGCTCTACAAGGGTCCTATTCTCGGCCGGGTCCCTGATTACTCCATTGATGCTCAACAAAAATGCCTCCATGAACCCCGAGGTCAGCATGATCGGGACCGCCGAGAGCGAGTACCCGCTCAGCGCGCTTTTCCCATCGCCCGCGGGGAAGACGACAGCACGCGGATAACCCCCATTCGTCCCGCTCCAGGAATGTACTTCGCGCACTTGGTCCCGAAGCGCCACGTACGGTTGATTGCGGAGGCCGTCGACAGGGCGACGCCCCTGATCCGAAAACCGGCTGCGCAGGGCCGATAAGAACTCCTCCTGCTCCAACGTGCTGCCAGTCGACGCCACAAACGCCGCCGCCGCGCGCTCTGTAAGGCCGATCGAAGGAATCGAGCTTCCCTCCAGCCGCAGTCCGCTCTCGTCGAACTGAATTGAGAACGTCGCGGGCACGCTGTCGGTGTCGTGCGCGCCGCCCTCAGTCATGACCGCCGGGTTTCCAAACGTCGCCGACCGATTATGCCGCACCACTCGCCATGTCAGCTTGCCCGATCGTACTCGCCTCGCCCGCGCGTGCGATTCCCGTGGGGTAGGTTTTCCAACCTGCCCGGACTTTCGTTCGTCTTGTCCATCTTGCCCGCCAACGTCGTGCTCGGCACTCTGTACTTGGGACTGCGTACTCTTTTCTGCGTACTGCTTGCTCTGTTCATCTTGCACCTGGGTTGCACTCGGCTGCGCCTCGCGGCTAAACGGCTGCACGACTTGTCCCCCCCTTAGGAAGGGGGGGGCGGGGGGGGGTCGGATCGCGATGTGATATCGTCTTCTACTTCTACGCTCGGCGCTGCACCCCCATGCAGAACTCGCGTCCGCACATAACGCCAGCGCCCTTCCGAACCATCATCCGGCGCCGCCAGAGCGCAGCAATACCCGCGCGCGCCCCGTGTGCCGCCGCTTACCCCCACATCACACGCCGGCCAGCCATTCAAGCGGACCGTCACCCGTCCGTCGGCCAACCGCAAGCGCACATCGTTCCACGATTCCGCCCGCAACGTCCGCTGCGCCGCCGGATCGAGCCGCGCCAGCCACGTTTCATCGCCCGTCACCAACCCCCCCGCGCCGGCATCGGGCATGACGACCGAGACAAAAAAATCGCTGATGCCCTGGCCCAACGGGACAGCCGCGTCGCCCTCGGCATCTTCCAATTTCTCCGCGCGCACGAAACCCAGCCTGGCTGGCGAATTCGCCTGCAACCAGACATCTGCGTGAAGTTCGATGGTTGGGCCCGACATTGGCGAAACGAGCATCGCGTTGCTCTCGCTTATACTCTGTTTACCCCGGATCTGAGTCGCACTCGGCTGCGCCTCGCGGCTAAACACGTGCGCTGCTCCGTCGCGTCTCGTTCGATCCTCCATCCTCGATCCTCGATCCTCTACTCTTGTCCCTGCGTGCTCCGTACTCCGAACTCCGTGCTGCGTACTCTTTCCTCCCTGC
>Ga0207022_10187_pt1 | contig 16460 bp, 9 predicted proteins | sample Alteio_BWMinCont_46_FD_153307 | JGI IMG/M metagenome (GOLD analysis project Ga0207022, IMG submission 153307) | Enriched cells from forest soil in Barre Woods Harvard Forest LTER site, Petersham, Massachusetts, United States -... | ecosystem: Environmental > Terrestrial > Soil > Temperate forest >... | reverse complement strand
ATAGGCACGGCTTATGTTAGTGCCGGTCAGCGCAAGGTTCAATTTATCCAAGATATTATATCCTATACGCCCACCAACAGTGTAATAATTTTCAACGCTCACCGGTTCAAAGCCTAATCCTATATCCGTGCCCAGGTCCCGTGTCATATTGGTGGAAGACATCCACTGGCCATTGCCGTCAAATTCCCATGGTCCCGTAGTATAGCCAAGCAGCAGCCTTACATGGGATTCGGGAGACGACTCTTCAAAATTGCTTTCGGAGGCTACGAATGAATCATCCTTCACATACGAAAAACTGTAGCTGGTGTCCCAACGGAACCCGGCATTGCCGCCCTTGAACTCAATTTCACCGCCATACGCATGGCTGCTCCCGATGTTCCCTGCTATTTCCGCTATATAGCTGTTAAAGCTATCCGTAATGGTATTGCCGCCGTAAGCAAATGGAAATGCGAGATCCTTGGTGTAGGTATAATAGGGGGAAAGCTTTACCGTGGAAAACAATCCCGGCATCTTGTGAGTGTAATCAAGCTCGTAATTCTCTACAATAGTGGGTTTTGTGTACGGATTGCCCTCACCGTCAATGGCGACCGGGGGAGGAGAACCGAAGTTCTGGAGAATATTACCCCCGCTGTCGAGCATGCTGGGCAGGAGGACGCCCCTGCCGTAGTTGGCGCCCACGGTGTCCTTGTCGGTTACACGGTAAACAATACCGGAATTACCGCTCCATACGTTGTTGGTATGTGTGTATTGTGCTTCATTATACACGCCGGACGGCCATAACGTTCCCGCTTCATACATGTTCTGGCTGTCAACCCGGACCGCATTGGTCAGCGACAGCTTGTCGTTTATCTGCCACAGCCACAGGCCATTAAGGGAATAATTATTTTCCCGCAATTCCGGGGAAATCGGCTCAAGCTCGGCGGAATATCCGTAGATGAAACGCTGGTACCGGTATTCCATGCCCACCCGGAATGTGTGCTGCGTACCCGCAGTGAATTGATCCTGCAACTGGCTGACGAATAATTGCGTGTTCTGACCATAGGCGGAACCGCCATCCGTCGTTTCCGATATGGCGGAGTAATTGCTGTTGAAATAATTATTGTTGGTTACCACCCCGTAAGGAGTCTGCCAGTTAAATCCAGCACCGCCGGAATAGCTGGTGGTTTTCTGATCCCCGACGACAAAACCATCCACGTTATCCGCGGTGTTTGATCTGCTTTCAGAATAATCGAGGTTTGTACTTACTTGGAACGTAGGACTAAGCTGGAATACGGAACTGTTTACCACATAGCTGTGCATGGGTTTATACGGAGCGGTGTCATCCCCATAGCGCGAGGAATTGAATTCAGTTGCATTCAGCCCTCCCACGGTGAATTTGCTGCCCCAACCATTGCCTTTAATAGTGCCCGTGGCATCGCCGCTGACGGTGTCCTGAGTGCCCGTGGTAAAGTTGGCCACATTATTTTTGTCATAGAGCGGGCTGTAGGTGATAATGTTGATTACGCCGTCGCCTGCGTTAGAACCGAAGAGAGATGAAAACGCCGAACTTGCACCCTTAATCACCTCGATCTGCCTGACATCATCCACGTTGACCGGAAGGTTATCCCAGATGGTGCGCGAGTAATCGTCCACAAACACTTGTCTTCCATCCACAAGTACAAGGAGATTCGATTGAAACGGCTGCTGATAGCCACGTATACCTATGTCGTATGAATTTTCCGCGCCGCGCAGCACTTCCACCCCCGGTACGTACAACCCGATAATCTGCGGTATGCTGCGGGTGCCGGAATACCTTATATCATCCGCGGTTATGATAGTCATATCGACAGGAACGTCGCTGGCGCGTTGCGGCAGACCGATGGCACTGGTGGTAATGGGCTCGCCAAACAAGGCTTCTGTAGAACCGTAGTCAACGAGCTGGGCATCCGCAGGCGCTCCGTAAAAAAGCGCGCCCAAAATAAGAGAGTTGGACAAAACCGTCGTAGTTTTCTTAATATTTGGCGTGATTCTGTTCATAGAAAAAATGGCACCTCACGCATATATGTATAATGCAAAATTACTTAAAAAAGATTTAACACCCAACAAGCCATTTATAACAAACTGCTTTTTCTCCATCACAGTTGCCAATAAGACACAAACATAGAAACATCCTGAGTTTCCGCAAATCTTCCCAGGCGCTTTTCATCCAGGAACCCCACGCATAAGCATTGCGCCGTGAAAATAGAGCCCTATTTATTTCTTTTTTTAGTAACGGTAACACTATATTCATCTTTTTATGTTTTTATAAACAAATGAACATGTCCAGAGTAACCCTGCCCCGCTTCAAAAAGGAAGATTGGCGTGCCATGTGCAGTATCGCACTCCTGGTAGCAGTTATTATTTTTGCATTCTCTGCAGCCAGATCCGCAGCCATGGACAAACTGGACATGACAGTAGGAATGAAAGCATTGCCGTTGTTAAATAACAAGATAACGGGAAATGTAAAAATTGCTATTCTGTTCGATCCCAGCCAGGCTGATTCCAAAAAGGAAGCGGAAGCCATTAAATCTATCATAGATAGCGGGCTTGATTTGCCTGGTGATTTAAGCGTCGACGGATTCATACTCCCGACCAGCCAGCTGGAAAAGATGGCCGGGAGCAAGATTGCAATAGTTACTTCCAACCTCAATGCGCATTACAATGATATAAATAGCTCCGCTGGCCTTTATGGTATACTGACAATGTCCACCGACTTGGATTGCGTTCGCAGCAATAAATGTGTTCTGGGCATCGTTTCAAAACCGCGAGTGGAGCTTTATTACAGCAGGATGGCAGCCGACAATGCAAAGATAAGTTTCGGACAGGCTTTTGCAACGCTTCTGAAACCTGTCCCCTACTAGGAACAGAATGCTATGATAGATGTATTATATCCGTCGCCTCTTTCCAGAGCTCCAAAGCTCAACCATTATGCTTTCCCGGCAAGACTGCTCGGCATCTCCGTATTTCTGACCGTTCTTGTTGTGATGTGGATGGCAGGAAACAGTTATTATATTCATTATTTTCTAACGCATGACATGAGCAAGGGACAGAAAATTGCTGAAATAGCGGATAAAATTTTAAGAGACGACAGCGTATTATCCCAATCAGCAAGAACATCTTCGACCGGAGACAAGGAGTTTGACAAACGCTATAGAGATACCTTTGTCAAGCAACTGGACGATGAAATAAAAGACCTGCCGGACAAGCAGTTGCGTGACATAGCCCACATCACCCAGGAAACAAACAACAATCTGATAAAATACGATGATCAATATCTTGAGTTTATCAATGCCAATAAAGTCAGGGAAGCGGAAGAAATCCTCCGTTCTCCTGATTACATAAAGAATAATATTGATCACATAAGAGGAAGGAGCGCACTCGCTGAGAAAATACGCCAGGAATCTCACAAGAACATACTTAACCTGGAAAATGATATCTATGTCACGCTGTTTCTGGCGGCATTGGTTATTGTAATATTATCTGTCTCCTGGTATCTGACTTTCAAAGGCGTCAGCAGATGGCGCGAAGAATTAATTGCAAGCCGCGTCAGGGAAAAGAAGGCAAAAGAGGAGGCCGAGGCTGCCAACGCCGCCAAGTCGGATTTCCTTGCCAATATGTCGCATGAATTCAGGACGCCGCTTAACAGCGTTATGGGAATGGCGCAATTGCTTTTAGACATTGCTTCGGATTCGGAGCAAAAAGAAATGCTGGAAACGATTGCATATTCCTCTCAGAATCTGCTTGAAATCGTGAATGACATACTTGATTTCTCCAAAATCGAATCCGGCAATCTGGAGCTGGAACACACCGTCTTCGATATAAAAGATGTCACGACGCATATAGTGAATATGCTTTTGCCGATGGCCAGCAGGAAAGGACTGATATTAGAACTGCATGCAAAGGAAGAGGCAATAATTGTAAATGGGGATTCCGTTCGTTATGCGCGCATTGTGACCAATATAATAGGCAACGCAATAAAATATACCTTAAAGGGTGCAATAGATGTCTATTTATCATCCACTCCGCAGAAAAATAACATGATATCGGTGCAGCTTAAAGTGGTGGATACAGGAATAGGTATTGCAAAGGAGAATTTTGGCAAGATTTTTGAAAAATTTGTACAGGTGGATAATTCCACTACCCGGGAGTTTGGCGGATCAGGACTGGGTTTAGCCATAACCAAGCAATTGCTGGCAAGGATGAATGGCAATATCACGGTTGAAAGCGAATTAGGAAAGGGCAGTACGTTTTCTGTATCTATTGCATTTAAACGTGCAGAAAAAATAGAAAAGGCTGACGGCAACAACGCAAGCGTTCGAATTCCTGATCCGGTCGGTACTGGTACTATTGAAGCAGCGGATGTAAGAGTTCTGGTGGCCGAAGATCACGTCCTCAATCAAGTATATATTAAAAAATTACTTCATTCGCTGGGTATACGCAACTTTACGATTGTTGATGACGGCCATGCAGCCAAGGTGGGAGCGCTAAGCGGTGATTTTGACATTGTTTTTATGGATTGCCAGATGCCCGTCATAGACGGATATTATGCAACCGAGATAATACGTGAAGCGGAGCGCCACTTCGGCCGCAAGCGTATTCCCATCATAGCCATGACGGCCAATGCCATGATGGGCGAAAGAGAAAGATGTCTCGGATGCGGCATGGATGAATATATCAGCAAGCCGGTTAATAAAGATAAGCTGATTGAAATATTATCGCGCTGGGTAAAGTTAGAAAAGAAGGATGAAGCTAAAACAATTACGGATCACACCGTTACTTTGGATCCCAGTATATTATTTGCCTTCTCGGAAGGCAATCCTGACGCAGAGAAGTCGTTTATCGGTATTTTCCATGCACAGTTTAATGAGCACTTAGAAAAACTCAGAGAGCATTGTGTTGAAGGCATATCGGAACCCTGGACAAGAACGGTGCATTTACTCAAGGGCGGGGCAGCCACCATAGGTGCGATGAAACTGCGCGCACTATGCGCCAAAGCACAGCAGATGCTCAATGCCAGTCAGGACAAACGCCTTGCAATACTGCAAGAGATTGAAGAAGAATTTAAGCAAGTATGCACAATACTTAAGAAAATGAAATTATTAGATTGACACATAATTCGCTCCGCGAACGTAGGTGAGCTGGAGCAGTGCGCAGTCTGCGGCGAACCAGTATTTGCTGGTTACCTATTGATAACAACGGGTATGGGAGTAGTCGAGGAGAATAGAGAAGATAATCGGGGAGTAACGAGGGTGTTATTAGCCATATTGATAATCCATGACGACATAGAGACGCTATTCTGGTCAAATAGAAATTTGCCCTGGATTTCATAATTAGCCCCCGGTTCTGCATTGAACTGGGTATTTGTTATAGTAGTCAGGTGCTTTCCATTCGTGTTCGCCTCAATCTGTATATCGTGCTTCCCGGATGTTAAACTAATGGGTTCAAGGCATTCAGTGACATTAACTGGCCATAACGAAGCGCAGCCAAACCCCAGAACGGTCTTGCCATCAATTTTAGATACTGCCCAGAACTGGTTATAGGAAGTTGTACCCGGATCTATCATTGTTCCTTTTATTGTGGCGTTCTTACTATCTGTGGGTGGTATCTAATAAAATTCCTCCTTCTGACTCGAGCATGATGTCATACCAACACACAAAGCTGTAGAAAAAAGGAAAAACGGAACTAACGTCTTTAGCGCCACCATAAAAAATACCCTTCGGAATTATCCATGATTGTATAATTAACACCGCTAAACCCCCGGCTATGCCGTGGGACTCATCTACGTTTGACGTATACGTGGTTGTATGACTTTCCTCGGTTGGCCGCCTAACTTCCCCAGGTCAAATTGTACTGCTGAGGCAAATGACCGCCCTGATAGTCAATCTGCCCCTGTTCTTTTATGTCCGCGCGAAGCAGAATCTGGCGCACCATCTCCGGAATCATTACCATGCCCACGTATTTCCCCAGGCATTCATGGCTGCCGAAACCAAAATGGAAATAGTGATACCAGTTGCGTCCCGGTACGAACTGTTCCGGATTCTCAAAAGCCTTCGTATCGAACATGGCCGATTGGGTGAGCAGTAGCACATTTGTTCCGGGTCTAATCGTAGTGGCGTGTTGCGTGCCTTTTGCAACGGTATATTCGCTCGCCGTCTGACGGAATAAATAGGAGCAGATGGGGACGTAACGCAAGGCTTCCCATACAATTCCATCAAATTCCGCCGGATTATCCTGCTTTGCTGCCGCCTTAGCTTTTGCCAGCCATTCAGGAGTATTAAGGAGGTACTCAATGACCTGCGCAACGGCCTGTGACGTAGTCTCAATGGCCCCGATCAAAAGCCCACCCGCATTGATGCCCAGACGCTTTACATCAAATTCCACCGCGCTGGCATAGCTTGTCCGCACCATGCGTGTCACTATATCGTCCGTTAATTTTTCATTCTTCCTGCCCATCAGACTTCTGAGCAACATCCGCAAGGCATACCAGCCCGCAAAGATGATATTCGTGGCCTGCTCCGCTTTCACGGCAAGCTCGCGACGCACCACAAGCTCTACGATATATTCACTGAGTTTTTTGCCGGTCTTGTCATGCATATCCGTGATTTCCTTGCGCTTCTCGTCAGGCAGGATGTCAAACGGCTGGTTATAGAAAGTATCGGCCTGATTCCAATATGACCATTCAATAAGAGCTTTTTTGTCCACGCCGGTAAGCCCAAAATATTCCTGCACTAGGGTTGCCGGCACCATGCGGCAATATCCGTTTATCGCTTCGATTTTCCCATCAGATGAATCAAGCAAGCTCTTGCCGATACGGGCAACCATATTCCTTACCTGCGGCAAATCGTCACGGTTTAACATACCCTGCATCAGTGATTTTTCACGAGTGTGGAGAGCATCGTCATCATGACACATCAGATAAATACCATTGCCCATTTTTGGCAGATAAAGAGCGGTGGTAAAAATCAACGGCATATTCAGCACTTCCGTGACATCGTCAAAAAGCGCTATCAGGGTACATTTTGGCGTCACAAGAATCGGACGCTTTTCGCGCAATTCCCTGAAAAAGGTTAACGGATCGGTGTCAATCCATTTACGCACCAGCGGAAATTTATCCGCTTCCACCGCGGCATCGTATTGTTCCAGATAATTGCTTGCTGTTTCAGATACTTTTAACGAAAGATTAGCCATACGTGATGCCTCCTTAAAGATTACAGGCTCTTGAGATATTCTATCAAATCCAGACGTTCCTGCTTTGTCAGTGTCGGCTCTACAGTCCCGTCAGGCAGAGTCACAGGTCTCGCGCCATACTCATGTCCGGCATTACTATTGCCGGGAAGTTTGGTATCAAACGCAAAACCGTTATATCCACTGCTCTTAAGCCCGACTTTCACAGGATCAAGTTCGCGCGATCCTGTCAGGAACATATCAGGGCGGTACTCTCCTTCGGCAGGATCTTTATCGCCTTTTTTGGGCAGCAGGAGATCATACAGCGAGGGCACGGAACCGTTATGCAGATAGGGCGCAGTAGCCCATATCCCATTGAGCGAACGCCCCTTATACGACTCCAAAGACGCATAGGGAGAAACAGTGGTATCCGGGGTGTAATCGCCACGTTTGATCGAAGGCTGGATATCATTGCTAAAATACGCGATTGCCAGATCATATAGCCAGTCGAACCCGCGCCGCCACCACCATTTATCCGGATGGGGCGTAGCTACAACATTAATATCCGCCTTGGTCAGCAACGCTTCCACCGGAGCGCGCTCACCAATCAGGACGTTACCGACACCTGCGCCGACATACTGATTGCGCAGAATCCCACTCCTGCCCATATACGTAACGCTATTCTTAGCCATCATGGGATCCGTGCCGACATTCCTGACACTGGACATATGCGCCACGACGCGGCGAGTGGGATCAGCGCGATCAATTTCAGCATGGCAGGCAGCACAATGTTGATCGAACACATGCTCACCCCTCGCGACCCGCTCCATATCAAGCGGGGGCAACGGAGCATCCTGCCATAAGGGCGAATTCAGGCTGGCAATATGGTGCTCAATACGCCGCAGGTTATGAACGTTAATGGACGACTCAAAGCTTATATGGTTAGGATGGATACCCTGTCCGCCGATGAGGGATGAAACACTGGCTCCCGGCTTCTCCGACCAGTCGAGCGTTCCGAATACGCCCATAACTTCACCGGTATTACGGCCTATGGGGCCTACTCCGGCATTGGCAGCAAGTCCGTTCCACTGCACATAATCATGTTGCGGAATATCCCACAGGAATGGATAGCTCACAGGAGCATTAGGGGAATTGAAGAGCTCGCAGCGAATTGCCAGCAGATGTTTTTGAGTGAGGAACGGAGAAATACGCTCAAGAATATGATCACGGCTGTTACTTTTCAGAACAGCCAGAACACGTTCATCACTGAAAATGGCATCAAACTCTGCCTGCGTCATCTTCTTTTCTGCAACCAGATCGCTCATAGCCTGCCTCAGGACAGGCCCGTCAACCAGATGTTCGAGAACACGGTTATATATGCGTCCAAATGCATCAAGACGCGCAAAACCGTAACGAACATCGCTTTGATTAAGCGTATAATACAAGGCAATACGCCGCGCATATTTTTGCAGATCGGCATCAACTTCCTGCTCTGTTTTATAATGCCCAAGGGCAAGCACATTACGTACAAAACGTTTGTGCACTTCGCTTTTCTCATCATTGGCGGCATTCATGGCTTCTGAAAGATCATAAATGAAATTTTCCATATCGGCGTCACCCTGCCCGCCGTCGATGCGTATACCGACGCCTTTATAATTCACCTGGCCCGTGTGACACGCCGCACAGGTGAACCCCATATAATCCTTGCCTTTATAGTTATCTTTTACAAATCCCACCGGCAAACCGTCAGGGTCAGCACGTGTAGCTCTCTGGGGTAAGTAGCGGTAGTGGTTGTTCATATTTTCATTAGACCTGAAAAGCTCTGCACTTCCGACCTGTTCCAGTACCAGGAAAAAGTCATAAGGCAGTAGATCCGAGCCTTGCGTGGTATTGTAAAACCACAGGCTGTCATTGGGCTTCCACCCCTGATTCAGGTATTGTATGGTTGAAACCTTGTCGCCAAAAACGTCATTCTCGACTACCGCCGCACCGCGGTTTGGATCATAATCAAAGGATTCATAGTTTTCGTAAATAAACGTAGCAGCTGCATAAACGGTGGCTAAAAGCAATACGCTGACAGTTATGTGCTTATGCCGACATTTCAGCAAGGCCAGTAGTTTTTTCATAATGGCTTCGTCCTTAAGTTGGAATCAATGACGGAACGACGTTTCGAATCACTACTGAAAGATCACGATCGGAATTTACAGTTTTCTGATACTCATATTATCTCACGGTGACAACCTCGGAAAATGGAACTGTTGCACTTTAATTCAACCAATAGGAATTCCTGCAACAGTGCTCTCGAAGATAACAGTTTTTCTTTGACAGATATATTTACAGATATCGGAAGGTTTATTATCTATCAGTCTCTTAGATAGATATTGGTGGCTCGGGGGTGATTTGAACACCCGACCAAGGGATTATGATTCCCCTGCTCTACCACTGAGCTACCGAGCCAGCAGAGGTAACCCGTATAGGTTTTGCCCCTTTGCCTGTCAAGCGGTGTTTTCCGGCTTGCGATTTAAAGAGATTTTGTTACCTTGCCGGAAAATAAATGTTCCACAAGGAGTTGTATAATTATGGCATTGAGAAACCTTGTCACCGCCCTGCTGATAACCTGCCTGTTCAGCCGTCCGGCTGCCGCTGGCGATGTTGCCATGGAAACGCTGCTGCAAACCAGCACATCGTGGGACGGCGCTGCGTATAAAAACTACCCCGCAGGCCAGCCGGAGATATCCATCGTGAAAGTGACCATCCCGCCGCACACAAAAATGCAGTGGCACACCCACCCGATGCCCAATGCCGGGTACCTGCTGTCCGGTGAATTGACCGTGGAAAGGCAGGATGGTAGCGCAAAACACCATTATACCGCCGGACAGGCGATAGCGGAAACGGTCGGTACGGTGCACCGCGGCGTTACCGGCGACTCCCCGGCCGTGATTATCGTCTTTTACGCCGGAACGAAAGGAATGCCTCTGTCACAACCGGTGAAGGGGGAGTAGAGCATTTTCACTTTAGTCATGCGCAAAAACGAAATGTCCGGTTGAACTATGCGCTCTCTTAACGCCCACGTGTACTTCCTCCTCCGACTGGGACCACAAATGTAGGTGCACCGTCTATTGAGGCAGGTTTTATCTCTTCGAGAGGATTGCCACCATTGATTTTTTCTATCCCCCGCGCACTGTCTGCAATTGCTCTTCTTATTGCCCGTGAACTACGTTCAATTTCAGTCCCGATCGCGTTTGTAAAAAACCTGTTAGGACTTAGAACATCTGATAACCTGGTGCCATGATCCGCCACTCTTACCCCATCCACAGTCATTATTCCATTCCGTAGTACCGGCGCACCGTCCTCTATTTCTATGGAGGCCTCTTTTCCAGGGATTGCTTTAATCTCTATAGTTTTCTCACCCTGTTTAATCACAAGACGCGTAGTGCCGTTCATGGCGACAATGTGCTCAGCAAAATCAATTTCGACATTCCCCGGACCTTCATGCGTAATTTCAACCATGCCGTCCCCGAGGTGAGGAAAAAATTGCCGCGATACGTTAGATTCTATATAAACCCTTCTCCTGGCGGCCTCCGTTGCAGAGTGCGCAGTTTCTTTAGCCCGCTCAATGAATTTCCCAAATGTGTCGGGATCATTATCAAACTTACCCACTAAGCCCTCCAAATACCCATCCCTTTGCGCTTGGGCCATGAGACCGGCTGCCGGGCAAAAAGCACTTAAATGTCCGCCACCGGCTGCAACAAAATCACGGGTTCGCAGTAGGTGAAGTGGGTTATGAACCAGGGGCCATCCTTCCGTAATTGCCTTCTGCAGGCCGGATACCCTGTCCTTGCCGTCCATACCCCCATCATGTTTTATCTTGTCTGCCATAAGAAGAAAAAGGGTAAGTATGCCACCTCTGAATATGATAAACTCATAGAATTGTCTGAAAGGCTCTTTAATTACATACCGGGCATTTTTGAGTTCCTCCGGTAACAATTTTTTTTCATTTCCTTCTTCAAGCTTTTCATTTCTATCAAGCGCTGCGTCAAATTCCTCCAGGTACGCGATATGTGCTGCTTGATAAACTGCAACTGCAAGCACAATTTCAGGATAATCCTCCGCTTTATCCAGGATCGGATCACTGCCAAGGATACGGTTAACTGCACTTACTGATTTCCCGGTGCCTAGATCATTCTCCGGTAGCTTCGGCATAGAATCGCGTTTCAGAATACCTTCCAGAATAACCTCGATGATGCCACCCCGGAGATATTCCACATCGGGCCGGCCCGGATCATCCATGCGTTTGATCCCGTCGGAAAACTGGTGCATCATATTGCCGAGTGCAATATTAAGAGCATCCTGATAATCTACCCTCTTAGCAAGATTATCGGCAAAAAATTCTAAATACCTTCCGAAACTTCTCTGCTCCTTCCCAAAATACACCGCCATCATGCGGCTTAGTTCATCCTCCCTTTGAGTAAGCTCCTCTTGAGTAATACTACCAGGATCGATGCCTCCTGCCTGAATAAATTCTTTGTTAGGGTCAAGCCAGCTCGGAAGATTTAGAAATTCACCCGCACCTTGCAGACGATCGAGAAGTGCAGCAAAATATTCCTGTCCAAATTCAGCAGCAGCCATGATCTTGCCAAATACAAATTAAGCCATTTTCATAGTATTATAAAATGGTTAAAACATAATTAATTCCTGTAACAACGTTTGGAAATCTGCTAAAATAATCTACAAATCTCATCCGCATAACAGCGTTAACAAAGGATATTATGAAAACCACCGTAAGGGTCTTTTTGCTTGCAATTCCATGCCTGTTTTTCCTTCCCGCCAGTGTTTCCGCTCAGCAAGTCATAAAATTCACTGTCCAGTCGGGGACGGGGTTTTTCGTCAACCGCCAGGACATCATTACCAACGCCCACGTGGTGAATGGATGCAGCAGCGTGATCATCAAGGGCGCCGTGCCGGAGCATGAGGCGAAAGTCCGGTTTATTGACAGCGATCACGACCTTGCCGTCGTCGAAACCGACATGCCACCGCCGCAGTTTGCGCCGCTGCGCTACAACATAGACGAACTTAAGACCGGCGACAGGGTCATGGTCATCGGCTACCCGGGCGAGTCCGGCGCGCAAGGCGAATACAAAGTGGCCACGGCGGAGGTGCAGGATATCAAGATAAATGATGAAGACAACAGCAAGTGGCTTTACATCACCGACGTTCTTGAGCATGGCAACTCCGGCGGGCCGGTATTCGACACCAGCGGCAACGTCATCGGCGTGGTGGTGGCCAAAGCCGTCATCACCACTTCCAACCCGGAAACGCACGCAGTGATAAGCCAGCAGGACGCTGGCGTGGCAATCACCCTGAAAACACTCCAGAATTTCATGCTGAGCAATGGCGTATTCTCGTCGCTCGTCGGATCAGGCGTCATTTTTTCAGACAGTTATATTGAAGAACGCGCGCGGGACTATATAGTGAACGTGCAATGCCGGATTCGTCAAAATTAGCCTAAACGCGCGATATGAATATAACAAAGACAATCACGAGAGGATGGATACTGTGGCCGCTGCTTGGCATAGCGATCCTTTCCGCACTTTGCGCCGGAAGCCTGATCGCGTGGGTGATTACCGGCCCAAGATCGATAAATTCCCTTACTCCCTATATAGAATCCGCCCTGACCCCGGCGGAAGGATACAGAGTAAAAATAGAAAGCTCGGAAATCCGCTGGGAAGGCTGGCAAAATCCGCTCGGCATGAGCACTAGGAATGTAGAGATCGTAAACGACAAGGGGGTGACCACCGCCTACTTTCCCGAGGTGGTGGTGCAGATATACCTCTACAAACTCATCCTCGGCAAGGTGGAGATAAAGGCGCTTGAACTGATACATCCCAATGTCACCTTGGTACAGAACGACGACGGCAGCTTCTTCATCAGCTCGAACGGCGAGGATGCGTTTTCGGGTAATTCGGTCTCATCCCTGCTGGCCCTCATTACCTCCGACTCCTCCAATCCGCTGACCCGCCTCAAATCGCTGGTCATCCAGCACGCCAGCCTGTCGCTGCAAAACCGGCTGTCGGGCGTATTCCTGCAATCGCTGGATGCATCCCTGGAAATAAAGCGTAAGCATGGCAGGATAAACGGCACTCTTTCGGTGCCGATAACATATGGCGGCAATACCGATGCAAGCCTGTTTGCCGAGTTCAGTCTCGACAAGCACCGCAAAACCGTGGATGCGCAGGTTTTTTACAAACTGATCCCGACATCGGCCATTCACAACCTGTTTCCGGGCAAGGCATGGCTTGAAGGCATCAACCTTCCCCTGTCGGGCGCGGTGCGTATAGCCTCGGATCTGGACGCCAATATCAGCAATGCTGATTTTGTCCTCGAATCGGGTAAAGGAAGCATAAAGTACCCGGAACAGTTTGAAGAGCCGCTTAATCTGGAACACGCCAGGATAACCGGCAGCATCACCAATAACCTGAGCGTACTTAACATTGCTGCGGGACGGATATCCTTCATCGGCACGGATTTAAAAACCACAGATCTGTCATTTAAGGGAATGGTGGCAAGGATCAACGACGATTACGCCGTCCAGGCATCCGCGGAAACGGCGAACGTGCCGGTAAATGACGTCCATCGCTACTGGCCGCTCTCGCTTGAGCCGCCGACGCGCAAATGGGTTACCACCCGTATTACCAACGGCACGGTCGTCAAAGCAGACGTCACCCTCAATTTCAAACCCGGAGAACTGAAACTCAAGGATATTCCCGAACAGGCGCTTGCCTCCACCATCGCAGTCAGAGGCGCAAGCGTCAGATATCTGCCCAATCACCCGCCGGCGACCGACGTGAACGGGACGGTGAAATTCACCGGCAGATCCATGGATGCGAGAGTAACTTCCGCAAAATACATGAGCGGAAGCGAAATAGGGCCGGCCGGCATTCGCATGCCCGATATGTATCCTGATGATGTCCGTATGTTCATTGACATGGACGTGAAAACCCCGGCAAAGGATGCCGCAGCGTTTCTTGCGCTCCCGCGGCTGGATAAGGCAGCGAAGCTGGGGATTACCCAGGATGCAGCCGGCCAGGTGAATGGCAACGCGAAATTTGATTTTATCGCTCTTTCCAAGACCAGCCGGGAAGGCGAGAACATGAACTACGCCATTGCGACGAATCTGATGGGCGTATCACAGAAGAATTTCCTGGGCGGCCACGATATTGAAAACGCCAATATGAACATGGCGATCAACAATAAAGGCCTGAAGATCGCCGGAACCGCCGTCGTAAATACGGTGCCGATGGCCATTGATCTTACCAGTAGTTTCAACAAGGAGCACGACACCAGTTACTCGGTCAAATGCACCATGCCGCTCAAGGCGTTGCCCAAATTCAGCATATCCGCTCTTGACGATGCCAGCGGATCGCTGGGAGTTGCCGCCAGGTTCAGCGAGTCCGATACAGCCGACAGCACGGAAGCACGGCTTGACCTGACCAACGCCGACATCCATCTGCCTGAACATGGTTTTACGAAAAAACCCGGTATCCCGGCTGTGCTCGAGCTGAGCACGGAAAAAATGCCTTCCGGAAATATCCATATAAAGTCCTTTCTGCTTAAGGGAGCCGACATGCTATTGTCGGGTACTGGCGAATTCGACAAGGCAACCGGCAATATGGCCGCGCTTACCTTCGACCATCTGCGTTTCGCCAACAACGACCTTAGCTATCTCGATTACCGGCAGACACCAGAAGGTATAAAGCTGTCCGCTGAAGGCAACGCATTCGATATTTCGCCCTATCTTGCCAATGGCAAGAATTTGAAAAAGAATGGGGCGTATGATATAAGCATCAAGGTTGTCCATCTGTGGTTCGGCGACAAAAGGGAAATGCGGAATACAAACATAAATGCAAATTGCGCCGCCATATGCCGATCGGCACAGATAACCGCCACGTTGGCCGATAAGAATAATTTCAGCTATCAGATAAAAGACGGCAAGCTCACAGCAAGCAGCGACAATGCCGGAGAGCTTGCACGCGTGATCGGGGTTATTGACAATGTCGAAGGCGGCGCGCTCACTCTCAACGGCACATACGCAGGCGATAAAATCGAAGGCAATCTGACTGTAAAGGATTACACCCTGAAACGCGCACCCGTGCTCACCAAGATACTGACCATCGCTTCGCTCACCGGGTTCATGGACACCCTCAGCGGTAACGGCATCGCCTTCAGCAAGCTTACTGCACCGTTTACCTACCGCGACGGAATCATCATTCTTAAAGACGGCAAAACACACGGCAGCGCGCTTGGGCTAACGGCCAGCGGAACGATAGATACGGATAATTCAACGATTGACCTGAGTGGCGTTATCATCCCCTCCTACACCATGAATTCGCTCATCGGCAATGTTCCCATCATCGGCGACCTCCTGATGGGCGGCAAAGACAAGGGCATACTAGCGTTGAATTACGCCCTCAAGGGCAACATGAACGATCCGTCGGTCAGTGTTAACCCGCTTTCGGCATTCACGCCCGGTTTCCTGCGTGACATATTCGACGTCTTCGACCAGCCTGCGCCCGACATTGACAAAATAGTGGAAGATCGCAAAAAGCAGGAGGAGAGCAAAAAGGATAGTCCACCGCCTGCACCCGCTTCACCTCCGCAACCCAAAAATCCGCCCCAAGGACAATAAGTGACAGAAAAGGCCGCACAGAAATTAGGAGTTATCGGCTATCCGGTAAGCCATAGCCTGTCGCCGCGCATTCATACTTACTGGCTGAAGAAGCACGGCATAAACGCAATCTATGAAGCGATAACAGTGGAGCCTTCTGCACTTGCAAACTTCCTGCGCACCATGCCAGAAAAAGGCTTTACTGGAGTCAATCTTACCATTCCGCACAAAGAAAGCGCACTCACGTTAGTGACCGAAACCGACGCCATTGCAGCCCACATAGGCGCGGTAAATACCATCGTAGTCGAATCCGGAAAACTGCTGGGCAGAAACACCGATGCTTACGGCTTCATGGAGAATCTGAAAAGTTGCAAGTTGCGGGTTGCAGGTTGCAAGGCACTCGTCATCGGTGCGGGCGGTGCGGCGCGCGCCGCATGTGTCGGCTTGCTTGACGCGGGCTGCGACATTATTCTTGCGAACCGTACACGCGAAAAGGCGGATGCTTTATCATACGCATTTAAAAGCGGAATCCAGGTTATTGACTGGAGCGAACTGGAAAACGCGCTGCATGACATTTCATTACTGGTGAACACCACCTCTCTTGGTATGAAAG
>Ga0207022_10183_pt1 | contig 16875 bp, 18 predicted proteins | sample Alteio_BWMinCont_46_FD_153307 | JGI IMG/M metagenome (GOLD analysis project Ga0207022, IMG submission 153307) | Enriched cells from forest soil in Barre Woods Harvard Forest LTER site, Petersham, Massachusetts, United States -... | ecosystem: Environmental > Terrestrial > Soil > Temperate forest >... | reverse complement strand
CCCTGGAGGCGATCCGGGGTGAGAAGACGGTGGCGCAGATTGCGGCCCACCACGAGGTCCATGCGACCCAGGTGACGGCCTGGAAGACGGAACTGCTGGAGAACGCTGCGGCGATCTTCGGCGGGGATGTGCTGGCGGCAGACGGCAAAGAGCGCATCCGGGAGCTGCAGGCGAAGGTCGGGCAGCTGACGATGGAGAACGATTTTTTAGAAGGCGCGCTCGGGAAATTCCCCGGTCCGAGCGGAAAACGATGATTGAGCGGGATGGTGAGGTGTCGGTGAAGTGCCAGGCGCAGTTGCTGGATCTGAGCCGCTCGAGCGTGTACTACGTCGCGCGGGACTTGCCTGAGCGGGATCTGAAGCTGATGCGGATCCTGGACGAGTTGCACTTGAACTGGCCGTTTTACGGGTCTCGTAAGCTGACCCGAGAGCTGCAGGACCAGGGGCACGAGGTCGGCCGCCGGCATGTGACGACGCTGATGCGGCGGATGGGGATGGAGACGATCTACCGCAAACCGCGTACGAGCATCCCGGCGCCGTTATCTGCAGTCTACCCCTACCTGCTCACGGGCCTGAAGATCGAACGGCCCAATCACGTCTGGGCGGCCGATCTGAGTGCGCCGCAGCAAGCGGCATAGGAGATGAGAGAAGTCGTTAGCAATAACAACCTGGCCTCTCGCAACCGGCCTGCAGGGGCAGGTTGCAAACCACCGCAAGCGGCTTGGGCCAAAAGCCTCGGTCGTGAGCGTTGCGGAAAAGGTGCCGTAAAGCATCAGGTAAGAACCGATGAAGGCGAACACCAGTGAACTGCCGTTCAATTGTCGAAAGTGCTCAAATGACGTCAAAACCGGGTGTTTAGATTAACCCGGGATCAGCATGGCGAGAACCTGTCTATTGGCCATGCGGTGTCCGGCATAGAGGCAGCGCCAGCGCGGTTCGGGCTCCTATGTGGAACTGCGGGAACCTTCGTTCGCGATGTAAAGGGAAAGGTCCAAGTGCAAAAACACAAGGCCGAGAATACCGAAGCGCGAGCAAGGGGCGGAGCGGCTCGTAGTAGCGATGAAGTCATCGTAGTGATGATGGAGCGAAGGGGCCGCGTCATCGTTAGGTCACAAGCGTCGGCCAACCGCGCGAGCGGGAGGAGTCGGGGCAAATGACACGAGCGTTTGTGATTCCAAAACGACTTGTCTGGGAGGCTTTCCAGAAGGTCAAAGCCAACGGCGGCAGCGCTGGGGTGGATGCGGAATCGGTCGAAATGTTCGAAGGCAAAATCGGCGACAACCTGTACAAGCTTTGGACTCGAATGGAATCTGGCAGCTATTTTCCGCCGCCAGTCAAAGCCGTTCCGATTCCGAAGAAAACGGGCGGCACCCGGCTTTTGGGGGTGCCAACTGTCGCTGATCGGGTTGCACAGACAGTGGTAAAGATGGTCCTCGAGCCGATGCTTGAGCCGGTGTTTGATTCCAACTCGTTTGGCTACCGACCGGGGCGTTCCGCTCTGGATGCGGTGGCAATGGTGAGGCGTCGAAACTGGGAATATGACTGGGTTGTCGAGTTCGACATCAAAGGACTGTTCGATAACATCGACCATGAGCTTTTGCTCCGAGCGGTGCGCAAACACTGTACCGTGCCATGGGTTCTTCTGTACGTCGAAAGATGGCTGAAGGCACCCATGGAAATCGACGGAAATCGAGTAGAGCGCCATCGAGGTACCCCGCAAGGGGGTGTCGTTAGTCCTCTGCTTGCAAATCTGTTCCTGCATTACGCGATTGATCTGTGGATGCGACGTGAGTTGCGCAGCGTACGGCTTTGCCGGTACGCAGATGATGGCGTTGTCCACTGTCAGAGCGAGACGCAGGCTCGGTTAGTGTTGCGGCACCTGGGGCAGCGGCTACGTCAGTGCGGCCTAGAATTGAATCTCGATAAGACGCGGATTGTGTACTGCCAGGACGTCAATCGAACTGCCCAGTATCCATCCGTGAAGTTTACGTTCCTCGGCTATACATTCCAACCGCGAAAGGCGGTCGACAAGTACGGTCGGGTCTATGTGAACTTCTCGCCGGGCGTTAGTCGTGATGCAATGAAGGCAATGCGCCAAACCGTTCGCGGGTGGCACTTGCAGCTCAAATGCGATAAGTCTTTGAGTGACCTTGCGAACATGTTCGGGCCAGTACTTAGGGGCTGGGCGAACTATTACGGTCGGTTCTATCCATCGGCGTTAAAACCGCTTTGGTGGCACGTGAACGATTACCTGGTTCGTTGGATGCGACGCAAATACAAGCGTCTTGCTCGCGGGGTCACCCGCGCCGCTCGAGCGCTTGGTAGGCTTGCCGAAAATGAACCCCGGTCGTTTGTGCATTGGGAATGGGGGTTTGCCCCGCGCGCTCGATGATGGGAGCCGGATGAGCGGAGACGTTCATGTCCGGTTCTGCGAGGGGCTGGGGCTGAAATGCCCCGGCCTACTCACCCGTACCTACCGATGGCCCATGGGTTCCAGTACCTGGTGGCCATCATCGATGTGGGCAGCCGCAAGACGCTGTCCTGGCGGGTGTCGAACACAATGACGCCGGAGTTCTGCGTAGAGGCGCTGCAGGAGGCACTGGAAAAATACGGGAGGCCAGAGATCTTCAATACGGATCAGGGGTCCCAGTTCACCTGCAGGGAATGGATCGACACGCTCAAGGCCGCTGGTGTCCAGATCAGCATGGACGGCAAGGGTCGCTGGATCGACAACGTGTTCATCGAACGGCTGTGGCGCAGCGTCAAGTACGAAAATATCTATCTTCGCGCCTACGAGAACGGAACGCAGCTGCGGCGAGGGCTGACCGAGTACTTTGAATTTTACAACACCCGACGCACTCATCAGGCGCTGGACTACCAGACTCCGGACGATGTCTACTACGGTGGTTCAGAGCGCAGGCTCGCGGCATGATCGGCGCTGCGGCAACACGACCCACGGAGCTTCTGCCGCTACGCGTCAGACTGCGTGGCGTGAGGACGATTGACGAAGAGCAGAACGAACAGATCATCAACAAGGCCGGCAGATCCACTTATCCCGACAAGAAATCTGTCCTAAGAACCGAAGCCACCCGTGACCAGATCGCCGCGCCTTCCCCGGAAAACGAACACGTGACCGCAATACGCGTTCTGCGCCAGCACCATCTGTACCGTCGCGGCCAGTCCATGCATGCCGCGACGCATGTCGGTCACCCCGGCGGCCAACCAGATCTGAGTCCCGCTCGGAAGAGGAATCACGCTCGTTGCGCCAGGCAGTCGAGCACGACACCGAGCACCCGCGCATCCACCGCTCCGTGCACGCGGATGGTGGCAGCCGCGAAGGTAATCTCAATATACGGATCCGCGCTGATCGACGTACGGGTCGCGCTCGGCATCGGCGTTGTCACCGCCAGCAGCGTCGCCGCAGACTTCCCGGATACGGCCGGGCGCGCACCGGATGGCTTGGCATCCGAATACTGCGTGATCCACCGCCGCAGCAGGTTGGCGTTGATCCCGTGCTGCAGTGCCATCGCTGCCACAGACACCCCCGGCGCGCTGCACAGCTGGGCTAATGCCCGTTTGGCTGGCGCGCTATACGTGCGCCGCCCGTTCACTCCCTGCTTGGTAACCAGACCGGCTACCACCTCGACGCTCTTCTCTGCCATGGTGTCCACCATCCGAAACTCGTGGACACCATCCTTGTTCGCTCTTAATTAGGGCGCCAGACGGCCTCAGGATCACGCTTACCATTTTCCTGACGTGCTCAGGGAATGTTTAACTAGCTCATCCAAGAGTGCCATTAGATCCATATCGCTTTCCTCAATGTTCAGGCGAGTCTATCCCGCAAGCCCGTGATTGCGGTGCAACAGGTTGTGTCAAGATGAGGTGCTCCCCGATTTAGTACGGTCCGGAGCTAGAGTCCGCGGTTAAAGATCCGTCTTCTTTCCACTCTCCGTCAAGTTCTTCCACCCTCGGCAGTCTCGCGCCCGAAGGGCGGGAGAAGCTCCGATTCTGATTTTGCCCGCTCGAGTGCCGAAAACCGAGTGGATAGGAAGCTCCAGGAGCCGTGATCGAGGGGGTACACGCTACCTCGGTATCCCCTGAAATCGACCGAGGTAACGCGTCGCCGTTAGGATCGGAGCTCATCGCACCGCTGCCTCTTGCCCGCTTTGCATGTTGGTCAGGGACCCCGGAAGCACCTTACTCCAGTTCTAAATGACTACGAAAAATCGGGGTGACGTCAAATCGGCTTTGCCGCCCTCTCGATCGACTGAGTTCTTTGGAGGGCATGTTCCAACATTATCGGACAGATCCTTTCTCTATACGCAAGCAGACGATGGTTAACAGGTTCAGCGTGATTAATGCGGCTACGCGAGCCGATCCAGAACAGTTAGCACCCTAGTGTCCCGAGTCAGAAGTTCGTAGAACGTTTATGAGTCCTTGCTGTCCAACGATAGAGTGGGCAACAAGGAGCGAGCGATGCCACGTGGGCCAACACTTCAAGAGTTGCGATTGACTGATACGGAGCGCGAGCGGCTGCTCGAGTGGACGCGTCGGCATAAGAGCGCGCAGGCCTTGGCGCTGCGCGCGCGCATTGTGCTGGCGGCCGCCGAGGGCCACACGAACCCCCGCGCAGTCGCCCATCAGCTGCGCGTTACAGGTCAGACGGTGGGCAAGTGGCGCAGCCGCTTTGTGAGCTTGAGGCTGGATGGTCTGCTGGATGAGCCGCGTCCCGGAGCACCGCGGCAGATTGGGGACCAGCAGGTGGAGGCGGTGATTGCCAAGACGCTTCACGAGCGGCCCGAGGGCGCGACGCACTGGAGCAGCCGCCTGATGGCTGAGGCCAGCGGATTGTCGCAGACCGCGGTGGTGCGTATCTGGCACGCCTTTGGTCTGCAGCCTCATCGTACCGAGACCTTCAAGCTTTCTACCGACCCGCTGTTTATCGAGAAAGTCAGGGATATCGTTGGTCTTTATCTGAACCCGCCGACTAAAGCCCTGGTGTTGTGCGTTGATGAGAAGAGCCAGATCCAGGCGCTGGATCGCACGCAGCCCATGCTGCCGATGATGCCGGGCTTGCCCGAGCGGCGTACCCACGACTACGAGCGCCACGGCACGACCACGCTGTTTGCCGCGCTCGACATCGCTACCGGGGAAGTCATCGGCGAACTGCATCGCCGCCATCGCAGCAGCGAGTTCCTGAAGTTCCTGCACACCATCGAGGCGAACGTCCTTGACAAACTCGACGTACACCTGGTGATGGACAACTACGGCACGCACAAGACTGCCGCCGTGCGTCGCTGGCTGGCCCGTCATCCGCGCTTTCACGTGCACTTCACTCCGACCTCGGCTTCCTGGATCAATCAGGTAGAGCGCTTCTTCGCCACACTCACGCAGCGGCAAATCCGTCGCGGCACGCACCGCTCCACCGTTGAGCTGGAACGTGCCATCAAAGATTATCTGCAGAATCACAATCGCGATCCGCGATCTTTCGTGTGGACGAAGACCGCCGATCAAATCCTCGAAAGTCTGAAGCGATTTTGTATGCGTACTTCTAACTCAGGACACTAGTCTCTATTGAAAATATCCCGAATCAAGGCATCGCCACTTGCCAAAAAGCTCGCCAACTCTTGGCGTGTACCGTCCTCGGAGTAGCGAATGGTTCCGTCATTCTCAAGCTTTACATAGTGCGAACTACTGATACTATATTTACCGGCATTTCCAGTTAGAATTGCAGCCATGCGTTTCATTTCATTAACCAACGTCAGGGCTGATTTGTCGGCGTGATGCGCAAAATCCATCGCCATAATATTTTCGCTCGTCTCGTTCTTGCTAACGATACTCCTACTTATCAGTTTATTTCGGTTTACGGAAATTCGTCGCGCAGGGAGTTGGGTGAAGTGCAACAGGAATAAATTCACGCCGAACGTCGTCGAAAATGTGAATCGATCGAATTGGGCGTTGTGAATGCCATCCTGAACGCCAACTAGTTTTGCAGGAAGTATAGGTTTCCCCCATTTTAGGTTGTTTGTAAATGTAGAGCTGAAGTGTGTATCCAGCAGACTAAAAGTATCAAAGCTGTCCTGCATGTTGATTAACCATGTGGTTGGAATAATGCCATCAACCGGATTTCCGTGCATTCGTTCTACAATCGATTTGTCGGCAATCCATGAGCGTTCATCAATCCAAACTAACTTTTCATCGACGTCGACAAATGAGAAGTAACGGCAGGTCTCATTAATTACATCAAAAAATTCACGAAATCTAGGATGCCAATGAATTTGATTGTGGGGTGCGTCAAATCTAAATATCGTGGAAAGGTCGCAATATTTACGGTACGTGCTCAGCATCACTGGATCTGTTGATCCATTGTCTGCTATGACAAGATTTTCGAGGCCGACAATTCTGGCGTGATGCTGAATCCAGCTTTCCATGAGCAAAGGCTCATCTAAGACTTTTACGCACAATTTTAGAACGGAGGCGTTCGAGCGAAGCTTATCGACGATAGTTACTTTATCTGTATCCCAATTGTAAATCGGCATTTCCTCTCCTCAGGGGGATCCATCTTGGACTCGCTGTCCAGTACCGTTTGCGAAATCCTAAGCGCAGACATGTTCAAGAAACGAGTGATAGATTTCCTCATCGATCCGAAAGTCCCCGAGTAGCTCGATATCTTGCGATAGGAAGGCGTTGTGCTGTCCTCTTAGAGCACCAATTTGCGACTGTACAAGGTTCATCACGCCTATGGATGCCAAACGACTCCCGGGTTTAGAAAACAGGGCATTGTGCAAGCCGGAACCAGCTAGACCAAGAACTAACTCCGCGTCCCGGAAAAGCGCAATCTGTTGAGGCCATATCAAATCTTCGATGGCAACGGAAGTAAAGCCGTAACGGGCGGCTGCTAAGTCAATCAAAGCGTCTTCATTAACGCAAAGGCGCTTTGGGGCGGCAGGATTACTAAAACGTTGCCTCGTGATGAAGACGCGGCGGAGAGGTTGTTTCGATGCCGGTATGTCAAGCCGATCAAGTAATTCCGCAAGCATCTCGTTGACAGCCGGATGGAATCTTTCGTTCTGCAATGGCATTGTTGGCAGGATAGCGTGGCGAAGACGGATTCGCTCCGTCTCGGGCTGAAAGAATTCGATATCCGATGTCTCAACTGAGAGGTAATCGACCAGAATTCTTAAAAGCCACTGCGGAGCCGATTGATCTAGAAGGATGCGATATTGTAAACCCGTGGTCCGGAATGCGTGGCGGCCTATGAGAATGCGGAAGAGTAATTCAATTAGAAAATGTCCGTAGACCTGAATGCCGTGCCCAATCGCGACAAGGCAGGGGGTCTCGATGACTCTGATGGGCAGGGATCTCGCGGCGTGCAGTACCGCGTTGTCGCCGTCTGTGATGCCGAGACCCTGAGCGACGTAAGGGGGCATGATCTCTGTCGACGTGATCAGTTGGTTATTCAGCCAGATCTGCCCAGCTCCGGAAACGAGGGCATCTGAGACTGAATAGCACGCAATATCGCTCTCAGCCCAATGATGGTAGTCGTGGTGCCACCTGACGAGCCATTCGTGAGCAAAACGCTCCGTGTTAGGAAGTAACGGAAGGGGTTGACTACCTCGGGCAAGCGGAGCGACTTGGTATCGTGAGATTTGCAGTCCAAAGTCCGCTGCAGTTGTAAGCTCCGTAATCATGGGGGGGCACCCGTCGAATACGAGCGAGAATGTTTTTCTTCGATATTGTCTTTAACTATCTTGATGATTTCTGTTAGCGCCTTTAGTTGAGAACCGCAGCATCGAAGATCGCTCAGATCGGCAGGTGGTCCAGAAACCTGCGCAGCGAGTTCCGATCGCGCGGTTACCCGACGGATTCTATCGGAATAACTCAAAGTCAATCTCCAGCGTCGGAATACATTCGGCTTGATCTCCTCCCGCCGACTGAACTTGTGCACCGATGGCCCGCCGATCGACTGCCGCGAGCACAGCTTTCGCCATGCCGCATCGCTCCGCGTAATCCGCTTGTGTGGTCTCATCGCTCGCTCAGTTGTTGAAAAACCGGAACCATTGTCCAGATCCTCATGCGATGGAAATTGAGTACCGCGTGGTTACCGCTTGTCCAGCTGCTGCCGCTGCTCCATGTCATTACACCGATATGCGGCGCAGTTCCACGCTCCGTGAGTACACGAATGATATGAACAAGGGGCCGGACTGATATCTTATTCGGGTTCCCGCATCGCCTCTGAGCCGGTGCGCAATGCCCCTTCTGTCAGGTATGTAAGTATCGTTCGCTTTTCGATCAGTATATCGCCGGTGAGTGTCATGCCGGGAACGAGCCGCACATCTTTCGGCACGTTACGCAGATTCACTTTTTGGATGGCAACACGGACTTTGAAATAGGGGAGTACAGCTTGGTTATTGTCGTCGAGGGAGAAAGAGCCTTCGCTGATGCTTTTGACCACCCCGTGGACTGTGCCGTGCCGCAAGAATGAATAAGCATCCAGTTTGAGCGTCACCGGATCGCCAACCCGGATAAAGCTCATGTCGGCTGAACTGATATAAACCTCGGCCTCCACGGGGGCTCCCAAGGGCACCAAAGTAAATAGCGGTAGCTGTTGGACATTTGAGCCGGTGGCGCCCCCTCCGCCTGCGATGGAGCCTGCCGACATCATACCGATCTGAAGCACTATGGCATCGGCCGGTGCGTCAAGACTCGTCAGATCGTGAAGTTTCTGTGCTTTCTCCAGACTGTCCCGCGTCAGATCTCGGTCGTTACGATCGGTGACCAATTGGGTCGATGTAGTTGAGTACCATTGCTGCATATACGAATCCCGCTGCGCCTTCAGGGCCTCGGCGGTCTCACGATACTGATGCACCTGGTTTTGCGCGTCCGACAACAACCGGCTCATCTCCGTTTTTGTGTCGGTAGCTTGCATGACCTGGAGTTTGGACACATAGCCCTTCTCGAGTAAGGGCTGATATACATGTTCCGCATCGCCGGCAAGCTTGAGACGATTCGTATACTTGTCGACATCCGACTGGGCCTGTGCCATCTGCGCAAGGGCGCTATGAATCTGGCCATCGAAATTGGCTAAGTCCGAACGAACCTGCGCCTGCCTTTTGGTCCACAGGAGTCCCTGAATTGCCTGCTGCGCATCCGTGTTGGAAAATTCGTAGGGACGCCCGGCCAGCTCCGCCTCCTCGCGCGTAATTTGAGCGACGTCGCTTCCAAAGTGCTGCTGCAATTGCGACAAGTCCGCTTGGGTAAAGGTAGGGTCTAGAGTCGCGAGTGGCTGCCCCTTCCTGACAACTTGTCCGACCTTCACGTTGATCTTGCGCACAATACCGGTGTCAAATGGCGAGACGTAAAGCGACCCGGCTGTGGGTACAATCTTCCCCTGCACACTCGTGACCACACGATCAAGCTTGATGACAGCCATGAGTCCGAACGCGACTATGACCATCGCGGACAGTACGTAAAGAATAGTGTGCTCGCTGGCCGGTGCGGTACGCACGAACACCGCGGCCGTTTCAGACTCAAAGGCTCCGATTACCTCGCCAACAACAGATGTCCGACGGCGCAACGCGGGAAGCCGGCGAATAATGGCGGGAAACTTATTGACGACTTCTACGCTCACCGAGACGCCCCCCTTACGGCCAAGGGCATGTCCACGGCACGCGGATCGAGGTGCCGGTTCTGCTGATACCACATATGCTTGTAGATATCACAGCGTCGGAGCAGTTCGTCGTGCGTCCCCAGATCGTAAAACTTGCCGCGCTCAAGCACGAGTATGGCGTCGCATTCCACGAGCATTGACAGGCGATGTGAAATCGAGAGCACGGTCCGCCCCTTGGCCATGCGCTTGAGATTGGCGTTGACAATGGCCTCGCTCTCAGCATCGAGCGCACTGGTGGCCTCATCCAGAATGAGCAGGGGCGGATCTATGAGCAGTGCCCGCGCGAGCGCCAGCCGCTGGCGCTGGCCGCCGGATAAATTGGTCGCGCCTTCTTCCAACACGGTGTCGTATCCGCGTGGCAGGCGTTCGATGAATTCTTCCGCCCCGGCGAGTTGCGCGGCCCTCACGACGTCCGAAAAGGTGGCGTCCGACTTGGCGATGGCAATATTCTCGCGGATCGTGCCCGAGAACAGAAAGTTCTCCTGCGGCACGACACCAATATTCGTGCGCAAATGCATAAGATCGATCTCGCGCAAGTCCATGCCGTCGATCTTGATCATGCCTTCGTAGCTTGAGTTCAAGCGCTGCAATAGGCGGGTAACCGTGGTTTTGCCTGAGCCGCTACGCCCCATAATTCCGAGCATGGAGCCCGCCGGAACGTTGAAGGACACCTCATCCAAGGCATACGGCGAGTTCGGCGCGTAGCGAAATCGAACGTCCTTGAACGAGATCTCGCCCTTGATGGGCTGGCGGAGTCCGTTGGCGCGGGTCTCCTCCGGCGGCACGTTCATGATCGAGGCCACCTGACCGATAGCACCCCGTACTTCAGCAAGGTCCAACTGTATATGCGCGATCTTCACCAGCGGCGCGGCAAGACGCATGGACAGCATCGCGAAGGCCACCAATGCACCAGGATTGATCGATCCTGGGTTGTAAAGCACCAAATAGGCGCCTGCTGCAAGACAGCCGGAATAAATCAGTCGCTGGAACGGCAGAGTCAGCGTCTCAGGATAATTTGCCATGAGCCCCAACGCGTGTCGAGCTGCCGCGGATGCGGCAACTCGCTGGTCCCACTCCCGGCGCCGTCTCCCTTCAAGTGAAAGTGACTTGATGGTGCGGATTCCATAAAGCGTTTCAACCAGGTAGGAGCCCTTGGCCTGCTCTGCGCGTACGAATACGCCATGCAATCGGCTCAGCGGTTTCAGAAACACAAATATAATCAGGAAGATGATGCCGGCAAGCGTGAAGGCCATTAGCGACAACTTCCACTCTAGGATCAGCATCGCCGGTATGAGTCCGATGAGCGGCACTGCGTCCACAAAAGCGCCGAAGAGCTGACCCGTCAGGAAGTTTCGAATCATTATGATCTGATTCAACTTGGTCAGAGTGCGCCCTGTAGGTTCGCGCTCGAAGTAGTCCATCGGCAGCTTCAACACCTTATCGAGAATATAAAGGTTGAGCCGACCATCAATGCGCGTCGTAGCCACCTGCGTCATCACGCGGCGGAGATAGCCCAATATCGTCTCGAAAATGATGAGGATAAAAATCGCGCCGACCAATACATTGAGCGTGGAATGCGAGTTATTGACCAGCACCCGATCCAGAATGATCATGAAGATGAAGGGCGGGGCGAGGGCGAAAACCGTGCTAATAATTGCGGCCGTGCCGATTTCATAGAAAAGCTTACGTTCTCGGCGCACCTGGGCGATCAGCCAAGCGATTCCAAAGGGCTGCTGCTCATCGTCACTCGCATGCATGCGCTTGACAAGAATCGCCTCGCCTTCCCACACCTCAGCGAGGTGTAGTTCATCGATTGCCACTACGGCATCTTCGTTTGCGTTCGGATCTCGAATTACGGCTACCGTTCCCTTGGCTGGATCCGATCGCGCATCTTCGAGAATCAAGGCGCCGCCATCCTTTGCACGCAGTATTGCGGGCAGCGTGCGGGTGAGGCGTGGCAGTTCCTCAAATGTCATGTGCAGCGCGCGGGCCTCCAGACCGATCTCACGCGCCAATGCGATTAATGTCGGGGTGTCTGGTTCTGCGGACCCAAGTGCAAAACGCCTTCGTAATTGATCGACGCTTGTCTCCACGCCTAAGCGGGAGGCCAGGGCGGCGAGGGCCCGAAGCGACGTGGAAATACCCGCTTCACCGCCTAATGGTTTGGTTTCTGTCGCGCTTTGCATATCTCTCGGCAAGTTAGGGAGTGAAGCCTAACTATAACGGACATGCAAAATAGGGGCCTAATTTATGAAAACTGATGCATATTTTCTATTGTATTGCCTGATTTCGACCGTCGTAGGTCAGACCGACCCGAGTCGCGACGGGCGGGGTCAGTACTGGGCAATGGACTTCGACCAAGATCAACTGGCCAATGGGAGAAAGTTTCGCGTGCTAACGGCAATAGACAAGTGGCATCGACAGAGAGTTGCGCCGCAGGCAGATTGCATGCCTGCGGGCCGAGGCGCCGTGGATGTCATGAACAAGGTCGCGCTCAGCCGTCAGCCGCCCTAGGTGATAACTGTCGATTACGGAACGAAATTAGTGGACCGAAAATCGCGCCAACCCCACATTTGCCCCGGTCCGCCTATAGCAAGCTGTCGACCACAGCCGGGGCTTCATTGAGGGAGTATGACAGGCATGTCGAAAGTGCGAGATACTCACCGCTCCCTGGTTCATTTGGTTTTCAGCTTGGAAACTGTCGCGCGGCGCGCTGAGGATTTCGATATCGACCCTGGACGAACGGTCAAATATCCAGTGAGGAAACCAAATTGAAAGTAGCCGCCATGACCATGTTCTACAACGAGAACGTAAATCTTCCAATTTGGACAAAGTATTACGGCAACGATCTAGGAGTCGAAAATCTATTCGTCATTGACCACGGCTCCACTTCGGATTTTTCAGACGTGCTTCGCGGAGCGAATGTAATCAGGCTGCCCCGGAGTCCGTTTGATGACCATGGGCGAGCGATAATGTTATCGCATTTCCAAAATGGGCTACTGACGGTCTATGACTACGTGATCTGCACGGACACGGATGAACTTATCATTCCCGATCCGGAGAAATATAAGAATATTCCCGACTACGTTAGCAAGAAAAATCCGTCTTACGCGACGGCTATCGGGCTTAATCTAATTCATCTCCCGAACCGCGAGCCGGCGATTGATCTAAAGAGGCCTATTTTGGAGCAAAGATCCTCCGTTCGTTTTGTTAAACCAATGTGCAAAACTCTGCTGTCCCGTATACCGCTTAAGTGGCATTCAGGGTTTCACAGCTCATCGGAACCTGCAAATTACGACAAGGATCTCTTTCTGTTTCACATCAAATATATGGATGCCGGCACTGGCGTCTCGCGGCTGGCGCTTACTCGAGGTCTGGAATGGAGTAACCCACGGATCGGCGCGCATCAGAGAATTTCGGACGAACAGTATATTAAGTATTTTGAGAACGCGCAGAAACTTCCAATCCAAGAGGACAATTTTGACTTTGAATCCGACCTGAGTGCCGAGGAACCGGGCTATCAGGCCCGCGAACTTCATCGTGTACCGGAGCGGTTTAAGGGCAAGTTCTAGTCAATCTGGGATTCGATGCGTTTCCCGGGGTATTGCGTTGATAGAATCACGGCCTTAAATTCCTGACAGTGGATCGAATACTCTTTAGGATTCTCGGCAAATGCAAATCCGGCTCGAGCCTCGCGTGGGTCGGCACTATGTTCACGGCGCCGCAAGCACAACGACCACTACAGAAGTAGTCTCGCGCTTTCCGAATAATCATACCCGACGGCCGCCATTGATGTTTTTTGACCCAGGCGATACGGCGCTCGGCAAGCATGTTGCGCGGCCAAAGATGATCGCCCGGGCCCCCCTATATTGCCATCATGTAGTAAATGCCTTGCATACGGGCCTTCGACTTGTAGCCGATTCTTCGGGTTGGATCGCCCTCGATCAGGTCTTGGATACGCCGGAGGCTTGCACGAAGCAGATGGTCCGTTTGTCGACAGCGGACAATCAATTCTGGCGCGAGGACACGGACGTGGATTTCTCGGACGGAGGATACGTCTCAGCTCGTCTGGATAATCCTGATTACGAGATTCCGGGAACAACGTTTTCACTCTTATCGGAAGAGCCGTCAAATTATGGCTCCTGGCTATTCCGGATATTGCCGAAACTCGCGATTGCCAAGGCCATGGGGCTGTCCGACTTTCGAGTGTCCTGTTGGTGTCCTCGTTCATTTCAGCGGGATCTTCTACAAGTATTTGGTATCGAGGATAGTCGCATTATCGATATCAAGCCGAGCAAGACATATCGATACGACGACCTTTACGTTCCAACTTGTCCGAACCCTCAGGCATATCTAAACGAGATGACCGTTCAATTCGTCGCAGAGACGTTGGAGCGGCATCGGGTGAAACGGGAGCGGAGTCGGTGTTTCTACATATCACGTCTCAAACATGCGCAAAGAAAACAATTCGTTAATGTACGGCATTTCGTCGACGAGGCGCGGTTCATAGAGCAGTTATCAAAGGCCGGCTTCGAGATTATCGAACCAGAGTCGCTGAGTATTTTGGAGCAAATCCGATTGTTCGCGAGTGCGGCGATGGTCGTTGGTGCATCCGGCGCTGCGATGTTTAACACGGTGTTTTGCGAACCGGGTACGGTCGTATTCGACATTGAAGCATTTCCGCATTGGCTTCATGCGCATGCGAATTACTTTTCGTCACTTGGCCATAACTATATTATGGCCTTTGGTACAGCTGACTCAGCGGATGAGTCCGGATCTCATAAGCGCTGGACACTAGATGTTGATTTAACCGCTGAAATCGTCGTTAGAGTCCGCGACCTGTTGATCTGAGATTCAGGCCGCTAATCCTGTAGGCCGGCGTTTCCTCGTGAAGCGGGCAGCGCTATTTCTGCTCGACACGCAACGGATATCGTACGATGTTGCGGTTTCGTCCAGCTCCGTACGTATATTGAGTCAGATACAGATACGCACTTGAGCCGACAGCTTCAAAGCTCAACGATTTACTGTCCTGATCTATCAGAGAAGGGTAATAGTAGCCATGCTGTCCCTTAGTTCCTCCACCCGGAGTGTAGACGGGAATCTCCATGACCTGAACCGGGGCTGTCCAATGAATCAGATCGCTGGAGGTTTGTGCAATTGCGGCCGACTTGTGGTCCTTGTTTCCGGAATCCATTTCGACAATGACAAAACCGTTGCGGACTACAGAGAGGCTTCGAACGGGGGCGTGGTGGATGTCTGCTAATGGTTTGCACTGAGATTGCTTTCTGTCCATAGAGTCTTTATTCGGTCGGATAAAGCTGACGTTGAAACCATCACCATCCCATCCCTTCCAACTCTTTGCATCCTTCAGTTCCGTCGCTCGGAGTAGACACTCGCCGCTTTGTTGCGGAGGGTCTGAGGCCACAGAGACTAAGACATAGTACGCGCCGTTGAACTTGACGATATTCGATGGAACTAAAGCGCCTGCTGTCGTGGTGATATCCGGGCTAAACGGGCGGGAGGGGCCCGCTACGAATCGAGATTCGACGTCGCGGCCTTCTGAGAACCGGAAACCACCGTCGCTAGATTTGACTAGTGTGATGGCAGCGTACCAACAGGACCCCTTGGTTGCGTCGCTCTTTCCACAGCGAATATTGTGTCGATCGGGGTGGTAGTCCATGCTCACCAACGCATAGACGTCGTTCCCATTCGTCGTATAGAAGCTTTCGAGCCAACCTTGATCATCGAAGTGGCTAGGATCCGGATCAAGGGGCGCACTGTAGATGACCTGGCAATTGTTCCTAAGATGGTTGAAGTCCGGTCCGACCATAGCTCGATTATTGGCTGCAGCCGCTATGAGATGTACGTTCCCTTTAGCGTCTCTGAACGCGCGTGCAGCGGCATCGGGCACGTCGTCATCGGCGCACTTGTCGTTTGAGTAGCTGTAAACGGTCTCTTCATGTCCGATGGGCGTGAAGCTGAGAACGGGAGCCGGTGGCGATTGCGCAAACGCTTCCGCCTGGATGGTTGCGCCCACGATGGCTAGGACCGTAGCCGGGATCAAACGCCATGCATGCATCATTGAGATCACCTCATCCGGTGCTGGGGGGACTCTCGCATCATTTCACTTATTATATCAAATCGGCCAATTTCGTATACCTCCGGGCATTTGTGTGGATAAGAGAACTTGCTTCCGTGCTTAGCGCCGAACGCCGAAAGAGGCCTTAGAAAGGCGGCGGCCGATGGTCAACTCATTGCCGACCTAACCCAGTATCGATGCGCGCGATTCGGCGAATCTGCGCTTTGGCTTTCAATTACCTTGCAAAGCTCAGCAATACGAGGAGTTTCCGACGCTAAGATTCATCCGGAGTCAGAATGCCGGAATACAGAGGTAATTCTTGACATTTATATAGTCAAAGAAAGCTCCAACTACTTTGTACCTGTGCGACTCCAGCCACTTCCAGAAGGCTTCTTCGTTGGCCTGAACCACCTCAATCGCTAGTACTGGTCGCGACCGGGCGATGATTTTCTCGGCGCCGGCCAGCACGTCCAACTCCGTGCGCTCCACGTCAAGCTTAATGAAACCGATTCTTCCCTCAAATGCCAAATCATCGAGTCTGACGCAATCAATCTCGCCGGTACTCTCAGCGGCGCTGAATGCGGTGCCGCCGAGATTATTGGGTTGAGAAGAAACGATGCTTACGCGTCCCGGCTTGCTACCAACGGCGACGCCCAGATGGCGCAAATCAATCTTTGCCTTAGCTTTCGCATTCAATTCGACGCTCGCCGAAAGTATGGCGATCGCTTCAGGATTGGCTTCGATAGGATAAATGCGAGTCGCATCCGTGTGATGCGCATAGAATAGGCTGTGGTTTCCCACATTCGCGCCGATGTCCAACACCGTTATCTGCCTCTGAATCAGATCACGATGGCGGAGCAATTGATTCAGTTCGTAAAATGTGCCGTTGAGATGAAATTTTTGAATGTGGTCCAACGGATTGGCCACGCTGAAGGCAGTGGTGACTTTTTCCAGCCCTACGGTCGCGCGCTGCATGTAAGACCTCACTTAGTGGCTTTATCTACCATGCTAGCTGCGCCAGCATTCATTCGCCTGTGTTGTGTTGGATCCCAGATCATGAATTCCGGCATCCGACGTTCAGCCCTTTTGAGCGATCGCCCAAACCACTGACGGATATTTACTTTGAT
>Ga0207022_10181_pt1 | contig 17066 bp, 15 predicted proteins | sample Alteio_BWMinCont_46_FD_153307 | JGI IMG/M metagenome (GOLD analysis project Ga0207022, IMG submission 153307) | Enriched cells from forest soil in Barre Woods Harvard Forest LTER site, Petersham, Massachusetts, United States -... | ecosystem: Environmental > Terrestrial > Soil > Temperate forest >... | reverse complement strand
GTGGGGGCCAGTGCAGAATCTTGCGCGAACATTTGCGAACCTGAGGTCAGTAGGGCGATGGCAAAAAGGATTAAGGTGTTCGTTCTCACGTGGTATCGTTCAAGCCGTCACTACGGGACGCGATCCTCTAAAGGCGTAATACACGATATACAAATAACAAATAACCGGAAGAATGAATGCGTGATGGATCCCCACTCGATCAGCCAGAGCGCCCTGAATCACAGGAATAATGGCCCCTCCAACGATTGCCATAATTAGCAAACCAGAGCCATCTCCGGTCAGCGGACCAAGTTCCGCGATCCCCAGAGTAAAAATGCTGGGGAACATTATCGAATTAAAAAATCCCACGAGAAGAATACTCCACATCGCGACATGACCCAACGTGAACATGGAAACACAAACCAGCAGACACGCCGTACCGGCGGCAATGCCCAACACTGTGCCGGTGCGAACCTTTTGCAGAATCGCCGAGCCGACGAATCTGCCGAGCATGGCGCCTCCCCAATAATAAGAAACGTAGCGAGCCGCAACCAGGACGGAAACGTTGCCGATGTTCGACTGGCTAAGATAGTTAATCAGAAAACTTCCAATCGCGACCTCGGCGCCCACATAAACGAAAATCCCAACCGTTCCCAGTACGAGGTTGCGATGCTTCCATACACTGGTTTGCGGACCCGCCGCTCCGTGACGTTCCGCCTGCGGCATCGCCGGCAATTTGAACAGCGCAATGGCGACTCCGAGCGCGAAGAGAGTAAGCCCAATAACAATGTAAGGCAATTTGATCGACGAGGCCTCGTGAATCCGGTATGCCTGCAACGCCTCGGGGGACAACTGGCGCACACTTTCCATGCTCAGCGGAACCGCAGTCAGAATGAGCGCGCCGCCGAGGTAAGGACCGATAGTTGTTCCCAACGAATTGAAAGCTTGTGCGAGATTCAACCGGCTCGAAGCCGTCTCCGCGGGGCCAAGCACGGCGACGTAAGGATTCGCCGCAACCTGCAACGCGGTAATTCCCGCCGCCAGAATCATGAGCGCCGTCAGGAACAGCGGATACGATGCTGCGCGTGCCGCAGGTATGAAAAGGAATGCGCCTAGACCCATGGTGAAGAGCCCCACGACCATTGTTTTGTGGTAACCAATCCAATCGATGAGCTTTGCGGAAGGAATAGAGAAGATAAAGTATGCCGAAAAGAAAGAAAACTGAATCAGCATTACCCGAGCATAAGTCAGGTCGAAGATGGATTTGAGATGCGGCACCAGCACGTCATTCAGCACGGTGACGAATCCCCACATGAAGAAGAGGGTAGTCATCACTGCCAAAGCGCCCTTGTAAGTAGAGGACGGTGCTACCGCCGTGGTTGGAGTTTTAAGGTTCGCAATTGCCATTGAATCGCTGCTCGCTCCGACGCAGTCACCTGCGGACTCTGGGTCAACGTTTCAGCATCATAACATCGAGACTTGGACCCGCACGCGGTTTTGTGCCGGAAAAGTAATCGTTCTTAATACCGCCGAGGCAATCACTTGGACTGCCGCTCCTATCGCGAGTATGCTATGTCGGAAATCATCTTGCTTCGGCGACGCGCGCTCATGAATCTTAATTCAGCTGCGGCTAATATTCTCGCTCTTGCACTAGCCATTTCGACTCTGCATCCCCACGCTCTCTCGCAAACAGCCGCGCCGGAAAAAAGTGCGAACCAGAATCCCAGCAACGTTCGCAGCGCGATCTCGATTTACGATTTAGAGAGTAAGAGCGTTCGCGTCGTTTACACGGCGGACAAACTCTGGGAAGCGCCGAACTGGTCGCCCGACGGAAAGTATCTGCTCGCCAACTCCGAGGGCAAGCTTTACCGTTTCAGCCTTGATGCCAACGAGAAAGCGCAACCGGAGAAACTGGGCCTAGACGCCGCCTACGAATGCAACAACGACCACGGCCTCTCCGCCGACGGCAAACTGCTGGCGTTTTCCGCGAAATATGGCTCTTCGCAGGAATCGCGGGTATTCGTGGCTTTTTCCGATGGCACGAAACCCCTGCTGATTACTGAGAACCATCCGAGTTATTTTCACGGCTGGTCTCCCGATGGAAAATGGCTGGCTTTTGTCGGCAAGCGTGGCGACCACTTCAATATCTTTCGTATTCAAGGCGGTGGAACTGAGCAACAGCTTACTTCCAGCGCGGTCGATGATGACGGCCCGGACTACTCGCCGGATGGTAAGTGGATTTATATCAATTCCAACCGTTCTGGCGGCTGGGACATCTGGCGATTTCCCGCCGACGGCGCTGGGCCAGGCGACGGGAAGGCCGAGCGCATTACCAGCGATGAACTGGAAGATTGGTTCCCGCATCCTTCACCAGATGGCAAATGGATGATCTTTTTATCCTTTCCAAAGGGCACGCCAGGACACGGCGTCAAAACGAATGTTCAACTTCGCATGATGCCCCTGCCGCAAAGCGCCGCGCAGCAAGCCGCAGCCGGAGCCGGGGCCGGGGCTATTCAAGTCCTGACCCATTTCTTTGGCGGACAGGGAACGATCAACGTCAACTCGTGGTCGCCCGATTCCAAAAGGTTCGCGTTTGTCAGCTACGAAGTGTTGCCGTAGTCATGCATCACAGAGCCAAAGAGAAATCTCTGGATTTTATTCTCTGTGACTCTGTGTCTCTGTGGTCAAGGCACCTTTCCCTACGCGTACGGGATCACGCGTTTCTCGTCACTGCTTTGGCGCGCCAGTTCCAGCACTCGCATCACGCTCAACGCGCCTTGCGGGGTGACGGCGAGCGCCGCCTTCCCGAGAATCGCATCGCGAACATTCGCATAATATTCGCGATAATCACCGGGCTCCGTGGGAACGGCGCGCTCCGTGACTTTGTCTCCTTCCACCTGCGAAAGGGTGCCCCATGCTTCTTCAGGTTCTTTGCCCCAGTCTGGTCCCTCTGGAAGTTCGCCGCGCTTTAGCGCGTTCTCCTGGGGATCGAGCCCGTACTTAACGTAAGAGCCCTTGGTTCCATGAATCAGGAAGTGGGGCGACGGCTTACTAGCCAGCATGGTTCCGCGCAGCAAAACTCGCAGCCGCGGATACCGCAAAGTAAGATCAAACGCGTCGTCGACTACGGCTCCATCGCGCTCCACGCGTATATCCGCGCTAATCGCCTCGGGCGTTCCGACCAGTGTGAGCGCCTGATCAATCAAGTGCGGTCCGAGATCGAAGAACACGCCGCTTCCCGGCCCTGCTTGTTCGCGCCACGCCCCAGGCCGGAGCTGCAAACGGTAGCGATCATAATGCGACTCGAACAACACGACGCGGCCGAGAGCGTCCGATGCGAACAGATTGCGAACAGTCTTGAAGTCGCCATCGAAGCGGCGACTCTGATAAACCGAAAGCAGGCGTCCGCACTTTTCCGCCTGCGATACCAGTTCCGCGGCCTCTGCGTAGGTGGTGGCAAATGGCTTGTCGATCACAACGTGGCGTCCGGCCAGCAAGCATTGCCTCGCCAAATCGAAGTGGGAGACGTTGGGGGTCGCGATCACGACCAGCTGAATAGAATCCGACGCAAGCAGTTCCTCAACGCTGCGCGCGACGCGAACGTCCGGATAGGCGCTAGCAGCCTCAGTTCCCTTCCGCTGCAGGATGGCGGCAAGCCTCAGACCCTTAACCGCGCGGATCACCGGAGCATGGAAGGTGCGCCCGGCAAATCCGAAGCCGATCAGACCAACGTTAATGGGTTGCGCTTCCGGGGTCACATGGTTTCCTCAATCATGGCGAGGAAGAATACCACAGTCGGGATCGAGGTCTCTCCCGGAACGCGCCAAGGAAATCTCGATGTCATCCCGAGCGCAACATTGCGATTGGCCCTATCAATCGCAATGTGGAGTTGAGGGACCTGGTGTTGGAACCTGGGTACGAGCCCAAGCCCTTAGCCATCGATCCCGAGGGTGCCCCATCCTTTCCGCGTTCCGTGCGGATTGTCTCCAGGGTTCCCTAGCTTTTGTAGGAAAGGGAACCGAGGGCAGGCAGACTCCTCAAAGAGCCCACTTTTCCCTTGACCCATGATTTCCATGCAGCTAACATAATATATACATCATTAGCTGTTTGATAACAGGAGTGGCAATTCAGCTATTTGACAATTCATCCGTTGTCCGCAGCCGCGCGGGAAGAAGCCTCAGCTGGGTATCCCTCCGCTAAGTCCTTTGGAAGGGATATTTTAGAGGGGTATCTCCGAACCTTAGCCTTTGTTTTCATAGATATAGAAAGAAAACGCATTTTTTCGAGTATATACCCTGTACTCAAGGGTAAACCATGCGGGACGGTAAGTAACCAGTCGGTAAACATCCGAACCGCAACGAAGACCAACACCAGGTCCCTCGACTCCACATTGCGATTGATAAGGCCAATCGCAATGTTGCGCTCGGGATGACAGCAGAGATCTATGCTGTAACACCAACCGCTTCACAGCTTTAGCGTCGGCATGAATCGCGGCGGTCTTCGAGCTTGTATCGTTTGCTCGAAGCTGTAGGCGATTTTCAGAAGCGTGGGTTCGCTCCAGGCGCGGCCGAAGAATGAGATCCCTACTGGCAGGCCGAAGACGAATCCTGCGGGGACTGTGATATCGGGATAGCCGGCCACTGCGGCGGCGTTTGAGCTGCCGCCTAAGTCGTGATCGCCGTCGGCCAAATCGGTGAGCCATGCCGGGCCGGCTGTGGGCGCCATGATTGCGTCGAGATGAAATTGATCCATGACTGCGTCGATGCCTTCCTGGCGCGAGAGGCGATGGTTCGCCTCCAGAGCGTCGGTGTATTCCTTTTCGCTGAGCGGGCCCTTGGCTTCGGCCTTGATGAAAAGATCCTGGCCGAAATATGGCATCTCTTTGTCGCGGTTGGATTCGTTGAATTCGATTGTGTCCTTCAACGACGCGGGCGCTCCTGGACGATTCGCGAGGTACACATTGAGGTCAGCCTTTAATTCATACAGCAGCACCACAAGTTCGGTCTTATCGAATTTTCCATGAGTAGGCAGGTCGGCGGGATCGATGATTTCGGCGCCTTGGCGCTTCATGGCGTCGATCAGGTTGTTCATCAGCTGATCCTGAGCGTCGTTCGCGCCGAAATATTTGCGGGCTACGCCGATGCGGGTGCCGCGTAGTCCGTGAGGATCGAGAAACTTTGTGTAGTCGGGCGCTGCTTTGTCTTTGCTCGTCGAGGTCACGCTATCGTGCGGATCGACTCCGGCCAGCGCGCCCAACAAAATCGCGGCGTCGCGCACGGTGCGGGCCATGGGGCCAGCCGTGTCCTGACTGTGGGCGATGGGAATGATTCCGGCGCGGCTGATCAAGCCGAGCGTGGGCTTAATGCCGACAAGTCCGTTCGCCGAAGCTGGACAGACTACAGAGCCGTCGGTTTCGCTGCCTACCGCGACCGCGCAGAGATTGGCTGCGGTTGCGGCGCCTGAGCCGGAACTTGATCCGCAGGGATTGCGGTCGACCACGTAGGGGTTCAGAGTTTGTCCGCCGCGGGCGCTCCATCCGCTGCTGGAGTGGCTGGATCGAATGTTCGCCCACTCGCTGAGGTTTGTCTTGCCCAGGATCACGGCGCCCGACTCGCGCAGTTTCTGCGCGATGAAAGAGTCGCGCGCCGGCTTCGATCCCAGCAGAGCTAAGGAGCCAGCGGTCGTCTGCATGCGGTCGGCGGTATCGATGTTGTCTTTGATCAGGACCGGAATGCCGTGCATGAGCCCGCGCAGGTGTTGGTCTTTTCGTTCTTTGTCGAGAGCTTCAGCTATGTCCAGCGCGTCGGGATTGATCTCAATTACGCTGTTGATTGTCGGACCGTGCTTATCGATTTCCTCGATCCTGGCCAGATATTTTTCGGCGATGGAACGGGCAGTGAATCTTCCCGAAGCCATTCCTGACTGCAGATCGGCGATGGTGACCTCATCCAAATCGAATGGTTTGATCTGCGGCGTGGGAGAATCGGTGAGTTCGCGGGCTCTCGCTAAAGCTGGCAACATAGCCGCGCTAACTCCGGCTAAGGCGCTTCTCTGCAAGAAGAGTCGGCGCTGCGGCAAAGCACAATTAAGGAACGCATCTTCTTCGTTTGGCAAACCACCATCTCCTGTGAAGCGATATTGGCATCAATGAAAACGGAATTATAGGGCAGCGGTCGGTTACGCTTGTCAAATGAGATTACAAGGGCAGTTCAGGACGCTACTTCGATGCAAACGTGATTACAGACGAAATCGAAAGTAACGGCGACAAGGCAGGATGACGACGCATGATCTTGCGCCCGGGCAACGTCTTTAATTTGTTCCCTACTTACACTTTTTGCTTGGCTTGAATCGTCTTGCGTATGCGCCGAAGTTCCATGAAACAGAGTCCGGTAGTGGTGCAAAGAACACAGCCCATCATTATGATCACTTTAATATCCATTCGCGCGGGCTCCTGTCCCGTCTGTGTGACCTGTGTAGCTGCTGCAGATTTGAACACCCGGTTCAGACTACGCCATTCAAAAGATACAATAAAAACAGGGATGTCGCTGTTACCATTCTAGTTTCGCAGCCGGCCCACCCGGCTGGTAGTAAAAAAGTTCAAATTCTCACAGCGCAGGCTATAATAAACTTTCATGCCCAGATATTCCATCGTTGTGCCCCTGCACAATGAGCAGGAGAACGTCACCGATCTCTACGACCGGCTTAAGGCGGTCATGGAAATTCATGGCGAAAGCTTTGAGATTGTGCTGGTGGACGATGGTTCACGCGATCGGACGTTCCCTCTTCTGCGCGAGATTGCTGCCATCGACAGCCGGGTCACAGTGGTGAAATTGCGCCGGAACTTTGGGCAGACCTCCGCGCTGGCCGCTGGTTTCGACCACTCACGCGGCGATTATATTATCGCCATGGACGGCGACTTGCAGCACGATCCCGCCGACATTCCCATCTTCCTCGAGAAGATTGCCGAGGGCTATGACATCGTCAGTGGATGGCGCAAGCGACGCATCGATAATCTTTGGCTGCGCCGCATTCCTTCACGCTGCGCCAACTGGCTGATGGCGAAGCTGAGCGGCGTGAGTATTCACGACTTCGGAACAACCTTCAAAGCGTATCGGCGCGAGGTTCTCGAGCAGGTACCGTTGTATGGCGAGTTGCACCGCTTCATCCCTGCGCTGGCCTCGTGGTATGGGGCTTCGATCATTGAGGTTCCCATTCGCAACGTTAACCGGGAGCGCGGAGCGTCGCATTATGGCATCTCGCGCACCTTCCGCGTGTTCTTCGATCTGATTACGATTCGATTTTTGCTGCGATATCTGGCGCGTCCGCTGCACTTTTTCGGTACCCTCGGAATGCTGAGCATGTTGGGAGGAAGCGGAGTCGCAAGCTGGCTGCTGGTGGATAAATTTCTAAATCATTCTGACACCATGACTCAGCATGGTCCGCTTATGATTTTCGCTGCAGTCTTGCTCCTGGCGGGCTTGAACCTGCTGGCGGTCGGCCTACTTGGCGAAATGCAAGTGCGGCACTACCACGAACCCACGCGGCGCGCACCTTATTCTGTCGATCGCGTTCTTCGCGCCCAGAGCAGCGAGGAACATACCATCTCGGAGTAATCGAAAACCGGACGTGCATCCGCCCGTCCCCCATACTCTGCTACTTTCCGAACGCCTCTTTATTTACCACGTACGGCATCCTGGTGATGTCGCCGCCGTAGTTTTTCTCTAACACATCGATGAGCCCTTGCGCGCAGCGTCCCGCCATACCTTTATTCGGATCAGTCGACAAGCGAGTGATCTGTGCCGCGCTGGCGAAATGCGGATATAGGCGGCAGCGGTCGAAAATTGCGGGGTCTCGCAACTCTGAATCTGCGGGCAATGGTTCTTGTTCGTAGACATCCAGCGCCGCGCCCGCAATCCATTTTTCGCGAAGCGCTTTCACTAGTGCTTTTTCTTCAACCACTGGCCCTCGCGAATTGTTTACCAGATAGGCCGTCGGCTTCATCATGCGCAGCGTACGCTCGTTGAAAAGATGGTAGGTGGGCGTTGAACTCTCGCCCTCACGCAGCAGCGGCACATGCACGCTGACGAAGTCGGCATCGCGCAACGCCTCGCCGAAGTCGACATATTTGATCCAGTTTTTGTCGTGAGATATTCCGCGCGCGTGGCGCAAGTCCATGGTTTCCTGAATGGCTTTGACGTATTCGTGATTCTGATAGGCCGTGTCGTAGCACAGAATGTTCATGTCGAAGCCGGCGCACTTCTTGATGAGCGCCAGCCCAATGCGGCCGGTACCAATGACGGCAATCGTTTTGCCGGTAACTTCGTCTCCCAGAAACGGCAGGTAGGGATGCCAGTATCCCCATTGGTTTTCCCGCGTCAGATGCTCTGCCGGCCACATCTTTCGCGCCAGCACGCCCAGCATAAAAAACGCGAACTCCGCCGTTGCCTCTGTGAGTACGTCGGCGGTGTGGGTGAAGGGGATTTTGTAACGGTTGGCGTCGGCGCGATTGATGTTATCGAAGCCGACCGCGATTTGCGCTACAACCTTTAGACTTCCCTTCCCTGCCTCGAATACTTCGGCATCGATTTTGTCGCGCAAGGTCGTGATCAGTCCGTCGACACCGGATTTCACTTTCTCGATAATCAAACTCTTGGGCGGCGCTTCGGGATGGGGATAGACCTCGACGTCATACCCCCGTTTGCGCAGCAGGTCAATAGATTCCCCAATGTCGCAGGTGGCAAAAACACGGAATTTTGCAGTCATGGCTGTCTGTTAGCTCGCTGGTTGGAAATCTTGCAGATACGCTGACTCGCACGCATCGAATTCAGCCGAGGATCATCTTACCCTATTGAATTGATCGATGCGATCAGGCCAACCGAATAGAAGAGATGGCTTGCAGCCAAAAAGGCCCTCACCTAAATAATCGTAATCACATGACAAAATCATTCCAGGTCCGAGTTAACTTCCAAAAACTCGGGTTAATTCATCCAGTATTGATGAACACTTCCATGAGACACACATTCACCATTCTGTGCAGTCTAGTCTTGGTCGCAGCTTTGGCGGGACAAAGCAACCCTCCGATGGCCGCGCAGCAACCCTCCAAAGACGTTCACACGGTCACAGGCGTACTCGAGGGCCCACGAACAGTCGTTTTCGACACGGCCAAGGATTCCTGTGAACTGATCGACATTCCGGACGCGCCCGCCCGCGCGTTCCGCGATTACAAGGGAACGGTCCACCTGGTTGCCTCGCACTACAAAATGCGCCAGAACCTTGGGCCTACTCTCGAGGGCACAAAACACAGTTGCGTCGTGGCCTACAATTCTGTGCACGATCCCAACCCCGCGGACTACAACGATTCCACCTGGCTCGATTCGTTCTATAGCCTCGACGGGAAGAATATTGTTGCTTTGGGGGCACATGGAGTATCACGGCTGGGAGCACAAAGGCATGTGCCACTCGCAGGATGACAATGCCTGTTGGTACAACGCCGACACCTTCCACCTTTCAGACGACGGCGGTTACCACTTCCAGTCGTTCCAGGCGCCTGCGAATTATGTTGTCGGCCTGCCCTTCAAGTATGAGATCGACCGCGGTCCTGAGGGTTATAGCGTAGACACCAACATCATAAAAGTCGGACAGTGGTACTACGCCATGGCGACCGATTGGCCCTGGCCTCCGAACTGCACCCCGGAGAAGGGTCCAAGCCATTGTCTGGTGCCGTTTGGGGGGTCGCCCATTCGCACTTCGAACCTTCTCGATGTATCCGCTTGGCGGGGCTGGAACGGAAAAGATTTCGCGGTCAAGTTCGTCGATCCCTATCTCGGGCCGGTGAAGAATCCCGAAGCCCATGTCTACACCCCGGCTCCTTACATGTATTACGTGAACGCGATCAACATTTATGAGCCAGCTCATTTGTTCGTGGCGACGCTATGGGATCCGTTCAACACCGCTTATGGACCTGAAGGTCTTTATCTTTCCACATCAACCGACCTGATCAATTGGACCCAGCCCACATTGGTGATAACTCAAGCGCAGCTACTTGCCAAGGAGCCTAAGGGAAGCTGGTCGTACCTTTACTTTTCCTTGCTCGATCCTCGATCTAAGGACGCGAATTTTTCCAGCATCGGAAACCACCCTTCTCTGTACTATGTGCGCATGGATAACAATCATGCGCCGTACACTCGAGTGTTGTTCCGGCAAGGGATCAAGCTGACGCTGAATCAATGAAGCTTGCAGATGGGCGGCGGGGTTACTATTTCCCTGGAAACTTATCCCGCAAGAGAAGATGACTTTCGTCATCGACTTAAGCAATGAGTCGGCGGGCAGATCATCGCCGCACTCTAAGATATGTGGAGCCGCCATGATCCTCCCGTTCAACAAAGCGATCGACCGCCAGGTTGAGCATCAGTTCCGGAAAGATCCCAATGGACGGCTAGTCTTTCTTCCCGTCGGTTCCAGAGGGAAGGCTTACTTTGTCGACTTGAAATCCGATGAAGAAAAAATCAGAGCGTTCGTCAAGATGTACCGGAGTGCCAGTGTTCTGATTTATTGGTTATGGTATCTAAGCTTTTATATCTGGCTCGGGACTTTCAACACCAATGCGCACCGGTGGATGACTGAGGTTGGGATCGCTTCGTCCTTCTGCCTGCTGCTTCTCCTGTCGGTATGGATACTGTGGAGCCTATACAAGCAAACGGTTCCCGCCTTCACCATCTCGTTAGTTGAGGTCGGACCTGATCTTAAGAGTCAGCTAAGCGATGTCTCTGCTCCGCCCCGACGTCTGCAGGGTCTGGCACTTGCGAGTCTTTTCGCCGGCATCATTGTCCTGGGTGTGGCGGTTTTGTTGGCCACGCGTCGTTCCCCTAGCAATTCGGCCTGTCCACCAAAGTGCACATCGACCAGCCCTGTTTCGCGGTGAATATGCAACCGGCGGAGATGCAGATCCTGCGCGACTAGAGTTTTGTACCACCCGACGCCGCAATCACTTAGCGAAAAGGTACAATAGGTGGCTTCATACTGGCAGCGAAACCTACGAGGAAAACGATGAAGAAGAGGTTGATGGCTGCGACCGCAGCCTTCCTGTTAATAATCGGGATAGCGTCGGCGATTGACAAGCCGGAAATGAAGGAGGGGTTGTGGTCGATGCATAAAGAGATAATTGACAATCCTGGGAACAAGAAGACCGAGTCCGACTCAACCATCTGCCGTAATCACGCCTATGACAAGCATGTGGAGTCTCATGCCAGCCCGAAGGGCTGCACGACCGTCAACGAGAGCCTTCAAACCGGCAAGTACGTCGTTGAGACCCGTTGCACGATCGCGGGCACGGTTATTGACAGCAAAGGAACGACAAGCTTTAATAGCGATGCGGCGGCTCACTCCGAAAGCCACGCCACATATACCCCGGCAATGCGCGGCGTGAGCGAGACCACGATGATTATGGACTCGAAATATGTGGGAAGTTGCCCAGCCGGAGTTCAGCCCGGCGACCTGACAGACGCCAACGGCAAAGTTGTCCATTTGTGGCAACATTGAATACGCGATGGTCATCTTTACCCGCCTTCGAAACTTTGCTATAAACCAGGCATCCAGCTGAGAACCCTTTTGCCTGCCATCAAAACATCCGCCTGCTTCCCCATTCCTGCCCATGGGCAGCAGGATACCGTGTTCGCGACCACTTATGAGTTAATACGACGGGCGATTGCGGATCATACTTTTCCCGCAGCATCGATCGCCATCACGCATCAAGGCAATCTGGTCGGACTGAAAGCTTTTGGTCATTTAACGTACGAAACCGATACTCCCGAAACGACTATCGCTACCGCTTTCGACCTTGCTTCGCTTACAAAAGTTGTCGCTACAACCAGCATGGCGATGATCCTTTACGAACGCGGCCTGCTTGACCTGGACCTGCCTGTAAATGCAGTTGTGGGGGAGTTCGGCGGAGAAGATCCGCGACGAGATGCAGTCACGCTGCGCATGTTGGTAGCTCATTCGTCAGGATTGCCTGCGTACGAAAAACTTTTTCTGCGAGCTCGCACTCGAGACGAACTTCTCGCCGCGGCGTTTGCAACTCCGCTGACCGCCGACCCCGGCACCAGAGCCGAGTACAGCGATATCGGTTTCATCATCCTGGGAATCGCGCTCGAGCGCATCGCCGAAGAATCGCTTAACCGGTTCTGTCAACGCGAAGTGTTTGGTCCGTTAGCACTGAAACACACTGCCTTCAATCCTCCGGCGTCGTGGCGAGCGTCGATTGCGCCGACCGCGAATGATCGGTCTTTCCGCAGCCGTGTCATTCAAGGAGAGGTGCAAGACGAAAATGCCAGCCTGCTGGGCGGAGTTGCGGGTCACGCGGGACTCTTCGCCAGCGCTGAAGACCTGGCCATTTTTGCCCACACCATGCTGGCCGGAGGACGCCCGATATTACGTCCTGAAACAGTGGCGCTATTCACCCGGCGCGAATCGTCCCCTGAGAACACTTCCCGCGCGCTGGGTTGGGACACGCCTTCGTCCCCATCACAATCGGGAAAATATTTCTCGCCTAATTCATTCGGTCATCTTGGTTACACGGGAACTTCGCTGTGGATCGATCCCGAACGCCAGCTCTCCGTGACATTACTCACTAACCGCACCTGGCCTGATTGCAGCAATCAGGCCATCAAGCAATTGCGCCCCAGGTTTCATGACGCTGTTGTGGAATCAATTGCGGCTCCGTGACCTTGGCGCCCTTATTCGAAGCTGATTTTCAGGATCTTGCCACCATTACCCACGAACCATCCGGCGTGCGGATCGGCAAAAGCGACCGCCCAATAGCCGCTCACTTCCTTGGGGAGTTTGAACCACGTGTTCCCTTCATCGGGCGTCCACGCTCCTGCTCCTGAGGTAAAGTTCGGCGCCGTCTCAGCAGTGATTACGACCGTGCGGTTCCCATGGTGGCCGCGGTTTTCGTCATCGCCATTCGTATAACTCAGACAGAAGATGGCCCCCTTCACCGGAGGCTTCTTGGTCAACTTCCATGTTTTGCCGCCGTCCTGCGAGGTTGCTGTCTCCGCGTGGTTGGGATCGTTCGTGGCCAAGTCACCTCCGCCGACGATGCCATTCATGGGATCGCGGAAGGCGACGCTGAATCCGCCCGCGGTGGGCGAGCTGATAAGCGGAGTGTCATATGCGTTCCACGAGTCGCCGCCATCGGTCGTGGCCAGGATCCTCGCGATTTTCGAGCCGCCGGTGGCAATCCAAGCGTTGTTTTCACCCTCGGTTGTGACGCAGGTGCCACTGGAGGAGAACGACGCTTCTCCCTTCAGCGCTGGTGGCATGTTTTTGGCGATGCTCTTCCAATTCGTTCCATTCGCCGTACGAATATCTGGGAATACTCCGTTCACCGAGTCGCTGTGCGCGATACCGCGATCCGGCGTCCAGAAGGCAAAACAATCGTAGAACGCCTTCTTGGTTTGGTTTTTAAACTCGATGGTCCATGTGGCGCCGCCGTCGGTAGTTTTGTAGATGCGAAAATCCCCAGTGTTATTTCCGATGGACAATAGATACGCGACCTTATCGCTCACGCCCTGCACATCGCGGAATTGCAGCGATTCGGCTCCCGGAACCACCGCAGCTTTCCAGGTTTTTCCGCCATCGGTCGTGACCACATAAGTACCGCCGGTTCCGGCCGCCCAAACTATTTGCGAGTTCACCGGACTCACCGAGATGAGCAATTGCGTAGTATTGCTATTTTGCGAAGTGAGCTTGGGTTGTTTCCAATGATCTTGCGCAAAGCCCAGGGTTGCGGACGCGGCAATGAGGAAAACAGCGAGGGAGTGTTTCAACATGGGAAGCCTCTCAAGACGGGGATTCGCGGCGCGGAGCAAGTATAGGAGCTGCCGCAAAAGGGTGTCAAACCAGCAAGCAGGCTAGAGACAGGAGACACGCGGGACTAACTGTTGGAACCTCCCCATGATCACCCGCGACTTGCTGGCGACCATGTAAACGCTATAGCTCTGATGATCGTTCATAGCAGCTGCAAACAGCAGGTCCCTCCACTCCGCATTGCGATTGATAAGGTCAATCGCAATGCTCCGGTCGGGATGACAGATTTTTGTGAGGCTGGTCGCTGTACTTCGCTGCGGACGACGCCACTAAAAACGTTCTGTCCTCCCGACCGAGTCAGTTGAGCTGCGAAGCAGATCAATTGGCGAGTGGAGGGACCTGCTTGTCGGGTTCATAGCGTGCCGCAAGTGCCATTCTGCTGTGATGTCTTCCCATGTGGGATTTTGGCGCTCGATCAGCCATATCTTTTTCGTTCTGTTCCAGCGCTTCAACTGCTTCTCGCGATCGATGGCTTTGAGTACTTCGTCGAACGACTCTTAATAGACCAGGCGATGGCTGCGCTAGCTCTTGCTGAAACCATCGACCAAGCCGTTCTTGTGTTCGTAAACCGCCGCTCCAGGTTGTTGGTCATTCCGATGTAGATGACCCGCGACTTGCTGGTGACCATGTAAACGCTATAGCTCTGATGATCATTCATAGCAGCTGCAAACAGCAGGTCCCTCCACTCCGCATTGCGATTGATAAAGCCAATCGCAATGCTGCGGTCGGGATGACAGATTATTTTACTTTTACTGCCTGATTCTTGGATTCGCTACCGAGTACAACAAATCAGTCAGGAAATTTACGGCGATGTAAGTTAGGCCGATCGCCAGGATGCATCCCTGCACCAGATAGTAATCGCGGTTGCCGATGGCCTGGATGGTCAGGCGTCCGATGCCGGGCCAGGAGAATATGGTTTCGGTTACGATGGCGCCGGCCAGCAGGGCGCCGAATTGTAATCCCAGAACTGTGATTACCGGAATCATAGCGTTGCGCAGGGCGTGGCGATAGACTACCGTGCGTTCCGGCAAGCCTTTGGCGCGGGCGGTGCGGATGTAGTCCTGACTTAATTCTTCGAGCATCGAGGTGCGCACCATGCGGGTTAGGATGGCGGCGAGCGCTCCGCCCATGGTGATGGCTGGCAGCACCAGGTGCGCCAGCGTGCCCGAGCCCGAAACCGGCAGCAGTCCCAGTTTGATGGCGAAAAACAAAATCAGGATGGGTCCGAGAGCGAAGTTGGGAAATGATAATCCGAAGAGGCTGACTACGCTGAGCAGGCGGTCGTCCCAGCGATTACGCCTTTGGGCGGAGCGAACTCCGGCGGGAATCGAGAGCAGGACCGCTACCAGCAATGCCGCCAGGGTTAACTGCAGCGTGTACGGATATCGCTGGGCAATCAGCGTGCCGACGTTTTGATTGAAACGCAGCGACGGACCGAGGTCGCCGCGCAACACACCTTTCCAGTAACGCACATACTGCTGGCCCAGCGGGACATCGAGGCCATAGGCATGGCGAGTGGCTTGGACGTCGGTCGCCGGCGCGCCTTCTCCCAGCATCTGCAGGACGGGATCGCCGGGGACCAGGTGAATGAGAAGGAATACCAGCGACACTACCAGCCAGACTACCGGTAGCGTGTACAGCACGCGGTGGGCGAGGTATCGAAGCATTAGTTAAGGTACGAAGTCGATACGCTACCTGAGTCGGATAACCGAATCAAGGAAATCAGTTAGGCGGGTTTCATCCTTTGCCCAAAGGGTCGCTTTCAGTTGAGGGCCGGCGCGGCGGACCCGGTCATCACGAGGGAAAGTAACTCACAATGAGATTGGCTCCGCGCAAATTGCGCCACAAGTGCCGACAAACACCCGCAATACCCTGCTGCCCAAATTACCGACAGCAGATAAATGGCTGAAAACAAATCTGCCGGCAGACGTGTTTGGCCGACTAGTTTTGGCACTCCCGGTGCAAACGGGAACAGTCAGGCCTTACTAGAACTTAGCCCTTTAGCAAAAGGACCTAAAGCCGACAACGCTCACGTGCCCTGCACCTTTAGCGCTGGACAAAAGAGTTAGAAAGTCTACAATCCCATGCCAATGAAAATATTCGCGGTCCTGCTGCTCACTGGCACTTGCTGTGCGCAGTCCTTCCATCTCGATCGGTGGACAGTATCGCAACTCGCCGCATCGGCGACCGACGCCTACGCGACTTACCGCAACATGGAGCGCTCTCGTTTTCGTGAGAACGATCCCATCGCCCGGCCATTCATGGGCTCGACAGCGGGACTCGCTACCTTCTTCACGTTGGATGCCGGAGTTAAATTGGGATCCGCCGCTTTGCTGCGGCATTATGGGCATGCGCGTTGGGCACGTGCGGTTCAGGTCTTTGGAGTGGCTGACAACGCAGAAGGCGGTTTCTTTAGTCTGATCAATTATCACCAGAAGCGATGAGCCACATCGCCAGTTGCCTCTCATCATCGACCGGTGCAGTAAACCTGTGAGAGATTTCGGCCTTCCTCGCCGCGGCTCGCGTACCTAGCACGCGTAACGAGGCGGCCAGTCCTGGATTATCAACGGGTCTGACGACGAGGTTAGGCCCAAGGAATCAGATCCGATCCAGCCCTGTTCGTACTGGGGAAACATCACTCGAAAGCCGGAATCTTCCAAAACCCTAAATAATGTCATCCCGAGCGTAGCGAGGAATCTCGGCGTCAGCGGGAGTACCAGATTCCTCGCTTCGCGAGGAATGGCAAACCAATCGCGGCCGTTCGCATAACCACTCCATTGGTGATTGAGATCACACACCAGTGTGTGAAAGCACGCACTGCCCAGCATAATAGAAGGAGATTTACTTAGCCCAAGGTGCCACCATTCCGTTTGTTTTACTCGACTTACCATTCTTCAGTGAACTGTTACCTCGATCAAGAGAGTGGCCAGGCAGTTGCCATAGTAGCTGTGAGCGGAGGCACAACATGGCCACACACATCGTGAACAATGTCCAGAAAAACGGGGTAGACAAAGCCTTTTGCGATCTTCCGGCAGCTGTCGCTAATGCCGTAGAGCAAGAAGCCCTGACTACGACTTATCCTACGGGAGCGGTTTTGTTCGCCGAAGGCCAGGCTCCGCGAGGGGTCTTCATCGTCCGTCGCGGCCGCGTGAAGCTTTCAATCTGTGGCAGTGATGGTCGGACGCTGATTCTCCGCATTGTCGACTCCGGTTGCCCCA
>Ga0207022_10180_pt1 | contig 17085 bp, 16 predicted proteins | sample Alteio_BWMinCont_46_FD_153307 | JGI IMG/M metagenome (GOLD analysis project Ga0207022, IMG submission 153307) | Enriched cells from forest soil in Barre Woods Harvard Forest LTER site, Petersham, Massachusetts, United States -... | ecosystem: Environmental > Terrestrial > Soil > Temperate forest >... | reverse complement strand
CGCCACCCAATAACAAAGCGGGAGCTATAAAATGAAAGGCACTTCCAGCAGTGATAGCACTGACAACATGATGCGCATGATGCACATGAAATAACGATGCTATACGCCAGCCAAGCCCGCCCAGGAATCCTCCGGCACTCATCCAGAAAGGAGTAGTACTTCTTTTGTTGGGATCGCGTGCGGCCATAGTATAAAAACCTGAATTTTTAGCATCTTTGCAATGTTTCTCGATTTAAGTATATGAATTGTCGTCACCTGATACAAGTTAAAGTTTTGTTACAATGCCTTATTAACTATATGAATAACCTTGGTTTTGGCCGTATATAGCCTGTTATTTCCGACTATGGCGTTGCATTGCGAATATTACACTGTATTTGTGAGTATATGTATTATGCAGTAAAAGATTGGGTGCTCCGGTAATGATGCGCTTTCCTCCACGGACGGTTTGTTTTCTGGTTTTCGGCATGTTGAGCGCGTGCGCGGTCGGACCCGATTATGTGAAACCGGCAACAGCAATGGAAAAAGTTGAAGTATACAAAGAAGCGCAGAACTGGAAGCAGGCGCAGCCCAAAGACGATGCCATACGCGGAAAATGGTGGGAAGTGTTTGGTGACACCGATCTCAATGCTCTGGAAGAGCAGGTTGAAATTTCCAACCAGAACGTCAAGGCTGCTGAAGCGGCATACCGGCAGGCGCAGGCGCTTGTATCGGAAGCAAAGGCGGCCTATTTTCCCACAGTTTCAGGCAACGCGGGTCTAAGCCGCAGCGCTGGCCCCGGTGATGTCGTAAGCAATAATTATAACGCTTCGCTTGGCGCAGGCTGGGAGCCAGATTTATGGGGGCGCATAAGGCGTGAGGTTGAAGCAAGCAAGACCACAGCCGAAGCAAGCAACGCCGAACTGGGAGCGGCGAAACTAAGCGCACAGGCTACCCTTGCTTCCGATTATATGAGCCTGCGGTTTTCCGACGAGCAGAAACGCCTGCTGGAAAATACAGTGAAGAACGATCAGCGAATACTGACGATTACCGAAAACCTATATAAATCCGGTGTGGACTCGCGGTCGGATTTCCTGCAGGCGAAATCCCAGCTTGAAGCAGAGCAGGCGCAGTTGATTGATGTCGGCGTGACGCGCGCGCAGTTCGAACATGCCATCGCCGTGCTGATGGGCAAAGCGCCGGAAAGCTTCTCTCTTGCTGCCATCAGTTCCGTGCCGGCCGTGCCCGCTATTCCTCCTGGGGTTCCGTCCCAGTTGCTGGAGCGCCGTCCTGACATCGCCAATGCCGAACGCCTTACCGCCGCCGCAAACGCCCAGATTGGTGTAGCGAAAGCGGCATACTTCCCGGATGTAACCTTATCCGCCAGTGGCGGATATCAAAGCACGCTCCTGTCGCAACTGTTTACTCTTCCGAGCCGCGTATGGTCCATAGGACCAACGCTTGCGGAAACGATATTCGACGCAGGACTGCGGCGGGCGCAGGTCAGAGCGGCTACCGCCGCGTATGATCAGGCGGTTGCCAATTATCGCCAGACCGTGCTTGGTGCGTTCCAAGAAGTAGAGGATAATCTTGCTGCCTTGCGTATTCTGGAGCAGGAGGCGGGCACGCAGGCGAAAGCTGTTGCCGACGCGCAGGCGGCGAGCAAAATCATCCTCAATCAGTATAAATCCGGCACCGTGAGTTACCTGAATGTGGCGACGGCGCAGAATACGGAATTAAATGATGAATTGGCCTATGCCAATGTCAACAAGGAACGCCTCGTAGCGGCAAGCACTCTCATTACAGATCTTGGCGGCGGGTGGAAACCTTGATAGAGGGATACCGTACCCATTTGCACCAAAATAAGCGCCAAGGTATAGATTCCGAGTATGAGTGCTAGTGCAGAAATATATCAGGCGGCTTTTGTTTTTTTATTAAAGTAGCCCCACTGGAACACATCATTCCGCAGCCTAACACAATTAAAATCGCTTTAACAAACCAGACCTGCAGATAATGATCTTCAACCATCCTGCTAACTTGGGGTGAGGCTTTAAGATAATTAACGGGTATTTTTCTTCCTTTTGTATAACTGGTGATATACAGTAAATTAGGTAATATATTATCAACTTCGTCTTCACCGTTCTGCCGGTGGCCATCAGAGTCCTGATATTGATAGTGTATATTTATTGAAAAGCGGCCCGAAAGACTCTCTGTTATAATAGCATCGGTTTTCACTACCGGCTGTGCAGCAAAGCGGTTTTTCTCGCCAAAAATCCAGCAACCCCATATTACCAAAAAGCTTCCAAAGCAAAGACCAAATAGGAGTATTGCTTTATAGGAAATCAGATCCTTCGTATACGAAGAGATACATCCAAATAATATAGCAAGCAATAAACTTATGCACATGCCAATCGCCAATGCCTTGCCTTCCGTATCATCAAACGGCATTATACTATCATAAGGCAATATCCAAAAAAAATAAACCAATACCAAGGATACCAAAAAAATCCCAGCAACTAACTTCTTTATGTTTCCCATTAGCAGACCATGTTTTTGACACTTAAGGCTTATGCAGCGTCCCATTGCGGAGCGAAGGCTGGATTCACAGTGCGGGTGTTATTGCTCAGTGCCGCGATGGCTTTGTTGTCATCCGCATCCAATGTGAAATCGAATATGTCGAAATTGAGCCGCGCATTGTTTTCGCTTGCGGCTTTAGGAATGGCGGCAATGTTCTTCTGTTCAATCAGCCAGCGCAATGCCACCTGTGCTGCCGTCTTGCCGTATTTTTTTCCTATCTTTTCAAGCACGGGATTCTTCGCAAGCCGGGCGCGGGCGAGCGGGCTGTAGGCGGTGACGATGATGTCATGTGCCCGCGCATAATTGAGCACCGCTTTTTGCGACAGCAGGGCGTGGTATTCCACCTGGTTGCAGGCTACCGGCGCGTGGTATTTTTCCACCGCGTTGCGCATCCAGCTCACCGGAAAATTGCTGACGCCTATGAATTTAGTTTTACCTTTTTGCTGCAATTCCTGCATCGCATGAAGTGTTTCGGCCAGCGGCACGGAAGGTTCCGGCCAGTGTATGAGGAGAAGATCCACATAGTCCATGCGCAGCCTGCCAAGCGATTCCTCCATCGAAGCCTTTACCCTCGCCGGAGCGAGATTGCCCGTCCAGAGCTTGGTGGTGATGAACAGTTCCTTTCGGACGATTCCCGATTCGGCAATGGCGCGGCCGACTCCGACTTCGTTCTCGTAAATCTGCGCGGTGTCGATATGGCGGTAGCCAATGTCAAGCGCCGTGCGTGTTGCACGCACGCAGGTTTCATTATCGATCTGGAAGGTGCCAAAACCCAGCGCCGGAAACTGCGCGCCTTGCATGTTCAGAAATTTCATAGTAATCCTCCAAAACTGACATTTCGCTGATAATACACTTAATACACGGGGGGCAAAATGATCAAAACAACAATCTTCATAGAATTTGAAGAGTTTCTCAAGCAGGTGTTTTAAGCAACCTGACAATTTCTTATGGTTCTTTCAACCTGAGGTGCTTCTTAAAGCTTTGCTGCGGCATAGCCAGGTCATGTCGGAGAATGCAGACGGGAGTTGCTTATTAGCAACACATCATAATAAAAATTCCAAATAATAGATTTTTATATACCCATCGCGTGTCAAGAGTTGGACAGAAGCCCAGAGACGCGATGGGTATATTCCTTCATTGAAGCCGTTTTTCGTACAGTAGAAAACGGTAGAAATGCTGCGCGCCGCTTGCATAAAACGTATACTGGCTAACCGTTTCAGGAATTTCTCAATTCTTGAAACTTCAACAGTATAATACAAAATATTGATGGCAGATCACAACAATCTCATAGAGATTTTATGCCGGAAAGCGCAGATATTTCAATACTAAAAGGTGATTAAAGTTAATAGAATTTAACTTTTGTGTCACTTTTATATGGAAATTATAATTAAAAATCTGTAGATTGATTCAGATATATCAAACTACTTGTCTATAGAAAGAGGACTAACCCCTTTTTGCTTCAATGATTATCTCCACATCTATGTTCGGTGATGAATAGAACATGCGCCAGTTTCGTATAGAGCAGGCGAGGGAAATAACCGTGCCGCAATCTAGAGGAATAATTCTTAAAGTCAAAAGCTAAATTTGATTCATGTTTCTTTAACTAAATAAGATTATATTCGTTAAATTATGCATTATCTGGTCACAGGCGGTTGCGGATTTATCGGCTCACATCTTGTTGAGCTGTTGCTTAAGGATGGTCACAACGTTACCGTCATTGATAATCTTTCAACCGGAAAGCGCGAGAATATTCCGGCAGGCGTAAAGCTTATCGTTGCGGACATCACCACGCCTGGCGTATTCGACGGTATTATCGGCTCAGTGGATGGGTGTTTTCACCTTGCCGCCATCGTATCGGTTCAACAATCGGCAGAAGAATGGCTGCGGACGCATCAGGTCAATCAGAGCGGTACCGTGGCGCTGTTTGATGCGCTGGCGCAGAAGAAACGCCCGCTTCCGGTCGTGTTTGCGTCCTCGGCGGCAACCTATGGCGATTGCCTTGACATTCCGCTGCGCGAAACGTCTCCGACGGCGCCGCTTTCGGCGTATGGCGTGGACAAGCTGGTGTGCGAATGGCAGGCGCGCATCGCCTCAACCATTCACGGCATCCCGGCCATTGGCCTGCGTTTCTTCAATGTGTATGGACCACGGCAGGATCCGGCCTCTCCCTATTCAGGGGTCATTTCTATTTTTGCCAGCCGCATGAAAAACAACCAGTCGGCGACGGTATTTGGCGACGGCAAGCAGACACGCGACTTCATTTATGTCGGCGATATCGCCCGCGGACTGGTGTTGTCCATGCTGGCGCTTGAAAAGAAAACACAGCGTTACGGCGTATATAACCTCTGCACTGGCATCCAGACGCCGCTCAACGAACTTACGAGAATCATTGCAGGCATAACGCACTCCACTTCGCAAATTTTATACGCACCTGCGCGCGTAGGTGACATACGGTTTTCCGTCGGCAGCACGGAGCTCAGTGAAAAAGAACTCGGATTTACTGCTGCAACTTTGTTGCAAGATGGCCTTCAGATTACATTACGGGGATTATGATTGTGAAAACCGCGATAAAATTTTTATTCGGAGTCTTTCTTTTACTGTCGCTGCCTTACTCTCTGTATGCAGAAGAAAAACCCATACCGCGCGTTCTTGTTGCGCTTTACGACAGCCGCATCGAGCCCAACCCGCGCGTTACTACGATACATAATTATCTGGGACTGCCCGCCAATCACTTAGGCTATGACATTAACTTCTACGACGTTATGTCGCCCCTGCCCGTAATTGGCGACAATGTCGCCGGCGTCATCCTCTGGTTTAATACCGGGACAGAAGTTCCGGACGTGCATGCCTACATCGACTGGCTCAAGAATGTCGTAAAGCAGGGTAAAAAAATTATCATGATTGAAAATCCGGGGCTGGATGCGACTCACATCAAAGATCCAAAAGTTGCGCAGATGTGGAACGACATACTGGGCTATGTCGGCGTGCAGGACGATACAAACTGGATCCAGCTTACCTACGATGCCGAGATCGCTTATATCGACCGCAATATGGTAGGATTTGAGCGCCCCGTCAAACAGCCGTTTCCGGAAATTTCTGGCTTCCATATTCTGGCTGGAAGCCACAGCACAAGCCATCTGCGCATGCATATCGGCGGCGCCATGAACGACGACAATTTCGATATGGTGACGACCAGCCCGCACGGCGGCTTCATAGCCCAGGGCTACGCCATTTTTGAAGACGCCAAACTGGTCAAGACGCGCGTGAAGACCGAAAGGGACAAGGAAGAGCGGGAATTTGAAAAAGAGCAGGTCACGCAGGAGTGGATCATTAATCCCTTCACTTTTTTAAAGCAGGCGCTGGGCGGCACACAGTTCCCCATTCCCGATACGACCACGCTTGACGGGCGCCGTATCTTTTACGCCCATATTGACGGTGACGGATGGAACAATATTTCGGAAATAGAAAGGTATCGCATCCACAATATTCTGTCGTCGGATGTCATTTACGAGGAAGTATTGAAGCCCTACGTTGATTTTGCCTTCAGCGTCGGCCTGATCAGTGAAGATGTAGACCCGAACTGTTTCGCTTTGCCTGACAGTGAAAAAGTGGCGCGTGAAATGTTTGCTCTGCCTAATATTGAACCCAGCAGCCATACCTACAGCCATCCCATTTACTGGGGCTTCTTCGAGCATTATACGCCGGATAAGGAGCAGGGACTGCTGAAATATTATCCCCCCAAACCGAAGGAAAAATTCTCGGCAGTTGAGATGTTCAAGAGGAAGGTATTCGGCGGCGATTTGTGGGCCGGTAATTCCGTTGCAGCTCCGAAAGACAATACCGATAAGCCAAAAAATGCCGATAATCTTAATCTGAGGCACAGGCGCAGTAAATCGGAGGAGGAGATACTCAAGGAAATCAATTATATGCCACGCAGCTATGCCTGCACGCCGTTCAAGCTTGAAGAGGAAATCAAGACTTCGATTGATATTGTCAAGAAATTGTCGCCGCCTGACAAAGTGGTACGGCTGATACAATGGCCGGGCGACACCAGCCCGTTCGAAGCGGCGCTCAGAATGACGCGTGAATCTGGATTCCTCAATCTTAACGGTGGCGATTCGCGCTTTGACGGCGAGTTTCCTTCTTACTCATTCGTCGCTCCTATTGGCATCAAAATTGGCAACGAGTGGCAGATTTTCTCCTCCAACAGCAATGAGGAGACCTACACCGACGACTGGACTGATCGTTTTTACGGATATGTTTACCTGAAAAATACCATCGTAAAAACCGATAAGCCTATCCGCGTCAGTCCGTTCAACATATATTTTCACATGTTCTCTGGTGAGAAGGAGGCGTCGCTCGGTGCGGTCAAGGAAAACCTTAATTATGCCCGTACGCAGGATATCATCCCCGTGACGGCGAGCGATTACGCCGCGATTGCCGAAGGGTTCTTCAGCAGTGAAATCATTCCCGCCGGGGGAAATATATGGCATATACGCAATCGTGGCGATCTTCAGACCGTACGTTTCGACGATGCCGGTGATTTAAGCATCAATTTTGCAGAATCGCATGGAGTCATTGGGCAATATCCCTATCAGGGCAGCCTGTACGTGGCGCTTGATCCGGCAGTGAAAGACGCCACCGTAGCGATTACTAGGGGACATGGCGGGTACTCCGCCGTGCCGGAACTGATCCAGAGCCGCTGGCAGGTACGCAACCAACGCCGCAGCGCTGATGCTGTTGAATTTGAGGCATATGGTTATGGCAGCAGCGACATGGTCTGGCAGGGACTGCCTAATACCGAATACAGGCTCACCATTACCCAGAAGGACGAGAAGCCTTCAACAACAACCATAAGATCGACGGGCAAAGGACTTATCCCGATAACCGTGAAAAGCCACGCTGTGGCAAAACCGGTGGAATTTACCATACGCCGGAATACGAATTATTTGCCGGAGCGGTTGAATACTCCACCCAATACGCGGAAAGAAAAGACCGAAGCGCCGGAAACGCAGGAAAAGCCAGCGCCGGAAGAAACGGCGGAAAAACCTGAACCGCAGCTGCAGCTAGAAGATATTACGGTAGAAAAGCCGGAACCACGGCAACAGGCCGACAAACCTGTAGAGAAGCAGGAACAGCCTGAATCCAAGGAACTGCCGGAATCAAGCGAACACGAGAGCGAAGTTGAACAGTCGGAACAGCAGGAGAAATAACTGTTAAGTTGTAAAACCTTGCAAGGGATACTATATTAACCGTCGTCTAATAAACTGCCGGAATCAAGCGAACACGAGAGCGAAGTTGAACAGTCGGAACAGCAGGAGAAATAACTGTTAAGTTGTAAAACCTTGCAAGGGATACTATATTAACCGTCGTCTAATAAACTGCCGGAATCAAGCGAACACGAGAGCGAAGTTGAACAGTCGGAACAGCAGGAGAAATAACTGTTAAGTTGTAAAACCTTGCAAGGGATACTATATTAACCGTCGTCTAATAAACGGTATCCCCATGTCAAAGCATTTCAGGTTCTCAATATATGCATTGCTGACTTTCTTCCCAGTAGTCCTATATGCTGCCGGAGATGATGTTTCATTTCCTACAGATACGCTCTCAATCCTTACATCTGTCGGTAACGTAGTTATGCTGTCGGTCGAAGTCGCAACGACCGAACCGCAGCTTGAACATGGACTTATGTTCCGTAAAGAACTGGCGCGCGATCACGGCATGATATTTCTTTTAGGAAAGCCCCAGCCTGTCCGGATGTGGATGAAGAATACGCCCATTCCCCTCGATATGCTTTTCATGGATAATAAAGGCATCGTTCTTCAGATAGTCAGGAACACTAAGCCCGAATCCACTGACATAATAGCATCCGCAAGCGGGAATGTAACAGCAGTGCTCGAACTTAGCGACGGCGTGGCGGACTATTATCATATAGCCACAGGCGATAATGTTATTTATTCTGCATTCAAATGATACGAATTTTCTATATTTTTGTAATAGCGTACCTGCTGCCTTTTTCGCAAAGCTATGCTTATACACCGCTGACTTACAGCAAGACGGTTATTAAAATCGTTCCTGCAGATGATTCCGCTACCAATGAGAAAAAGGACGATGGCAAAAAAAAGAGTGACGACGACAAAAAAGCTGGGGATGCGGGAACCGGAAATTTACTGCCGGCTCTTCACAGGGTGGAAAAGGAATTTACCGTTGAAGTGCGCCCGCTGAGTTTTCTGGAGCAAAGGGATTTTATCGCGCACCAGCCTTTCACCGACAGGGAGGGCATGATGATGATTATCGATCCGCCGGCGCAGGAACAGCTGAAATCAAGCAACTTGCTCGGCAAAATTGATGTACTGTTCGTTCTGGAAGACGGCACCATTGAAAAAATAGCTCCCGGGATTGATCTCTCTACGTTGGCAGAACCACTTGCAACCGATAAACCGATGCGTGCGTTTGTTTTTCTGAAGGCGGATACGACGCAATCCAATGACATCAGGCCGGGGGATCACATCGTTGGTTATCTGTTTAAAACCCATCCCGTAATTCTCCAATGAAGTACCAGCGGCTTGGCATTAATATCGATCATGTGGCAACCTTGCGTAACGTACGGGGAGGAGAACACCCCGATCCAATCCGCGCGGCGCTCGTCGCCGCCGAAACCGGGGTGGACGGCATTACCGCCCACCTGCGTGAGGACAGGAGACACATCCGGGACGATGATATTGTCCGGCTGATACGGGAAGTAAAGCTTCCGCTCAATTTAGAAATGGCGGCGACCGACGAGATGCAGAAGATCGCCCTTCGAACCCGGCCGCATGCTGTCTGCATCGTTCCGGAAAAACGTCAGGAAGTCACCACGGAAGGTGGCCTGGATGCGGTCGCCGGTATAATCTATCTTACCGCGTATATCATACCGCTTGTAGACGCCGGTATTCGTGTCTCGCTGTTCGTCGATCCGGTAAGAGTGCAGATAGAAGCAGCAAAAAAAATCGGTGCGCAGGTGGTGGAATTGCATACCGGGAAATATTGTAAAGAATTCGGGAAGTCGGGAAGTCAGGAAATTGAGAATATAAAAACAGCAGCAAAATATGCTTCGCGGTTAGGGCTGGAATGCCATGCGGGGCATGGGTTGTCGTTTGACAGTATCGTGGCGGTGGCTGCCATACCCGAAATCGTCGAACTTAATATCGGCCACTTCATTATTGGCGAGGCGGTGTTTACCGGACTCAAAGAATGTATAATAAAAATGAAAAAGTTAATGGCGGGAGCAAGGAAGTGATTCTCGGAATAGGAAGCGATCTTGTCGACATGCGCCGGATTGAAAAATTATGCGCCCGCTTCGGTAAAAAATTTGAGAAGCGAATATTTACCGCGAATGAAATCGCCACTGCCGACAATCGTGGAAAAGCAGGAACAAAAGCAAAAGCCTCCAGCCTTGCCAAACGGTTTGCCGCCAAGGAGGCCTGCGCAAAAGCGCTTGGTACTGGAATAAGCGGAGGGATAACCTGGCAGGACATATCCATTTCCAATCATATCAGTGGTGCTCCGCTACTGACGTTAAGCGGCATGGCGGCGAAGCGGCTTAAAAAACTTACGCCATCGGGTATGACGGCACAGATAAATCTTACGATCGCGGACGAATATCCTACAGCCCAAGCATTCGTTGTTATTTCAGCATATTAAATTGAATTTTTCGTGATATTATTTCACAGGCGCTAGGGAAAGTTGCAGAAACTCAACAATAAAATGAAAGCTCCCATTCCGGAACAGCGGAAAATTAATAAAATATATATATAACAATATATTATATATTGCCCATAAAGTAGGCAATCACGGCCAAAACCGTTATTTTACTTGGTTAATGGATTATTAACATATAGTTTTCAACAGAGTTATCCACAGGATTGGTGGATGAAAAAATAGCAGTTCATAAATACGCTTGGAAAGGCTTATTTTTGATGATGATTTCATGGAAGTGGTGTGTTGCTTTCAGAGACGTTTGCCGTTAGGAAATAAGCGACATGAAAAAAAGAATTCCATTATTGCCATCGGGTTTATACGATTTACTGCCGCCGGATGCGGAAAAGGAATCGCGCGCGGTTGCGCAATTGCTTGCCGCTTTTTCGTCATTTGGTTATTCGCAAGTTTCACCGCCGCTGATGGAATTTGAAGCAAGCCTGCTGAGCGGACGCGGCAAAGAATTATCGGAACAAACCTTCCGGCTTACTGATCCGATGGCGCATGAAATGATGGGAATTCGTGCCGACATGACCTTGCAAGTTGCGCGCATTGCGGTATCGCGCCTTGCCGCTATGCCACGGCCTTTACGTCTGTGCTATGCCGGGCAGATATTGCAGAGCAGGCCTGAAGCATTGCACAGTGAGAGGCAGTTGACGCAGGCCGGGGCAGAACTGATTGGCTCGGACTCCATCAATGCGGATGTGGAAATCATCGTCATTGCAGCAGATTCACTGGCGCAGCTTGGCATAAAGGATATTACCATTGATATAAACCTGCCGGGGCTGGTAAGGGAGTTATGTCCGGAAGCACATAAAGATTCCGCGTTGCAGGCAAAAATAAAAAATGCGGTTAAGCAGAAAAATGTCGATATGGCGGCGCGCCTTCCCATTGCCGGCAGCAAGGCGCTTGCTTCATTGATTGAAGCTACCGGGCCGCTTGAAAAAGCACTGGCCGTGCTTGACGGACTCAAGATACCGCACACGGCTTCCATACGGGAGCTGGCCGCGCAGATTGCCCGTAACTGCCCCGCGGTGAAACTCACGCTCGATCCGATAGAGTATCGCGGATTTGATTATCACAGTGGCATCAGCTTTTCGATATTCGCGAAAGGCCTGCGCCACGAACTCGGGCGCGGCGGGCGTTATATCGTTGACGGCGAGAATGCCACGGGGTTTACGATCTATGTGACCCATCTGCTGCCGCTTCTGCACGCCCTACCGGAAAATAAATCCGTTATCGTGACGCAGGCGACAGGCGCAGATAAACTCCGTGAATTGCGTGCGCAAGGCTGGACAACAGTATATGCCTTAACGAATAATCCAATAGAAGAAGCACGTCTCCTGGGTATAAAATTCCAGCTGGCAGGGGACAGTAAAAACATCATAGAGATTAAGTAAGAAAGTAGTAGGCTGTTATGACAAACGTGGCGGTGGTTGGTTCCCAGTGGGGTGACGAAGGAAAGGGCAAGATTGTGGACTGGCTTTCCGAGCGCGCCGACGTGGTGGTGCGTTTCCAGGGCGGGCACAATGCCGGGCATACGCTGGTCATTGATGGTGTCACCTATAAGTTAAGTTTGCTGCCTTCCGGGGTAGTGCGCCCCGACAAATTGAGCATCATCGGCAACGGTGTCGTCATCGATCCGTTTGAGCTGCTCAGGGAAATTGAAACCATCGGCAGGCTGGGGGTAAAAGTCACTCCCGACAACCTGCGGATCGCCGAAAATGCCTCGCTGATTCTTCCCATTCATCGCAAGTTGGATCAGGCCGTGGAAGCGCTGCGTGGTGCGGGTAAAATCGGCACCACCGGGCGCGGTATCGGCCCGGCATATGAGGATAAAGCGGGTAGGCGTTCCATAAGGGTGTGCGACCTCAATGACGTTGATGTATTAAACAGTAAACTGGATATGCTGCTTGCCCAGCATAATCCGTTGCTGAAGGCGTGCGGTGTTGAATTAATCAGCAAGGAAGAAATGCTTGCCAGCCTGTGTGAGATTGCGCCCAGGATACTCAGTTTTGCCACACCAGTATGGATGATGCTCGACGATCTGCGCAGGCGGGGAAAGCGCATATTGTTCGAAGGCGCGCAGGGTGCGATGCTGGACGTGGATCACGGCACCTATCCGTTCGTGACATCTTCCACTACGATGGGCGGCTCGGCGACGTTCGGCTCTGGGGTTGGCATGAACGTCATCGGTTTTGTGCTTGGCATCACCAAGGCCTACACGACCCGCGTCGGCAGCGGCCCTTTTCCTACCGAACTGAATGACGAAATCGGCCAGGCTATCGGCAAAATCGGCAATGAATTTGGCACCGTGACGGGGCGACCGCGCCGTTGCGGATGGTTCGACGCGGTGCTGGTGCGCCAGACGGTCAAGATATGCGGAATCAAAGGTATTGCGCTTACCAAGCTGGACGTGCTGGACGGGTTCAGGGAAGTCAAAATCTGCATCGGCTACAAATATAACGGCGACATTTACGACTACCTGCCGGCAAGCCAGAAAATCCAGGCCGGCGTCGAACCGATATATGAAACGCTGCCGGGATGGAGCGAAAGCACCAAGGGTGCGCGCAGCTGGGGTGAATTACCGGCGGCGGCAATTAAATACATCCGCCATATTGAGGAACTGATTGAGTGCCAGATCACGCTGCTTTCCACCAGCCCCAAGCGCGAGGACACCATTCTCGTGCATGATCCGTTTGTGGATTAGAGCATTTAAAGACCACAAAATGTTAAAAATTCAATAAAATAATATGCAGAAAAAATCTATAGGGGAAGGGATAGTTGCTGCAACCATAACAGAGCAGGGACTATCCATATTAATAGATTATGCCGATGTTAGTGGAATACCAAGACAGGGAAATGGGCGCTATGAAGCAGTGCGCCAACAAACGCGTAGTCTTGTTAATGTTATGGGGAAGGGAAGAGGTATTTGGGGAATGAAAAAAAGTGAGGCAAGATATATAGGTTCAGATCTTGTCTCTGGCTCCGAAGTAACCCGATATCGCGGTGCTCTAAAAAGCATGCGTTTTAAGCCTCTACCAACTCCTCTTTTTCTTCCTCGTACGCTTCCCGTGCGGATTTCACCTTGAGGATTCTGGAAATCTCCTCGGCGAGGGCCTTGACTTCCAGCGATGCCGGACTGCCTGGGTTCACTTCAGTGGCGGTGCGCCCTTCCATGATGGAAGAAGCAAACAGCACACGGTTGCCCAGTGTGCTCTTTGCCAGATTCGGTAGTTCCGCACCGATAATCTCCGCCATCTTTGAACTGGAAGAGACGCGATTCAGCACGACGCGCACGGGGATGTCTTCCGACTTGGCGATATCGAGCGTCGCCTTGGTTGCCCACAAGTCCGCAGGACTCGGCTGCACGGGGATAATGATGAAGTCCGCGTTGCGTATGGCGGTTTTAGCCTCGGTTTCAGTATGGGGTGGGCTATCAATAACGATGATGTCGTGGTTGCGCTTCAGGCGCGCCACTTCGCTGCCGACCCTCCAGCCGGAAAGCGCCGAGAAGGTGAGGCCGGTGTAATCCTCACCGAAACGCTGCTCGCGTATTTTGTGCCAGTAGGTCATGCTCCCCTGCGGGTCGATGTCCACGATGGCCACGCGCTTGCCGCGCTGGCTCCAGGCGACGGCAAGATGTACGGCGACGGTGGTCTTTCCGGCGCCGCCTTTTTGCTGGGCTATGGTAATTACTTTTGCTTCCATATATACTCCATTTATAGCTATATATTGTTTCCCATTAGTAATACTCCTACTAGATATTGTCAATGAACATACAACCCGTCAATGCAAATACTTTAAAGAAAGCCGCCGAATTGGTACATGTCGGCAGGCTGGTGGCGTTTCCGACGGAGACGGTATACGGGCTTGGCGGCGATGCAGGAAATGACAGGGCGGTGGCGGAAATATTTTCCGTCAAGGGGCGGCCATCGTTTAACCCGCTGATTGTGCACGTCGCCGATGTGGCAATGGCGCAGAAGCTGGTGATGTGGAATACAGTTGCTGAGAAACTGGCTGCTGCATTCTGGCCGGGGCCGCTGACCCTTGTTCTGTCGAAACGAGAAAATGCAAAAATTTCATTGCTGGCAAGCGCCGGTGGAAACACGGTAGGAATACGGATGCCCGCGCATCCTGTGGCCCAGGCATTATTAAAGGAAGCCGGAATCCCGCTGGCTGCGCCGAGCGCTAATCGTTCCGGTCGCATAAGCCCTACGGCAGCGCGGCATGTGTATGAAGAGCTAGGTGATGATATTCCTTTAATTGTTGACGGAGGCAGTTGCGAGGTCGGAATTGAATCCACCGTGCTGGAATTAAGCGGTGAAGATATAATTTTGTTAAGGCCGGGATTTGTCACCCGTGAACAACTGGAACAGGTAGCCGGCAGGAAAGTCCACCTGATCCATGAAACGGGAAGAATGCTAAAATCTCCCGGAATGCTTGCCAACCATTATGCGCCGTCCCTACCGGTGAGGCTGAATATCGACAGGCCTAAGGCGGACGAGGCATTACTGGCCTTTGGCAAAGACGTGCCGGAAGGCGCGAAATTTACCTTAAATCTCAGCGGAAATGGCGATCTAAAAGAAGCGGCGGCGAATTTATTCGCTGCTTTGCGTGAACTGGACAGACCAGGTGCGTATTCAGCCATTGCAGTGATAAGAATCCCCGAGAGTGGCATCGGCGTTGCAATCAATGATCGTCTGAAACGTGCGGCGGGGTAATCTGCCATCAAAATCATCTTTACCTTTACTTTACCGGTAAGCGCTTTTAGTATTTGCGCCGGTGCTAAATACACCACAAACAACGTTGCGACCTGACACGACAGTCAGGGATTCCCGCTTGGCCGGGAGTCCTTCTGCCATACAACAGCCGCTTGCGGTGAAAGCAGCGGGGCATGTATTTGTTTGCATGTATTTAGCTCCCGGTGTCAGTTGGGTTTCCGGCTGACACCCTTCACTTTAACAAGGGAGAAAAAACATGCAGCCTTACAGTAAATACCTGCTTCGTTACGTGCGCTTTGCCATCGGCAAGAAAATCCACCACCTGCGCGAGGAGAGAGGATGGTCGTCCAGGCACCTTTCTCTCATGAGCAGCGTTTCCGAGCGGCTGATTGATCGTTATGAAATCGGCAACCATGATATAACCGTTCAGCATCTTCTCCGAATCGCCTGTGCTTTCGGAGTGGATATCCAAGAGTTTATCTGATTAGCGTAACGTTATCTGCCTGATTTAAGCGCTGAAATAAGCTCACGCTCCGCGCCGGTGCGCGGCACGACGCGCGCTTCCCTGGTTTCTGGCGGTGCGTCGTCTAACGGCGGCAACTCGGAGGAGGCCAGCATCCGCATGAGACTATCTATGGACTGTTTTGGCTTTTCTACCGGGGATGCGGCAACTGCGGATTTCTTCGCTTCTTTCTCCATCGGCAGTTTCATCTGTTCCAACTGGACAATCAGCTTGTTACTTTTTTCGATCAGGAAAGCCAGGTCGTCGGCAAGAAAATTGGCCTTTTCTATTTTCAGCTGCAACGCATCCGTCATGCGCTTGCTGATGGTTTGAAGCTCCGTAACTGATGCAATGGCACGGTTGGTGGAAGTGTCAAATTTCGTCAGCATCACGGCGAATTCGCTGCGGCCGTCCTGCAGCATTTTAATGCGGCGGCTCAGTTTCGAGCAATAGGATATGGTGACGACCAGGAGAACACCCAGGCCGAAATCAAATGCAAGCGTAACCAACGTGCTGCCGATCACAATTGCTCCTTCAGTTTGCTGCGGACAGGTTCCGTAATGGACACGGCGATGTTTTCGCCCATTTTTCCAGCCTTGCCGGTGGTAATGGTGACACCGCCGCATTTTATCATGACGTCATCGTCGGGCGAACGTTCAAGCAGCAGAGTATTTCCCACCTTGAATTGCAGCACGTCGCCCAGCATGAGCTGTTTTTCATCCAGCACGGCTTCAAGCTCGACCTCGGTTTGCCGCAATTCCTTGTTGAAATGCTTTTCCCACATAACGTCCTGTCCAAATTTCTCACCCATGAACATCTGCAGGAGCAGTTCGCGTATCGGCTCAAGGGTGGTATGCGGAAACAACAGTTCGATTCCGCCGCCACGCTCTTCCATGTCTACACGCATGCGTACGAGCAGGGCAGGGGTATTGGGGCGAGTGATGGTGGCAAAGCGCGGGTTGGTTTCAAGGCGGTCAAACTGAAAATTGACCGGGCTTATGGGATCAAACGCCGTGCTCAAATCCGCAAGAACGGTTTCCGCCATGCGTTTTACGATCTCCTGCTCGATAGTCGTATAAGGCCGTCCTTCGATGCGCACAGGGCGCGCAGATTTACGGCCGCCGAACAGCACGTCCACGGTGGAGTATATCTGGGAACTGTCTATGGTCAGCAGCCCAAAATTTTCCCATTCCACCGCCCTGAAGACCGCCAGCAGCGCCGGCAGCGGTATGGAATTGATATAATCCTCGAAACGCAGTGAGGTAATCGAGATGAGGCTTACTTCCACCGTATCGGAAGTAAATCCGCGCAGGCTCGCTGCGAGCATCCGGATAAGCCGGTCGAAGACAATCTCCAGCATCGGCATCTTCTCGTAGCCGGAGAGCGCTTTGTCGAGAATGGCGAAAATGCCGGAATTTTTATCGCCTCCTCCTTCTTCTTTCCCGTCAAAGCCAAGCAGGACGTCTATCTCATCCTGGTTGAGCACCCGCGGCGGCGCTTCGCCAGTTCCGGCCGCAGCATCTGCCGGAGCCGCTCCCTCTGCTGATTTATTTTCTTCTGCCATAATTT
>Ga0207022_10179_pt1 | contig 17143 bp, 24 predicted proteins | sample Alteio_BWMinCont_46_FD_153307 | JGI IMG/M metagenome (GOLD analysis project Ga0207022, IMG submission 153307) | Enriched cells from forest soil in Barre Woods Harvard Forest LTER site, Petersham, Massachusetts, United States -... | ecosystem: Environmental > Terrestrial > Soil > Temperate forest >... | reverse complement strand
CTTCCTTTTCCTTTTGTACCTCTGGGCAGCCAATAGAGTCCGCGCCGCAGTTTCAGGTTCAGCACTTTGGACCCGCGCTCCCGTTGGCCCTCAGCGCCTCCAGAAGCGCCTTCACCTCCTCGATCTGGATCACAATCGTCTCCGCCTCTTTATCTTTCAGATGCACCTTGGTCAGGGTATGCATCGCTCCTTCCAGCGCGCGATGTGCGTTGAATTCGTGCTGCCGCTTTCTCTCCGCCGAATGCGAGTTCAGCGCCAATTTGCAAAATGTGCCCGCCAGCTCGAGTTCGATCCGGATGAAATCCGTGCCGATCATTTCGCTCCGCTGCCTTTCTATATCTATGCCGTCCCTTTGCGGAACGCCTTGCGTACCTGTCCGTCTCATCTTCCATACCTCTACTACATCTTGAAGGCGGACGCTCCCCCAATCAGTGACGCCAATCACACCCGAGCGCCTATTTCCGACCTATATCGTTGCGCCGTAATGGCGACCGGCAAGAAAAGCGAGAGCGGTTGAAATGAAAGGCGAGTGGTACATACTACTGTGTACATACAAATGCACGAAAGAGAGATCTATGCTCAAAGCCGGCAGAAAACGAAATGAGGAGATCGCTGCACTTAGAAAGATGAAGGATGGGCAGATCGATAAGTCGGATGTTCCTGAACTTGCGGATTGGAGCGGTGCGGTCGTCGGCAGGTTCTATCGTCCGGTTAAGCCGCGAGTAGGCTCCCCAGAGGTACAAAAGGAAAAGGAAGTTTCATGTCAAAAGCATGGTTGGTAACGGGCAGCGCAAGCGGTTTAGGCCGGAACATCGCTGAAGCCGTTCTCGCATCAGGCGATCGACTCGTTGCAACCGCCCGCGATCCCCGCCGCCTCGAAGACCTGGTAAAGAAATACGGAGATCAGGTTCGGACCGCGGCTCTCGACGTGGTCGATGAAAGCGCCGCCCAGGCGGCCGTGCAGATCGCGGTGGCCGCGTTCGGGCGTCTCGATGTCGTCGTCAATAACGCAGGCTACGGCGATATTGCACCATTCGAGCAGTTGAGTTCGGAGCGGTTCAAGGCGGTGGTTGACACTAATTTTTATGGAGTCGTCAACGTGAGCCGCGCGGCGATACCGATCATGCGAAAGCAAAAGAGCGGGTGCATTCTTCAGATATCCTCGGTCGGCGGCCGGTTGGCGCGGCCTGGCAGTTCGCCGTATCACGCGGCGAAGTGGGCCGTGGGAGGATTTACGGAATCCCTTGCCCAGGAAGTGGCTCCGTTTGGCGTGAAAGTGTGCGCGCTCGAACCGGGCGGGATGCGAACGAACTGGGGCGTTCGCGCGAACCAAGACACGCCTGACCTGCTTCCGGACTATGAACCGTCCGTGGGCGCAGTTGCCAAGGCGCTGAAGTCTTATTGGGGGCACGAGATCAGCGACCCGGTCAAGGTAGCTCAGGTTGTCCTTCACCTGGCTGCCAGCGATCGTCTCCCTGCACATCTTCTGATCGGCAGCGACGCCGTTCGCTTCGCCGGCGAAGCCGAGGCGACGCGCGCAGCCGACGCGGCCCACTGGCGCGAAATCAGCTTGTCGACAGATTTTGACGCCCCCACGGCATTGCCTTCTGTGCGCTTCTAAACAATCCTCGCCCCGCTCCCGGTGGTGGTGGCTGTGCTCACGATGGCCGAGGGCGGCGCGAATGTTTTCACCCTAGTGACGTGCCGCAACTTCCTAGCTTCATAACTTCGTTCCTTCATACTTCCCTGCCGGCGCCGCGTGAGCCGCCGGGCAACGCGTGGCCTCGACTGCACGCAGCCCGTCACGATTCGTATTGATGCCGACGTGCTTGCCTGGCTCAAGTCAAAGGGAAAGGGCTACCAGACGCGCATCAATCGGCTGCTTCGCGCCGCCATGTGACAAAGTAGAACCGCAAGGCGATCCTGATTTTTTCGGTAAGGTCATTTCGGTTAAGCGTCTCCGGGAGTCGAGCGGCGGGCGCTTACTTCTCTTTCAGCTTGAGCTTCCCTCCCGCTTTGTTCTCATCCAGAAATTTCCGCAGATCGCCCGCGGCATCGAGAAGCCGCACCCACTGTTCGTAATACAGTGTGACCGGGAAACGCCCCAGTCCGTAAACGCTCACGCCGCCCTTCTCTCCCACTCTGAATTCCAGTTGCCCGCCGCGGCGTCCTGACTTTTGTTCTTTTTCAAGCTCCGCTAAGCGTGCCTGCAGTTCCTCATACGATGGTTCAGCCATTGTTCCTCCCCTATTTCAGGGGACGATAATAGAACACGCGAACATGTCTGTTCCAGTCCGCCCTTTGCATGCGGTGATAAAATAGAGAGTAAATGTCGGCAAGAAGATTGCGGCGAGGGTAGTCCGCCGCATTGATTTCCGTTCATACCGTGCGGAGTTCTGTGCTGCTGAGAATGTCGGAAACGCATCTTCTGGGGCTAAGGCGTAGCGCCGCGGCTTTCAGCGCGGCAGGCTTCGCCCGCAACCGAGCGGGTTGCGAGCGCCGGGTTTGACTCTGGCAGTCACTGGGACTAAGTCCCTTAGAATACGCACTTACGAATTATTAGACTTAAAGTCGTTTAGAATGTACTCTGGCATGTCCTCCTAACCTACTGATTCCACTGATAGTACCGACGTACCATTCTCAACTGTCCCTACTTTTGTCCATAGTCTCGGCTTGGAGGCAACCGTGTCCGAGACCATGATCGGGACAGTTGAACTGGCCGCGCGGAGCGTGAATGCTAAGCGCAGCGCAGCGGTGTACACGCGGCACAGTCGGGATTGTCGAGATAAGACCAGAGGGCGGAACTTCCCGCGGTGCGATTGTCCGAAGTGGATCCAAAAATATGACGGCACCATCGCAGATCGTAGAAAGAGGCAGTGGCGCGAGGCGGCCGGGACCCGCAGTTGGGAAAAGGCGGAGCAGGTAGCGAACGAATGGCTGGACCGATTCGACCCGGAAGCCCAAGAACTTCGGCGGCTCCGCGCAGAAAAGAAAGCGCACACGGTCACGATCGAAGAGGCGGTCGCCCGCTTTATCGCTTCCAAGAAAGCGGAACACCTGAGTGAGGGCACCATCGAAGCCACTGAGGCGTTGCTCGGGCGTATCGACCCAGAGAACTTTCTCGTGCGGCGGAACGGCCAGTTGTTCGAATGGCTGGAAAAGCAGCACCCACGGCCTGTCTTCGTATCGGATTTCACGCCGTCCCTAGTCGAATCCTTCCGCAACGGTTGGCAACTTGGCGACTTGACCGCAGCCAACAGGTTCACGCGACTGAAGAACTTCTTCAAGTATTGCGAAAGCAACGGCTGGATCAAAGAGAGCCCGATGCGCAATCAGCGGCGCCCGAAGGTAAAGAAGGGCAACCGCACCGGCTCATTCACCGATGAACAATGGCTCGCCATTGAATCGACTGCTAAGACCAACGTCGAGTCCTCGAAGGGCTTCGAACGTCAAACAGCGCAAAGGCTGCTAACGTTCGTGGAACTGCTTCGCTGGACAGGCATGGCCTTGACCGATGCCGTTCTCTTCAGCCCAGACCTTATCAATGATGGAGTTCTCCGTTACAAACGTCTGAAGACAGGGAATGAGGCTATCGTATCCTTGCGAAGGCACGAGGACGTGCTGGAACTGGTTCGAACTGTGCCGCCCGGCGATGGCACCGCCCACCAACCATTCTTCAACCAGGCCATCGAACTGGACTCCAACAAGAACGCTTGGTGGAGACAACTCCAAGACCTCTTCGACGCGGCCGGCGTGAAATCCGTCAAGACCGACATCGGCTTGAAGAACCCAGGAGCGCACACGTTCAGGGATACGTTCGCGATTGGGCTGATCCGTGGCGGCACGAAAGCGCCATTCGTCGCTAAGGCGCTGGGCGATACAGTCATGATTACGATGAAACATTACATGCCCTTTTTCGAAGAGATGGAACACATGCAAGTCGAGGAGATGGACAAAGCCAACGAGGTGCAGTTGGAAAGATTGGAAGAAAAGAGGGAAGCGAAGGACAAAGTGGTCGGGATCGGAGGGCGTCGTGCTAACTCATAAGCGACCGCCCAAAGTTCATCTAGACGGAAGCGGCCGGCCTGTCTCGTTCAAGGAATTGATCAATATCAAGGAATTCCGAGAATGGCAGCCGCCGAGGGACGGAACGCCAGATAGACATCGCAAGCCGGTGGGCGGCATTCCCGGTGGTGGACCGGGAGACGGCCCCGATCCGAATCCGAATCATGTTTATACCTGTGCCGAACTTGGATTGAAGTGGAATTGGCACCGGGACACTATCTTCGAATTTTTCAAGGATTATCCGGGCGTCATTAAGATGGACCGCCTGAAAACACGGCGGCAACGAAAGCAGTCAGCCGCGGATCGTCGCCCGGTCGAGACGTACGTAACATTAAGGATTCCAGGCACGGTAGCGGCGAGATTCTGGAGACAGTACGCCAACAAATGAAGATTCCATGCAAACGGGTGCACTTAGCGCCGATTCCCTTATTGGAATGCGCCATCTTCCGCGCCATATGCAAGAGCAATTGGCGATCCCGATCTGCCTGTGGAAAGTTCACAAAGATTTCATAAATTGGCCCGCTCCGTTGTGAACGGCGCGTCGTAAAATAGCTGCATTCGCACACATGGCACTGCATCCCACAGGGCCATTATCACAGAGGCCGGTGCTACCCCGACGCCCGGCCTCTTCTCAAATTCGATGTTTCAGAAGTTCGTAGCCACATCCGCGATCTAAGATTCGCGTCTTAACCTGCATCTCGTACACGTGTCATCTTCGAATTCCTCGATCCTATAATTCTCGTCGTGCCGCAGCTTCTTAGCAACGGATTCAGCTTCCTCCCGACTATCGAAACGTTCCCAATCTACCCGGTCCGTCCTGATAATGTGGTAGTGAATACGCATCAAGTCGAGACGATCCCTCCGCGACGCTCTCTGAAGCGGTCGAACAACTCTTTGCGCCCGCCCTTCTGCGCGGAGCCGAAGATCGAGCCGTTGGATTACTCAGCTTGCGACTCATCCTTCCCGGTTATTACCTTCAACACCCTGCCGGGACTGATGTCTTGGATCGAACGTGCCGCACGTTCACCAGCGTCTTGGGCTTCCTTAGGATTGTGAAAGCCGCGTCGTATCTCCATCAATTTGCCGCTGGCGTCACGGATTTTGTACCACCATGTCATGAACGTTGCTCTAGTGCTCACGGTGAAAACATAAGGGGAGCAGCTTGGGTGTACTGCTCCCCGGAAGCACAACCAGCATGGTTTGCCTTGTGTGATGCGCGAGCAAGTGAATGCGTTACGATGCTGTGGAAGAGGGCGCCCGTAGGGCGTCCCGGTGCTAATCCCTTCGCAGTCCTGCTGGCAGACCGCTTCGAACAGACCGACACCGCGGCGCTGGATATGCGCGGCGTAGAGAATGCCTTCGCGGCCGTGGACGACTTGCCGCAGGACGCGCTTCCGTTCGATTAGCGGCAGGCTGCGCAGATCGGCGCCGTCCAGCCACATGATGTCGAATGCGTAGAACGCCACGTCTCGGGTCTTCCGGCGCATCAACGGCGTGAACTGGCTGCGCCCGAATTTATCGAGGGCGACAATCTCTCCGTCCAGAATTGCGTTCTTCACGCGGAGCCCGGCCAGCACCGTGCAGAGGCCAGGAAATGATTTATAGGTGATGTTCTTTCGGGAGACCAGTTCGCACTTACCGTCCTCGACGTACGCCACGGCCCGGAAGCCGTCATGCTTCAGTTCGAAGATCCAATCCGGATTATCGAACGGAGCGGCGATCTTGGTCGGGCTGATTGGTTGGACCTGCGGGAGCATTGCCTAAAATTATCGCGCCTGTCGGAGGCTCCCGTCAAAGCTCGCGATTTGAGGAAGACAAGCATACGCGCGATGAGCTTGATGATAGAATTCGCCGCACAGAATGACTATCCGAACGAGAGAACCTTCCGTCCCCACACACCTCCCGCCTAGTCGGCTATTTCTGGATGACGTTCAGGAAATCGTTGCCATTCTTAAGGAGTTGGCTGAAACCGAGCCAGGTGAGGCAGGGGTCTCCGTTACGTTTTCAGTCGGTAATCAGGACTGTGATGATATTGCCGACCTACGGCGAATTATGCAGAGAAATCGGCCGGTTGAAATCCAAGTGGCGAATGATAAAAACTACACATGGATGGACATTCGTTTGACCGGCTCGCTGTGGAAGTCATCTGGCTATGCGGGGGAGAATGCATGGTCGGCTTACCATAAGCTCGAAACGATCTTCAAAGACGAAAGCGCCGCTGGCTTACCTCGTTTGTATGTCGGTACTCCTGGGAGACGTCGCCCGTGTGGAGTTACCTGAAGGATAAAATCATTCCGATAACTGTCAGCGCCTTGCTCGGTATTGTTGGTACGTTGCTCGGGCTTTACATCAAGCACAAGTATTGGCCTTGATCCTACGTGATTGCTGGCGTTCTGGATTTCCATTCGTCGCTCCTATCGCTTCGCTCTATACAAGCGCATCCGCGTGCGTTCGTATTTTCTGCCATCTTCGGTCTTGCGCCATTGTTTTCTTTTCAGACGGTGCCTTGAAACAGTCGGACGAAACCGGCCCTCGGCATTGCGACCAAGACATCCTGAACACCTACGCAGACCACGGGCAATCCATACGGAGCGGTTCACGGTTTTGTCTGGATGTTTGCGGCAGGACGGACGGAGACCATTGGACCATTGAACTATTCGTCTTGCTTTGCTGATCGCACGATAGCATCTGATGCAAAGATACCGTCGTGCTCGCAAGTATCCGGGCGGCACTGGTCTAAGACGGCATCGTCTGCATAAGATTTCGGACAATCCTAACTCTTTTTCGAGGAGACCGACCTCGTTCCCCAAGAGACAGTCTCCGCAATTTCGCTTATCCGTTCGCTCTCGGTTAGAAGACCATCAGCAAGCGCTGCCTCAATCCAACTGAGCGCTACGTACATATCCTCGGCTGCCGCGCGGACCTCACAGATGGAAACGTCCTTCAAAATCTCTTCACCGAAATCTTTCCTGATTTCGGCGTAATGCAGACGGTGGGACTCCCTCAACGTCTTGTGAAGCGCTGCAATTTGCTGTTGCTCAGTCATCGCTTGCTCACTCATCCCCGTGCCTCCGAAAAGCTACAACTCGCACCGTACCACCGCCCCAATGGACACCTCAAGCTGACCATCTGTGGAAAGGTTTTCGCCATGTGCAAAACCTTACCTGTAAACGAACGTTACCAATTGAGACATACCGATAGGCGTGCCGCTGGCACAAACGCACTCCTGGAAGCAGAATCCTCAATCAGGAGAGTTCACGCCATGATCTACTACGCCGAGCAACGAGACGACGGATACGCTGTCATCGGGAGAGGCAACGACAGGTCCGCAAATATAGGGCTCACCGAAACGCAAGCAGCCAGACGGGCACACGAACTCGCGGGAGACGACGGATACGTTGGATGGAAGGGGCTTGATGGGAAATTTGACCATTGGTGCTCGTGTACAAAATGCAAGCGGAACCGCGCTTGATGTAGTGTCAGGTTCGATCAGCGAGGAGCTACGGGCGGTGAGCCGCCATCTTTGGCGCTAGGTTTAACGGCGTCTTTCCAGTAAGCGATAAATTCGTGGACGATGCTGCTTGCAGCCGCCACCTTGTCGGCTTCCAAGGGTCCAGTATCTCTTGCTACGCCCTCTGCCTCGACCCAGCGCGGGAGTTGGAATCCGATCACGTTGCCTTCATCATTATTCACAGGAGGAGGGCAGGCTGGGGATGAAGGATCAGAACTTGTGTCATGTATCATTTCACAAACGGCATCATCCTGTTGCTTCTTGAAACTATTCGAGTATGTGCTTCCTTCAAATCCAAAACCTCCCATCCAGAGGCGAGTCACTCCGTCTGCGGCGCTTTTATCTTCGATCAGCCGTATGGTTACGTTCGTGAAGGGTAACTGCATCGGAGGAACATAGAACGACTGCACCAAAACTTCAGGGAGGTGAGATAAGAGGACTGTTACATTGTTTCCAGCCAGTGCCGTGCTTAGGGCCTTCTGAAAAAACGTACATGTCTGAAAGTCAATGTCTTGGCCGCAAAATACACCAACAACATTAGCGCTGCGTAAGACTTTGGCGATTTGCGCAGGAGTCGCTTCTTTCGGTGGATCAACTCGTTTGGCGGAGATTGGAACCGGAACCGTCATTGTGAATAGGGCAATAACCACAAATGTTACATTTGTCATGTGTAGATCGATCCAGCTTCAGTCCTCAGATTTTGCTAACGACTGAATGACCGTGGAAAGCGCAACAACTTCCAAACTCGACGGGCAGTCTAGCCAGTTATGACGCCAGCACACGATCACATCGCAGCCTTCAATCGGATGGCCATGATCCCGGAAGTTCCGGCTCTCGAATTCAAATTCAATTCGCACACGTTGCCACTTGCCAACTGACACCTGCCGTTTTGCTTCACAATCAGGGAACCCCGCCTGGAGCGCTTCGACTAGGTAGCCCAACTCCTTCGCTACCATTCCGAAGAGGAAAACAACGCCGCTTTCGTTCACAGGTTCATGCCGCAAACCGCGAAAATCTATAGGATTTCCATAAGTGGGCCGACCATCAAACTTAGAATGCTGGATCGGGAAAGACGTATGAGCGGGCGCTACTTGGGCTTGAATGGTATCGCCGTTGGACCCGGTTGATTGAGGCTCTAAATTTGATGTCACATCAGGCGGTAACAACGCTAAAACGTCCTGCCACTCCGGTTTGTCGCTCGCGAACTTTCGGAACTGGCGGGGAATCCCCGACCACGATCCGAGATGCTTTTCAAACGATCCGGGACTGTATTTGCCTTCACGCCGATAATGCGCGCGCGTGGGAATTTGGCGGAGCTTTCGGACCATCGAACCCCAATCTTCAAATAGAGTCTTGTCTTCGAGTTCGACATTCGTTGCATCAGGTTCGAGCCCGGCTGCTCGTACTGCCTCCCTCCAACTAGGAAAGTGCTGCAAGACGTGATATTCACGAAGTCCAGAGCGTGCCTGGAACTCGCTTCGTGACGGTGAGTGGCCTACGGTTTGGGCAACCTCGCGAATCGCATCGAGAACAGCATTTTTATCCACTGGAGGATTGGGCATAAGCTTGGCGGATTGTACATCTGACAAACCGGCGAATCGAGAGGTTTGGCGGGCCGATAGGAATACCGAGCGGGTCGCCGTGATGCGGAATTATGTGCTGGGGTTAGAAGGCGGGATACTGTTGTTTGTTTTAGACCCAATTTCCTCCTCTCTTGATCCGACCTGATTTAATACCTTGTTATTCAGGAACGCCTGGCAACCAATCGAGATTGTTCGCCTCGGCGTCAGTCAGAGTCGTGGAGCTTGGCGTTGTGCTCTCGAACAACCCAGCGGAATTTGGATTGGCGTTAGGATCAAGACCGCCTCCGCCATTGCTGGTCTTCGACATCAAACCCCGCACCGCACCGCCCGCGATCCCCGAAACTAATCCGAGCCACGAGTTGCTGGCGGACGCATTTGCGTTCGATTGTTCGTCCGTGGTCTGGTCGGCACCAATCGCGGCCTTTGCGGTTCCTGTGACCGGATCAATCACCGCGCTCGGCAAACCTTCCTCGGCACTCACGGCGTTCTCGTAGTTCTGGCGACCGATCTGATAGTTCTTCTCCGTAATTCCGAGTTCCTGATTCGAGAGGTTGGTCTCGACATCACTGGCCGCTTTTGCGCGAACAGCGGTTGTGACACCCGACTCAACGCCGGGATTTGCCGTATCGACCGCGCCTTCCTTTTCGCCAATCGCCGCTTGCGTGGCCTTGTTGGAAGCCGCCGCTCCGTTTATCGCCTGTGAATTTTCCGCAGCCAATTCATCGGGCGATTCGCCTTGTTGACTTGGGCCAGCGGCTACGATGGTGCTGAGGTTTGAGTGAAGCTCATCGAAAAGAGTTTGAGTTTCACCAAAGTCTTCGGTGTACGCGCTGCGCAACTGATTGCCCAGAGCCGTATCTTCTGCTAGTGCGCTGGTCTGAGCGCTGCTCGGACCGCAGTTCTTGAATGTCTTTCCTTGGTAGACGAATTTCATTTGATGCTCCTATGTTTGCGAAAATGGCGGGCGCGCGATAATGCGTGACGGCGGACACGTGTCGTACTTCACGAAGAAATTGGCGATCACATCGAGCAATGAAACGGCAACGACGCTCCGAATAAACCAATGTCCCGACGAATTGTGCGGCACCGTATGGAACGCACGGATAGCCGAATAGACAAAATAAAATAGCGGTTGCCACGACTTACCGATGGCTGTGCCGATGGCGTGGCCGATTGCATGGCCGATTGCATGACCGATTTCATAAGAAGTTTTTGACATGAACTCTCTCCAGGTACGCAAGCTGAGCGCGCCGAGAAGCAGCGGCACGCCTAGCAGCTTGACACTTGATGCAAAACTTCTTTTGCCGGGCTCGGCGACGGAACACGAATGTTCCATCGCAGCCTGGCGTTGTACACTGCGCGCGGGCACACTCCCGCAACGTTATGGGTGTTAAAGCATCCATGATTTCCTCCGTTGATGGGCTACGTCTGAGCGACTGGCAAAACATCAATCAGGGGCGGAGCGTCCGGCAGTGGTTCGACAGAAAGCGGCCAATCCGTGTCACCGCGAAGGCCGGCCCTTAACCCGTGATGTTCCGACCGAAAGCGAGGCAACGGAGGCTCCCATTCTCCATGAAGCTTCAGCTTCGGCACTTGGGGCACTGCCTCTGCGATTATTGGAGCGTCGGGCGGTACGGGCGGCGCAGCGGGAGTAGGCGGCGGAACGACACCCGCCATGATCTGCCCTTGCTGAATCCTCTCGCGGCGCTTCATGAGCTTTTGTGAAAGACGGCGGGATTGCGGTTTCACGCGGCACCTCCCCAAAGCTGATCCGCGCGCGCCCTGAAACTCGGATTGCTTTCGTAGAGCCTCTTCGCGTCACGATTGCTGAGAGCATCAAACTCTTTGCGAGTCATGCCGGAGTAGTTCCACCCACCCGCAACATCCGAGGCGACGGGCACGGGAGCTTCTCCGGTTGTCCGCGTACTCACGACTTCGGCTTGCGGGAAATGTCCCCGTCGCAGGCGCGCCACGAGCACTTGAGCGTCGGCGGCTGACATCGCGAGGGCTTGACCTCGGTCATTCGTGCAACTGATTTGCCCGTGCGCCACAGATGATACAAAGCGATGTGGGTCAATTTTTACGAGGCGCTTATCGCGGTCTGCGGGGCTGGGCGTTGGCGCAGCCGGTTGCGGTTGTACTGGCGTTTTTGGTCCGAACTTCGCGCGCAGTTTGTCCAGTTGTTCCTGAGCGAGTTGGCTTAACGGGAAGTCCGGGACAAGAAGCTTCCGGTCATACGCACTCAGGAACCAACGTGCGATGTCGGAAAGTTCGCAGACTTCGTTCTCGCGTTTTTCTGTCGCAGCCTGTGCGAGCAATACCTCTGCAACTCGCTGACTTGGGAAACACGTTAGAAGGTCGGCGTTGGCATCGCCGAACTCGGTCGCCCAGATTTTGCTCCACTTCATTGCTTCTTTTGCTGTCATGGTTTGACTCATTTTCATTCTCCTATATAAGATTTTTTGCTGCCGCAAGTTCAAACATGCGGTTGTATTCCTGAAAGCCGAGCGGGTTCGTATCCGTGCGGCGCAACTTCCGAACTTGATCCGCAGGAGTCGTCAAATATTCTCGGACCCATGCCAGCAAATCGGCAGGGGTGTCGGTTGTGGGCGCCTCGCGGGAGCCGTTGAGAACTGTTCCCTCACTGTGTTGGACACCCTCGCGTTGGTAGTTCGTGCGCATGAACGATGCGTAACCCTCGTCTCGGCGCGCACGGGCTCGGCATTCGTCCATGTTGTGCGTTTCACTGAATACCCGGTACTCGGACCATCGTTGTTGAGCTTCGGTCAGCGGTCTTCCGTGTTTGTCCTTGGGAGCGGCAGCTTGGGCTTGCGCCCGAGCCGCTGCTTCGGCAGCTTCAGCGGTGATGATCTTCCCGGCGTTGCGAAGTTGGACGTAGACCCAATCTAAATTTCTTAGCGACACCTTGTAGTTATGCAACTCGAACTGATCGATCATCGCCGACATGTTGTCGGGATTTCCGTTGTATTTCTCCGAAAACTCCTGCCCGAGTTCGCCCTCGTTCAGCCAATATTTGACGAGATGTTTTTCGGCTTCGGAACCATCGGCGTAGATGTTTCCGGCTGCGTCCCAACGGATGCCCGGAATTTTCTTCAACTCTTCTGCGTTCATTGCTGTATTTCCTCCATTGAATTTATTTTCTAAAACCTTATCGCAGAGACCCAGGGCGTGTGCGGCCGAGTCTTGGTAGTTGTGGCGGCTGGGGCTGCTCTGGCAACGCGGGCGGAATGTACCGCTCCGCGAAGTTTGCAAGCTCGGGTCTGAGTGCAACTTGCTGCCGATAAAGCTCGGCGACAGCATCCGGCGTATCTCCGTAGATTGATTCAAACGCGGACTCCGGGAATCTGACGAAGTACCCGCGTGGATTGCCGGGCACGATAAGCACGTCAACATCGCCTACGAGAACGTGGTGATTGACGCGCTCACTCGTGTCGGACTTCGGCTGCGGAGCAGTTTCTTCCTCGAACAATGTGACGCCATCAGGGCGGACAACGTGGGCGTCCCAACGCGCTGCCCGCAAATCACAACAGACAGCTTTTGCATAGTCCCGCGAGAATAACGTCTGAGCGCTTCTCAACTGTGAAACGGGGACTACCTCGGGGCGATTGTTGTTGAGGCTGACGAAAAAATAATCCGCCCCGTTCCACTTGAGCAGGATGCGGACACGAGGGGCGCTCATCGGGACCTCGGTTCTGGCGGGATGTTGTATCCGAAGTCACGGACGAGCACGCTGTACTTCAGCCTGAAGTTTTTGTCGTTGTAGTAGGCGCGCTGAAGTTCCTGCAATGATAAGCCGCCCGCGTACTCGAAGAATCCGCGGTCAACAACGAAATCGCGGGTTTCCGCTTCCTCCTTGGCGCGCTCTGCTTCGGCGGCTTGTTGAAGGTCCCACGCCGCGTCGTGACCATCGGCGCGATGGAGATGGGATTCGACATCTGCGAATGCACGATCCGCCGCCGTGAGCGAGAGGCGGTACTTCTCCATCGCTTTGCGAAGCAGCTTCTCATTGTTTGGGTCCGCAGAGTATTTGGACCAGAGTTTTTGGTGCAACGTCTTCCAGAGCGTGAGGATTTGCTCGGGTGAACTATCTTCTAAATATGAAAGTGCCATTGGTTATTTCTCCTTTGAAAATTAATTTTGTTTGGATCAAATCCGACCACGCAGAATGTCCTGCATGGTTTGTGGCGGAGGCGGTGCGGGTAGCAAACCTTTGGCTCGCAACCGGCGCGCCACTTCGCGAAACAGCGGAGAGCCCGAGAACCCGACACCGCCTCTGAAAAAAGAATCTTTCAGGTGCCGATGGAGCAGTTGAAGATTCGCGGTTGTGTTTTCCCGACCGTCCAGCGCGGCAGCTATGAGGGCGTCGGGATCGGCGTTCGGGCCGAGCACGAATTGTCCTTGCTCGTAAACTTGAAAGCGACGCTGGCAGTCAACCAATCGCAGTTGTTCGTCAAGGCTTAGGGTGTCACCGCCCCAGTCATCGCTCGGTTGTGGCTTTGGCGGGCGACCGGGACGGCGCGGTTCCGATTGCGATTCATCGATGTTCATATGTATGTCTCCTTGTCTCAGGTCCTCGAAGGACCCAAAGCTTGTTGTTACTGAAGGCCGGATGGGACCCTATCGAATGAAAATGTGTAGCGGCTCGGGACCCCTTTGAATTATTTTTGTGCGCTACTGCGATTCGACTTGGCAAACGGCGGGAAAGAGGGTGGTGCCACGGGCTCCCCGCCCCACCCGTCCGAAGTAGGACCCGCCGAAGGACCCGAGAGCACAACGGCACAAGCCCGAACAAATCGGGAACGGTTGTCTCAACACGAACAGGTGAACTCGAACCGAGGTCAACGCGAAAGCGTCCCGGCGAAACTGAGTAAAAGCGATTCGCCATTTTCTTGCGGTTGCGATCCGCTCGTAGTTACGAGCGCGATGTTCAATAGACGTTCGATCATTGAACGCTGGAACTCACGATTTTCGGTGTTGCATAATCAGGAGTTACAGCGCGCGAGAAACACACCTTTATTGAACAACGCCGGGCATCTTCGCAACCCATTGCTCCGGTGTTATCCAGCTTCCCGAGTAGAGAACGCGACCGTCAGCCCGAACTGTATAACCCGCGTTCTTGATCTTCTGTGACAGAGCTTCCGACTTCGCAAGCTCCTTTGCATCCGTCAGACGTGGCTGGATTGGCTCGCAATCACAAGGCATTGACGATGGGCTGTAGAACCGACTGGACAAACCCAACGCCTCGCGGAAGTCCCGTGCGGCTTGCTGCTCGGGCGTGAGGGGCGTCTTTGGTGTCGCTGGCACGCTTGGCGCGCGCGGAGTTGCCGGAGCGATCGGCGCGGGAGCCGCGGGATCCTGGACCTTCGGACCAAAACCCTTGCTTGCGGCCCACGCTGCACGTTGTTCAATCTCTCGTGCAGAACGCTTGCGGCCGGCGCTGGGATAGCGCGCGACAGCATCTATTTCCTTCTGCCGGGCTGCCCTAGCCTCTTCCGCCTTGCGTTGCTGTAGCGCGTCGGTATCGCGTCCGATGGCTGCTTGGCGCGACAGTTCTACAGCCCAAGGGTCACGATCGGCGACAAGGAGGGCGAACTGCCGGGCGCATTCCGCGCTATTGATCCGGTGCGGTTTGATCCCCGCACGGAGCCCGCTCTTGAGCAAAGCCCAGCCCGAGCCGGTCAAAAAGTAGATGACGGACGGGCGTCCACGTCCATTCTTGCTGCGCTTCCCACGCTGGACCCCGCGTTTGCTCGTAACCAAGCCCTGAAGCTCGGGCGCGGAGAGAAGGGCGTCCAGTTGCGCGGCGGACCAGTTGCGCCGGAAGACGCGCACGGCAAGCTCGGTTCGGGCAAGTTCGCCTCCAGCGTCGTAAAGAGCCGTGAGGAACTTCTCGATTTTTGTAATTTTTGCCATTTTTACACCTTGAACAGCGGAGGAATCGAAACATCCCTACGTCTGTCCACTCCGCTGGGGCGCAGGCGCAAGGGTTCGTCTATTTAGCCATGGTCGGGATTGGGAGCCCGGCGCGCTGGCGCGCCGGGCGCACGCTGAAATCCATGAAGGCATGAAGGGCATGAAGGCTTTTTATGAAACTCCCTCGTGAGAGGTGTACATAGAAAAGTTATGAAAAAAGGCTTCATGTGGCTTCATGCCTTCATGCCTCGTGCGCTAGAAGGGCAACTCCTCGGGTTCCTGTGCGCCGGAGAGGACGACGGAAGTGTCAGATTGTGCCTGCGCCTCTTGGTTCAGCTGGATTCCGTGCCAGTACACCCCGCCCGGTTTGTCCTTGCGAGCACTTATCCGAGCCCGCTTGAACCCGCGTTCTTCAAGCGTCATACCGAAGTCTCGCTCGTTCATCTGGTATTCGCCTGAAGCGCCAACCCAGAACTTATAGGCTCCATAGAGGTCGCTTGCGCGGATTTCACCATCTCTCGCCAAGACACACTTCGCATCAATGAAGTGCTGGATCACGTCTGAGTTCTCCCGGTAGAGTTCCGTGGCATCCGACACCGCTTTGGACTCGCGCAGCCCGTCTTGCTGGTACATTCGCAAACCCTCAAGCGCCCAGTTGAGAATGCCGGACGCTTCCAGCTTGAGCTTGTCCGAGAGGTGCCGGTCCCGCTTTTCCGGGGGCACGGTGACGTTGAAGGGAATCAACTTGATGCGCGACCATATCGCCTCGTCCGTCCCGATTACCTTCGGTTTGTGGTTCGTTGCCAGCCACAGTTTTAGTTGCGGCTCAAACTCGAACGATTCCTGATAAAGGAATCGCGCGGTGATTCGATCGCCGCCCGTCAGAGCTTTTATCAAGCTCTCTGCGAGCCTTACATTCTTCTCGGACTCAATGGCTGCCACGAAGCGCGCAGCGTGCAATCGTGCAATGTCGTTTCGGATTTGCACTCCGCCATTCTTGGCAACGGCAAAGCTTTGCCAATCCGTCTGCATCGCGTAATCGCCAAGAATGTACTGAATGATGGATAAGAACGTGGATTTGCCGTTGCGCCCCAACCCAAAGAGCAAAAAGAAACAGTGTTCCACTGTTAAGCCCGTCAGCGAATATCCGATTGCGCGTTGTAGAAACGGTATGGTTTCTTCGTCCATCACTTCCCGAAGGAACTGCTCCCAGCGTGGGCACTTAGCAGCGGGATCGTAAGCAACGGGCGCAATCTTCGTGAGCAAATCCTCTCGTTGATGGTCGCGGAACTCCCCGGTCTTCAGGTTCAAAGTTCCATTCTTGACGTTCAACAGATAACTATCTCTATCGAACTGCTCCGTTAGAACCGGAATGCCGGGCTCGCTCTCTGCCAGCGACAAAGCGTGCGTAACGATAGACTGTGACTCCGAACGGAGCGCCCACTTGATGAGCGCGTCTCGTTCCTTCGAATCCTGCATTGCCACACCTTCCGCGAGCATACTCTGCGCAATGGATTTCATGAGGACCTTCACCGCTGAAATACGGTCTCTGCTCCACACACTGTTGGTCCACTCGTACCACTTCTTCTGCTCGTGGTTGTAGCGGATGCTCTCGCCAAACTTCGCTACGAGGCGCTTGGCGTTGCCGAGTTCCGTGCGGTGGAAGTCTCCCGATTCCGGCACACCGCCCTTCAGGGCAGCTTCAATCGTGCGTTTCCGATAATCCTCGCGGTTCCACTTCGCGCGCTGACCTAGCTGGCATTCGCTAAACGCTGCTTCAATGCGTTCGTACGTCGCCTCTTTCCCGAGAGCCCGCGCAATCAGCCCGCACAATGCCAAATCGGCTCGACTTTCGTCTCCGTCATACGCCGACACGTCGCCCATCCAGAGCGCCTTGAACTTCTCATCCAGGATTTGTGTTATGAGGAAGTACGGCAGCGAAATGTCCGTGACCTTCGGAACACCATCCCCGGCGAACCGATTGCCCGTAACAGTGGGTTCTCTGGCAGTACGAAAAGAAAGATGACGGGGAACTCACAAAAGTTCCCTA
>Ga0207022_10178_pt1 | contig 17251 bp, 14 predicted proteins | sample Alteio_BWMinCont_46_FD_153307 | JGI IMG/M metagenome (GOLD analysis project Ga0207022, IMG submission 153307) | Enriched cells from forest soil in Barre Woods Harvard Forest LTER site, Petersham, Massachusetts, United States -... | ecosystem: Environmental > Terrestrial > Soil > Temperate forest >... | reverse complement strand
CTGGGGATGTAGGCGAAGCGAAAGGCGCCGGCGACCAGGGCGGCGATGACCACGAAAAAGAGCACATAGAATGGCCTTATCAATGGCGAGACGAACTCCTCCTCGACGACTTCGCTTTTGGGCGTGACGACGAACTGCGGCTGGCGCGGATTGCGGAACACCTGGATGATCGCCATCATCGAATAGATCGACTGCATCAGCTCATAGAGTTCCGAGATCAACGGCCAGCGTGTGCGTCCGAACAGCACGGCGTTGCAGACCTGGGATGCGATCACGTGGGGAATGGCATAGACCAGGATCTGCGGCAGGCTTGCGTTGTAAATTTGCAGCCCAAAGAACAGGTAGGCGCAGGGCGACAACAGGAAGATCAGCCGGGCGAGCGGAAACATCCAGAACAGGCAAGCATTGATGTAGCTGATGGCCTGGTACCAGCGCATCTTGCGGATGGCGCCCGGCAGTTTGAGGAGCATGATCTGGGTCATGCCTTGGGCCCACCGCATGCGCTGCACGACGAAGCCGGTGAAGGATTCGGGCGCGAGGCCGCCGACCATGGGCTGGTCGACATATACGCTGCGAAAGCCGCGGGAATGCAGCTCAAGGGCGGTTTCCGCATCCTCGGTGATTGAATCGCCGGTCAGGCCGCCAACCAGTTCAAGGGTGCTGCGCCGCAGGACGGCGGCGGAGCCGCAGAAGAATGAGCTGTCCCAGAAATCCAACCCGCGCTGGATGGTGACATAGAACATCTCGTTCTCGGCGGGCATGCGCCGGAAGGCCGACAGCAGATTGCGGTCGATGGGGTCGGGATTGATCATAAAGTGCGGGGTTTGCACCAGGAAGATGCCCGCATCGCGCGTGAACCATGGAACGGTGCGCTCGAGCATATCGGATGTCGGCACATGGTCGGCGTCGAGAATCAGAAGCAACTCGCCCTGGGTCTGCTTAAAGGCGGCGTTGATGTTCCCGGCCTTGGCATGCTCGTTCTTCTCGCGCGTCAGATACGTGCAGCCAAGCCGGTCGCACAATTTGAGAAGTTCCTGGCGGCGGGCGATGGCCTCATGCCGTTTCGCAAGGTCGGGGTTGTTGCGTTTCTGATTGGTCCCGCCGTCGTCGAGGAGGTAGATGCGTTTTTTATCGGCCGGATAGCGCACGGCCAGACAGCACCTGAGTGTAACCTCCAGCAGCTCAGCGGTTTCATTATAGGTCGGCACCAGGATGTCGACCGTCGGCACCTCGTCGCCGGGACGCAGGCGGAGGCTGGGCCGTTGCAGGGGATAGAAGTTGACGAAAATTCCCAATGCGAAAATGACGAAGGCATAAGCCTCGGCAAAATAAAGCAGCCACGCCGCCGCCATGCTGAAGGGGTCCGACACACCCATGGTGTTGAACGTGCGCCACAACATGTAGCGCAGGCTGAGGAACAGGGCGAAGATCAGGATCGCCGCGCGGCGCCAGTCATTGGGATTATCGGTTGTACGCTGGGTCATGGCGATGACCACGCCCAGCATGACACCGGACAGCAAAGCCTGCGCTTGAAGGTCGGCCGGCACCGCGGCCAGAATCGCGGCGAGCATGGCGAGGACGCACCATGCCGTCATCGCGACCGGCGGAAGGCGCGCGACGGTATCGGAGAAGCTGTCGGTGGAGGTGCTCATGACCCCTCAATGCGCAAAGCGGAAGCGTCCTCTTTGGCTTGAAAGGCCCGGCGCCGCCCTGGCTGGGGAAATATCCCGATCCTAGACCGTGAACCGGCGACGGCTGAATGACATGAGGCCGATAAGGCCGATGAGCATGATCGCCAGAGCATTGGGTGCCGGCACATTTGAAGTCGCGAAGTCTGGCGGGTCGCCGGTGAAGAAGTCGTCGTGGAATTCACCAGTGCGATACAACGGCCCGCCGATCGAATTGGCGATCACTGTACCATCCACCTGGCCGTTCGTATAAGTGATGTCGGCGTAGGGCGCCAAAATCGACCCGAAAACGCTCTGAATCGACAGGCTGGTCGCTTGATAGAAGTTGAACAGAATGTCGTCGGCACCGCTTTCGCTGCACGTCACGCCATTGCAGAAGAAACCGAAATTGCCCGGATGGCCGAAGTTCACGGTGGTCCCGGCCACGTTGATGATGGCGGTCGCGCCGGTGGGAATATTGATTTGGAATGAGCCGCCGCCATCGCTGTAATCGGGCTGCACGCCACCGATCTGGTCGAGCAAGCCGGCGGAGATATTGAAGATGTCGAGGGTCGGGTTGGAGCCGTTGAGGTCCAGTTCCTTCTGGTTCCACTGATCCTGATACACCACGGTCCCCAGCGTTCCGCCGGTACCGGTCGCCAGCATCGCCGAGGCGGCGGTCAGATTCGTCTGCAGGGTGCTGAAGTTGATCGGGTCGGTCCCGGTCAGGCGCGGGCCCTGGTATTGCGTCGGCGCATTGATCAGTGCGCCATTGACCGTAAGCGTTCCGAGAACGGTCGCGCCGCCCTGCGTGCCGTCGTGGAAGTCGGCGTTGCCGCCGACAAACACATTGCCGCCGTCCTGCGCGCGAAGCTGGTTCAGGTTTCCGGCCACGGTGAGGGCGTTGACGCCGTTGTTGGTGATGCCGGCGACGGTGAAATCCTGGAGGTAGGCGTTGCCGCCCACGGCGACCGGGCCTTGCGAATCCGAAGAATAAGGATTGGCCGCGCTGCCCAGGTCGCCAAACGTCACGACGTTGTAGGTCGCAAGGACGTCAGCCAGGATTCCAATCGGATCGGCCGCGGCCGGCGTCGCCAGGGCGGTCATCGCTAAGGCACCAAAAAGCATCGGGGCTGTAAGACGGCGGCGCAGCATGATCTGAAGGTCCTGTTTGAGTAATGTCTTTGGACGCGCGGAACGTTTTCTATCAACACGTGTATAGGAGGTCAAAGGTTAATACACTGTAAATATCGCAGGGCTCGTATGATTATTTGTTGTCTAAATCCCGCCGGTTGCATCAATCCGCTTCGCCGCGCCTATGAGGCGAAAATGCTTATTTTACGGGCTTTTTTGTCTTCCGTCCGGGGGTTGTGTTGTCGCGAAGATTCCCTTGTCAGGCCGGGCGCGTGCGCGGCTGTCGCGGGTCAGTTTTGCCCGGGTTATTCGGGTCGAAACGGTAATTCTGCGTGCCCCTTTACATCTTATTAACCAAAATAAATACTCTTATTGCGCGTGACGCGGCGCACCATTCCGCGAGGCAGATGTTTCAGTCGCTTTATCCGCACGGAGCAAAAGTGGTTCATCCCCTGCATTTTGTCATCGTTGAAGACGACCAGTCGTCGGCCGATGCCATGCGCTTGCTGCTCGAACGCGGCGGTCACCGCGTCCAAGTCTGCATGGATGCCAGTTCCGCGGTTGAATTTGTGTGCGCTGTCCGGCCTGACGTGGCCCTGATCGATATCATGATGCCGGTCATGGACGGCATCGAGGTCTGTCGGCGTCTTCATACCGTGCCGGCGTTACGGGCCCTCAAATCAGTCGTCGTCACGGGAAAAATTTACGATGTGGATCGTACGGGGGCGCTGGCGGCCGGTGCCCGCGGTGTCCTGCACAAACCGTTGAACCCGCAAACCTTCGTGAATGACGTACTCGCGCTGGTGAACGATGACATCGTCGTGTCCTATTGGGGCGTGCGAGGATTACTGCCGGTGCCGGGTCCGGCCACGCAGCGTTATGGCGGCAATACCTCATGCGTCACGCTGGATCTTCCGTGCGACACGCAGCTTATTTTTGATGCGGGATCCGGCATCAAAGCCCTGTCCGATAGGCTTATGACGCGGAACACGTCGCACACCTCCGCGCGGATGCTGATTTCGCATCCCCATTGGGATCACCTCAACGCGCTGTCGTTTTTCGAACCGCTGTACGTCAGCGGCAACGAATTGGAAATCATGGGCCCGTCCCAGGGCCAGGTCTCCATGCGTGAACTCGTAACCGCGCAATTCGATCCCTTGTACTCGTCGGTAAGTTTTCGTGAGCTGAGCGCCCGCGTCTTTTTCCGGGATCTATCCGAGACAACCTTTCATATGGGGGCGTACACGGTCAGAACGTTGCTGCTGGCCCATCCGGGAAACTGTCTGGGTTACCGCGTCGACTACAGTGGACGTTCGTTTTGCTACGTCCCCAACACCGAGCTGCCGTTGGTGAAGTCGGCAGCCTACAATCCGGAATTCGAGCGCAAGCTCATCGATTTCGTCGCCGGCGCGGACGTGGCGCTTATGGACGCCACCTACGGCGATGAGGTCGCTGACGTCAGGCGTCGACGCGGGTATTCCAATGTCCGGCGTGTGGCGGAAGTCGCGCACGAAGCCGGCGTAAGAGAACTGCAATTGTTTCATCACGGCCCGCAGGACGACGACCAGGCCATCGATCGCAAATTGGAGGGCGCGCGTGCCGTGCTCGCCGCATTGGGATCGAGCGTCGGCTGCACCGCGCCGGCTGAGGGTACTCAAAAGAAACTGACCGGCGCGGGCCGTGGCGACGGTGCGGGTGTGGAAAGCATGCCTCACGCGGCCTAACCGGCTGACCGAGATCCTGATACGGACCCCAGCCCACTGTGACGAAACTCAAGAAGAGCGATGGCCGCATGATTCTTCGACACGTGCCGTAGGTCTCCCGCGAGCCTGTCGTTTCATAAGCTTGGAGCCTACGAAACTTAGTTCCGATTCCAGCCCTGCTTCTAAGTGTAAAGAGAATGCAGAATTACTCGTGTAACGAGCGCCGGGCCCGCGAATGGCCGGCGTTTCAGTCAACATACTGACTCAACTACATATTATTTTCTAAATTCCCATTGAAAAGCCCCGCGGCGCTCTGCGTGCATGTCAGAAATATTTACAACTGATGGGGGATAAAATACCTAACTCATTGGTTTATTGAGAAAATATGTTTGGCATGGATATTGCTCTACATAGGTCGAAGGTACCCCGCCTCGGGGTCGCTTGAGCGGTCTCCGCTCAAACGAAAGTTCGACATCAGGAGATGTAGAGCCATGAAGAAGTTACTCATCGCCTCGGCCGTCGCTGCGGGTCTATTTGCCGGGACGCACGGCGTTCAAGCTGCGCCAATCATCACCTTAACGCTAAGCACTGCCGGGCTCACCAGTGGGCAGTGCGCAGCCGGTTCGGGTGGCGAGCTTTCCTCGTTCTCAGGCGACACTTGTACAATAACGAGCACCAACGGCGTCGCCGGCTTTGGCAACACCTTCATAAATTTCCAAATGGGCAACTTCCTCTTCAACAACGAGGCCGGCTTCGGTGCGCCCATCCTGACTCAACCGTCATTGTGGCTTCGTACGAATGCGACATCAGCGTCCGCTGGTGTCCTGACGATCACGTTGGTTGCCCAAGGATACACGACTCCGTTGGGAGGCTTTGCACTTGACAGCACAGCGTCCGGAACTGTTGACCGTGGCTCAACGGTCAATATCGCCGATTATTTCGATGCCTCCAACTCCGGCGTCGCGGGTGCAGGCACACTGCTCTATGGCACCACCTGGACCGGGTTCGCCTCAGGCTCCGCGCCAGGTGGCAACGTTCCCGTCAACGTAACGAACAACGGAGCGTACGGAGAATCATGGATTGAAACCATCACGGCGACAGGGCGTGGTCAAACCACGGGTATCAACGGAACGCTAATCGCCGTGCCGCTTCCCTCTCCGACTCCTTTGTCTCTGCTCGGATTTGGTCTCGTGGCGCTGGGATTAGTCACACGCCGCCGCAGGTTCCAGAACTGACCCGATCTGATATTCGAAGTCTTGTCCCTCAACCCGGTCTGTTTTTACAGGCCGGGTTGATTTCTTTCGGGGACGTCCGGATCTTGGCAGCAGAGTTGCCTGAATGCTGTGTCACTGACGTAATGCGGAAGCCTGCTGCTAACCGATTTGCTGAGCCGGTTTCACGTCACACGAGATTTCGAACATCACTGGCATGCCCCTTCAAATGGCGGCGCGCTACAACCTGAGCGGTAAATCAGGCGAGGCTCGCAGAAGCCGCAATCCATAAGCTTACTTGGGCGGCTCACGAACAAAAGCTGGCTAACCCGCCGACAGGTGTAGCCAACGACCATGCCTCCGCTTCCTACACGGTTGTTATGACATGAACCATACAACCATGTCGTGACATAACCCATGATTATAAAACTTCATCGCTATTCTCATTCGCGACTGCAGCATCTCTCAAAAAGCATCACATTGTTCCGTTTTGGTCTTTTTTTTGACCGGTAGGTCCGCAATCGCCAATGGAATTTACCGACTAGTATCGGCTGGAAACTACTATTAGAGTTTCACAGGTGCAACTGTCAGTAGTGTGGCTGGTGATTTGAGCAGCGCCTGAGTACAATTCAACTGTTCGAAACGGATGTTGGAGAAGCGATGTTCGCACCGTCTGGTTTTGCTGTTGTTGTGAAGACCGGAAGGTCGTCTGGACATAAAGAGAATGCTTTGTGTCCATCGTCACCCGTGGCCTTGGTCGCGCCAACGCACTGGCGTGTCTCAGGAGTAAAGCACGGGCGCGATTTGCCGCGCGCGCGTGTCTTCTGCAAACACAACACGCCTCGCGGAATCCTCTCGGCGGAGTGGGGCTTTTGATGTTTCCCTGGCCGTCACGTCTTAATCTCTGTCGCGGCGTGACAGCGCTCCTTTGTACTGTCGCCACCCTGACCTCATCCGATGGCATTGCCGCCGCCGTCGATTCCCGTCCGGCGTCTGCAATCAAGGCGGCGTATCTCTTCAAATTCAGTTCCTACGTTCAGTGGCCGGAACGCGCCTTTCCGACCGCGACGAGCCCCGCGGTCCTCTGCGTCGTCGGCGATGATCCCTTCGGCACCATCCTTGACGACACAATGAACGGGCGGCAGATCAACGACCGCCCCGTCGTCGTGCGACGCCTAAAGGCCGTTTCGGAGGCCTCTGAGTGTCTGGTTCTCTATATCGGAGGAGCCAGCGTGAAGCAGGCCAGCGAAGCCCTCGGCGTGGTAAAAGGCGCCGGGGTCCTGACCGTTACCGATGCCGCCTCGGACAGTAACGCCACCGGCATCATCAACTTCGTCGTCCAGAACGACAACGTACGTTTCTCCATCGATGAAGCAGCGGCCGCGACAAACGGGCTCGCCATCAGTTCAAAATTGCTAAGCCTCGCCGTATCAACAAAGGCAAGGAATTAGCATCAATGTTCGCATGGTTCGGCGCCCTCTCTCTCCGTTGGAAGCTGGCATCGGTCACGATACTCGCCGGCGTCATGACAATGGCACTCACCGTCGTCATCACGGGCATCTACGACGCGCGGTCTTACGAAGCGGAAGAAATAGCGGAAGGGACGGCGGCGGCGACGGTGTTGGCGGCAAGCGTGTCGGCGTCTCTCGATTTCAATGACCATGACTCGGCGCGCGAATATCTTAAATCCCTCGGCGCCAATCCGACGATTGAGGCCGCAGCGGTATACGACGACAAGGGGGAAATATTCGCAACCTACATTCGTCCGGAGCAAGACGATATGTCCGTGCCGGAGAAACTCGGCGCGGACGGCGCGATATTCAAAGGCCAGCACCTGACCGCCGTCCTGCCGGTAACCGCGGGAGGCCGCGCTGTCGGCAAAGTATATATCCGCAAGCATATCGACGCGACGACGACGCGTTTTGGCCGGTACGCCGCGATCCTGCTGAGTATCGGCGCACTCTCTCTCGCGATTGTGCTTCCCATATCGTTTCGCATGCACAAGATCATTTCCAATCCCATCGAGGAACTCGCGGCGCGTAACGCAATTATCAAAACGACGCTGGACTCGGTCGAGCATGGGGTGGTGGTCTCCGATTCCGAGACCAACATCACGTTCATGAATGAACGGGCAACGGAAATGCTCCGCGTGCTCCTGTCCGGTCAAATCCAGATTGGCGCGAAACTGGAAGATTTGCTGCAGAATCTGCCGGCAAAAGACGCCGCGGAAGAGCGCTATCGCGGTCTCGAACTTCAGCGCCTGCGCTCTGGCGAAAGTACGAGGGGCAGCTACGTATTGCGCGACGGCCGCACCATCGAATATCGCCAGGCCCCGCTGCCGCAGGGCGGATTTGTGCGGACGTTCACCGACGTCTCGGAAGAAAAAGCGCGGCAGCAGCAACTCGAAGTCGCCAAGGAAAAAGCCGAAAATGCCGCCGTTGCGAAGTCCCAGTTCCTGGCGGCCATGAGCCACGAAATCCGCACGCCGATGAACGGCGTGATTGGGATCGTCGAACTTCTGCGCACCACGCAGCTGAGTGACGAACAAAAGAAGATGGTGGAGATCATCCGGAATTCCGGGGTCAGCTTGCTGGATGTGATCAACGACATCCTCGATTATTCGAAAATCGAAGCCGGCCGCATGACCGTGGAGAAAGTCGAGTTCTCGCTCGTCGAGGTTATTGAGACGACGGCGGGTGTCGTTGGCGGTCACACGTCGAGCAAATTCATCGACATCACCTGCTTTGTCGATCCCGCGCTCGACCACGTCCTGATCGGCGATCCCGTGCGCATTCGGCAGGTCGTCCTGAATTTGATGGGCAACGCCGTGAAATTCACGCAGACCGGCGTGGTGTCCATCGAAGCGACCATCCAAACCAAAACGGACGACCAGATGGTGGTCATGGTCGAAGTCACCGACACGGGCATGGGTATCCCCCCGGAGAAACAACAGCAGCTATTTCAGCCGTTCACGCAGGCGGATTACTCGACGACGCGTAAGTTCGGAGGAACCGGGCTTGGCCTTTCCATATCCCGGAATCTCACGGAACTCATGGGCGGCAAGATTGGCGTCAGAAGCGAAGTGGGCAAGGGATCTACTTTCTGGTTCACGCTGCCGCTGGGCCGACTTGCACCGGCCCGCCGCCGCGTGCTCTTCACTGAGGAAGGCGTCGCGTTTTCAGGCCTGCGGGTCCTCGTGTACGACGACGTCATATCGCGTGCGCCCGTGGCAACATATATGCGGTCCGTCGGCGTGACCGTGATCGAGGCCCGCGACGTGACCGAAGTTATGCGCGAACTGGAGGGAAGCCGCGGATTCGGACGCCTGCCGGATCTCATGATTCTGAGCGTGCGTCTCGGCGACGATCGCGTGCCACGGTTGCTCGAAGAGCTGCGGTCCCGGCCGGACCTGCGCTCTGTGAGAGCGGTTCTGGTCGTGCCGCACCTCAGCGCGGCTTCCGCGAAAATATCCACGACCCCTGTGGTCGCCGCGACAGTAACTGCACCCATACAGCGCGCGCAACTCTATGACGCCGTCGCGCAGGCGTCCGGCCGCATTTCAAGGCGTGCGGTGGATAAGGATGATGTGTCGTTCGTCCAATGGGCGGCCCCCTCCATCAATGACGCGATTTCAAGGAATTGTCTCATCCTTGTAGCCGAGGACAACCAGACAAATCAGTTCGTCATCAGAAGCCAGCTCGAAAAACTCGGTTTTGCCGCTGAATTTGTCAGCGACGGTCAGGAAGCATGGAACACGCTTGAACGCCAGCCGAAGAGATACGCATTGCTGTTGACCGATTGCCATATGCCGTTCATCGACGGCTATCGACTTACAGGAATGATCAGGGATCGGGAACTCGGCACCAGCGGCCACATGCCCGTCATCGCGTTGACCGCGAATGCGCAACCAGACGAGGCCGAAATCTGCAGGGCGGCAGGTATGGACGCGCACCTCTACAAACCGACGAACCTTCAAACACTGGATGCCACCATCAAGAAATGGCTGCCGGCGGCCGGACTCGCGCGGCGGCCGACTGACGGCGCACCGGTGGCAAACCTCAATGGCGCCCAGCCCACGGCTGCCGCATGGAAAGCCGCCACGGGAATCATTCCGATGCCGAAAGCGGCTGGCACTTCTCAAGCTGTAACCAGCGTGGTTAATGCGTTGGATATGGAAGTGCTCTCCAGTCTTATCGGCAGTTCAGACCCGGAGTTGCTCAGAGAAGTTATGGTCATGTATCTGGAGAATGAGAGCAAATCGCCCGCCAAAATCAGTGCCCTTGTCGCGCAGCAGGACGCCGTCGCTCTGGTTCAGGCCGCTCACTCGGCGAAGGGCGCCGCCGCGTCGCTCGGTGCCACCTGGCTCGCCGATCTCTGTAAGAGAATCGAACACGGTGCGCCTCAGCAAGACTGGGCAGCGATGCGTGCTCTTTCAGATGAGATCGCCGTCGCGTTCGAAGAGGTGCGCTCGTTTATTGAGAACCAGAATGTCCATGCTGGCGAGGGAATGGATGCAGGCGTAACGGAGAAAAATTATGGCGCTGGCGCCAGAGCTTGATTTCACGACCTTCCGCTTCCTGGCGGCCGGTGCTCGGGGCCTGGTCGTGCGGGCCGAAAGGCGATAGATCGCGGATTTTGCTGGCCCGATTTAGGGTAAAGGTGGCCGATGAACGTAGAAAATGTTGGTGAGATTCGGGCGCTTGTTCTTGATGACAATACCTTCGCGCGCAAATTCGCCGTACGCGCCCTGACGTCGGCGGGCGTTGCGGCGGTGGTGGAAGCGGCGAGCGGCAGCGAAGCGATCAGTATCCTCAGCCGCGCCACCAACGCGGTTCATCTCATATTTTGCGATCTTCTCATGCCGGATATGGACGGCGTGGAGTTTGTCCGGCACGCCGCGACGCTCGCCATAGTTCCCACATTCGTGTTCGTGAGCGGAGCCGATCAGGCACTTCTCAACACCGCGGAAGATATGGCGCGGGCCCGGGGCCTGGAAGTCCTCGGTTCCATTCAAAAGCCGATTTCCGTGGATGCGGTGCGGCGCATTTTGACCAAGCTGCACGACGCCGCGCCGCAGAGCCATGACGCCGGCCGTGCCAGCATTACGCCCGCGCATATCGAAGATGCGCTGAATAAAAAACAAATTCTGCTTCACTTCCAGCCCAAGGTCTCGTTGACCGATGGCGCCCTGGTCGGCTTTGAAGCGTTGGCGCGATGGCAGCACCCGGACTTCGGATTAATTCCGCCCGGTGCGTTCATAACGCTGGCCGAGGAATCGGGTCAGATTGCCGCTCTGACCGACTATCTCGCCGTGCTGGCGATGGAGCAGTGCGCCGCCTGGAACCATGTCGGCCTGCACGCGAAAATCAGCGTTAATTTATCGGCGTATATGCTGGTGGATCTCGATCTTCCCGACCGCATGGAAATGACGACCCGACGGGTTGATATCCGTCCGGGACAGATCGTGCTTGAGATCACCGAATCCGGTTTGTTCCGGGATGCGGCCACCGCACTCGACATTCTCGCGCGTTTGCATATGAAGGGCTTTCCCCTGTCCATCGACGACTTCGGAACGGGGTACTCGTCCATGGAGCAACTGCGCCGCGTCCCGTTTAGTGAAATGAAAATCGATCGCGCGTTCGTGCGCGGCGCCGCGGAGAGCTCCAGAGCCCGGATGATACTCAAGTCCAGCGCCGACCTCGGTCGCAACTTGGGCATGAGTGTCGTCGCCGAAGGCGCTGAGACGATCGAAGATTGGAAGACGTTGGGTGATACGGGTGTTGACATTGTTCAGGGATACTTCGTGGCAAAGCCAATGGCCGTTGAACAAGTTGAAAGCTGGTGGCGGCGCGTTGGCGACCGTCGTTTGGGGTTGGCGTAAAGCACGGAAATCGGCGCAGGGGGATTGAATGTACGGGAAATGGACTCAGCCGGGTCTTGTTGAAACTGCTTCTGTCACGAGCCGTGCGCGCATTCGCGAACGGATGCGTGTGTATGGTCGGTTCTATCGGGGCATTGTCGCGCCATGGCAACGCGTAGTTATCGGTCTTCTCGCCATTCCAGTGTTCTGCCCTATGAACACCGCACATGCGGCGGACGCTTTGGCGGACTCTTCCGACCATGCCCTGGCGGATTTGAGCCTTGAAGAGCTGATGAATATCAATGTGACTTCGGTTGCAAAGCGACCGGAGAAACTTTTGGATGCGCCCGCCGCTGTGCAGGTCGTCACCAGCGACGAGATCCACCTGTCCGGCGTATCGAGCATTCCGCAGGCCTTGGAACTCGCGGGGAATTTGGATGTCGCGCAGAAAAACAGCCACGATTGGATCATCAGTGCTCGCGGCTTTAGCTCCGATGTCGCCAATAAACTTCTGGTGCTGATGGACGGACGTACGTTGTATACGCCGCTTTTCTCCGGCGTTTTTTGGGACCGGCAGGACTATTTGCTCGACGATATTGATCGCATCGAAGCGGTTGCCGGGCCGGGCGGCACATTATGGGGCGCTAATGCGGTCAACGGCGTCATCAATATCACCAGCAAAAGCGCGAAAAATACCCAAGGGACTTACATGGAGGCTGGCGGCGGAACAAATCCGAAGGATTTCGTCGGCGCGCGTTATGGCGGCACCTTGGCTCCCGATGTGTATTTTCGGGTCTACGGCAAATACGGCGAGCACGATAGCGATGTTCTCACCAACGGAACGAGAGCCAACGACGCATGGAGCATGGGCCAGGGCGGCTTTCGCATTGACGCGCAACCGGGCTCCGAGGACAGCTTCACGTTCCAGGGCGACTATTATCAGAATAGGGAAGGCGTCATAACGGGCGGCAATTCGACGACAAGCGGCGGCAACGTGCTTGGCCGCTGGACGCGGACGATGTCGGAAAAGTCCGACATGAGTCTGCAGGTCTATTACGACCGCACCGACCTTGTTGACCCTATTCCAGGACAGGCGTTCGCGCCCGCGGGAGTCTTGAAGGATAGCCTCGATACCATCGATGTAGACTTTCAAGATCATTTCCAGTTAGGAAACCGCAACCGCGTAATATGGGGCCTCGGGTACCGTTTCACCCATGACGTGGTTGAGAACGCGCCTGCCCTGGCGTTCTTTCCTCCGACGTTGGATCAGAATCTGTTCAGCGTATTTGTGCAGGATGAATTGAGCCTCCGCGATAATCTAGTCCTGACGCTGGGCACAAAGGTTGAGCATAACGATTACACCGGCTTTGAAGTTGAGCCGAGCGCCCGGCTGCAATGGAGCCTCACGAATCAACAAACGCTGTGGGCGGCGGTCTCCCGCGCAGTTCGCGCGCCGTCGCGCATCGACCATGACCTGTCCGAGCCGGCGCCGGCGTATGTCATCGTTATTTTGAAGGGCAGCCAGAACTTCGAGTCAGAAACGCTGTTGGCTTACGAATTGGGCTATCGGGCCCAGCTTACGTCGAGTGTTAACGGCTCACTTTCGCTGTTCTATAACGACTATGACCATCTGCGCAGCACGTCACTCAGTCCGCTGGATATCTTCCACCTTCCCCTTCCATTTTTCTTTCAGAATAACCTCGAAGGCCATACCGACGGCTTCGAGCTGAGCGCGAGCGTTCAGGTGCGTGACGGATGGCGGCTGCGCGGTTCGTACCGGCTGCTGGCGGAAGACATCCGCGTCAAACCCGGGCAGATGGATCTCAACAATGCACTCAACGAAACGAACGACCCCAAGAATCAATTTTCAGTGCACTCGTCCATAGACTTTACCCATGACGTGAACTTCGACACCGGACTGCGTTGGGAAGGTACGCGAAAGATCAACAATTCGGGTGTGCCGGCGACCGTTCCATCCTATTTTGAAATGGATGCGCGTCTGGGATGGAGTATCTCGGGGCCACTCGAGTTCTCTATCGTCGGCGAGAATCTTCTTCATGCGCATCACCCGGAATATGGCGATCCGGGACCAACGCGCGTCGAGATCAATCGCACCGTTTATGGTAAAATTGTCTGGCGGATGTAGCGCAAAGAAAAGATATGTCGAAAACGTGCGTTTGAGACCCGCTGGATAATTCGCGGTCCCTGACCATGGTCCGACTGGCATAAGGTCGCCTCGACCTCCACAACCGGACAACGACTTAAGCGTCCATTGCGGCGTCATGTCTCTCGCCACGCGGGTGCCGCCGATGGCGCCTCATTGGAACAAACCTGGTTTCAGCGCCATTGTGTCGAATGCAGAACGGATAACCCGTGTACGCGGTTTACCCGGTCCACATGGAGGACATCATGCCACGCGGTGACAAATCGAGCTACACGGGCAAGCAAAAACGACAGGCGCGGCATATCGAAGAACAGTACGAGCAACACGGCACCGGCGAAAAGGAGGCCGAACGGCGTGCTTGGGCGACCGTCAATAAAATGACGGGTGGGGGCAAAAAATCCGGATCCGGCGTCGGTCATCCAACAAACAAGGCGCCCGCGCGCAAGGGCGGCCGTCTCGGCGGCAAGGCCTCCGCCGATCGGCCCGTCGCGGCCCGTCGCGCATCGGCGCGAAAAGCGGCCCGGACACGCAGCCGTAAGGGAAATGCCTGAGGCCTCGTCCTCGAAACAATTGAGGTACTTGCGTGTTTTATCCATGGTCGGTTCGGGCACGGATCCTGGAGGACACAGATTATGGCCCGCCAAAGCGTATCGTCTCGACTTATTGCTATTTCCTTCGCCGTAACTTCGCTGTCAGCGGTGCTTGCGTCATGCGCAAGCGCACCCAGTCTGGAAGACCGTCGCGCGGCGCGTCTTGAAGAACGCGGCGAACAGTACACCGATGCGGCTATCTCGAAGCGGGTCGCGGCGACGATTTATGAGCAGGTGAGCTTGAGGGACGCCAATATTCACGTCGAGACCTATGACAACGTGGTTCATCTCTCCGGCTATGTGCTCAGCGCAGGCGATGCGGAGCGCGCGGAGAAATTGGCACTGAGCATCAAAGATGTCCGCCGTGTAAAGGACGATTTGGTCGTGCCTTAGGGGTGTCGCGCCTGCGTTATTTTGATTTCGGCGCTACGTCGAGGGCGTCGGCGACCTCTTCTTTCTGGCGCGCCGGCAGAAGTTTCATCGTCAAGATGAACGCCGACAAAACCAAGCATATGCTGTTGGTGGCTATCAGAGGCCATTCGTGCAAAAGAACGCCGTAGATTGTCCATAGCGAAAATCCGCCCACGGTCAGCAGATACATACCACTTGAAATATCGTCCGTCTTTCGCGACCGGATTATTTTCCACGCTTGGGGCGCGAAGCTGGCGGTGGAAGCAAACGCGGCCACGCTTCCCACAAGAGTTGCTGCATGCATGACAAAAATCATCCTCGAATAATGCGAATCAATTCGCGACGCAGTTGGGTGGAACAGTTGCTTTTGAATGGGCGGCTGACGGTATGGCATGCAAGATTATCGTGCCAGGTGATAAGCTCACGCAGCGATCACGTCACAACATCAACAGGAGGTCTGCCATGACGATCAGCTTTACACTCGTGCAACCTGTCGTCGCACTCTGTGCGGGACTGCTTATTCTGGTACTTCCACGCCTGCTTAATTATATTGTGGCGCTCTATCTGATTGTCATCGGCATTTCGGGACTCTGGCCGCACATGCTGAAATAGCTGGTTGATCCCCGGCGGCGGGGCGCCAGCCTGGCCTGTTGTTCGCTATTTGGAGCGCGTCGTGGTGCCCGTCGCGATGCCGGCAATAAGCGCGGCAAGAAGAGCTGCGCCCTTGTTGTGCTCGAAGCCGCGCTGAATGGCCCGAAGCAGCTCGTCGCGTACGACGTTTTTCCCGGAGTTATCGCGCTGTTCTTCCCGGAAAAGTGATCTGGCCGCCACCGCCAGCGCGATGCCGACAAAAATCAACAGCAGCATGCTGCCGACGGCCGCACTCACAGGCCCGAGCGACATTGAGAGATAGATCCAGAAAGCGGCCACGCCACACCCCAGTGCGCCGGCGGCGACAACGACCGCCAGGGCGGCAAAAACGGCTGCGGCAGCCAGGCGACGCGCCCCGGCATATTTTCGTTCCGGGATTGCCTGAAGTTCCGACAGGCCCACGACGAGGAGGTTGATCAGCGTATCCATAAGCCTGCCAGTCGTTTGCGCCGTATTTATTTGAATCGTCTGCAGCGTTCTCTTCGGCTAGCGCGAGATAAGGCGGCTGACGACAAGGCCGACAGAGAATGCGACAAGGAGGCTCATGACCGGCTGATCCTCGACCTTGCGGCTGACCACCTTCACCGTGCGCTGACCGCGTTTCGAGAGATCCTTATAAATTCCGGCGGCGGTATCACTTAGCTCCTCCGCCAGGCCCTGCGCCGTGTCGACCGCGCTGTCGACGGTCGCCGTCTTGACGTGCTCCAATATCTTGGCGATGTCGCGCTTCAGCGTGGCGACGTCGGCCACGATGGTATCCAGGTCAACTTCGCCATTCTCCGATTTCCGCTTGCTCGACACGTCCATGGCTATTCCTTTTGTGAAACCGAAATCACGCGATGATGAAAGTCTACCTCAGCTGGTAAACGCAACTCTAGCTGAATAGTTCCATTGCGCGCCCTCCATGGGACGCGGCCCGCGAATTCCCAACGCCAGAAAACAGTTTGTTTTCCGCAGCTTGGAACAAAGTCTGCGACGCCGCGTTATTGACGCGATGCACGTCGAGATTGTCGATTTGTGAGCGCTGACATCCATTCATGGGAGGCCGGTCATGTTGAGTACAGTGCTTTTGGTCGTACTGATTCTAATCCTGCTTGGGGCGCTCCCGACCTGGCCCTACAGCCAGGGCTGGGGTTATTACCCCAGTGGGACGCTTTCAATCGTTGTGGTGGTCGTGGTCGTCCTTCTTCTTATGGGCCGTATTTAAAGCCGAGGAAGAGTTTCTTCACGGGAAATAGCAGGCATCCCGCACTTTCGTCCTAGGAAAGGCGGGATGCCAACACGCAGCACAATGGGAACGCCAGTTTGATGGAATTTTTCTACGATTTTGTCTGTTCGAAGCGTGCCGACGCCGACCGCCAACTCAGATGGCCGTCAATAACCGCGGCGACATATTTTGGGCGTAAATTCTGGTAATCCAGATAATACGCATGCTCCCAGACATCGAGCGCGAGAAGGCAGGGTACGTTGCGGGCCATCGGCGTATCGGCATCGGATGTGTCCGTAACCGCTAATTTGCCGTCCTGAAGGACCAGCCACGTCCATCCGCTGCCGAAGTGACCTTCGGCCGATTTCTCCAGCGCCTGCGAGAGTTGTTTCATGCCGCCGAAATCGGCGTCGATTTTGGCGCGCAGCGCGGCACTGGGCTGCTCCACATTCGGCGACAGGCTCTGCCAATAGAATGTGTGATTCCAAGCCTGCGCAGCATTGTGATATTGGGCGGCGGCTCTTGGATCTCCGACGGTCTGCTTGATGACCTCTTCCAAGGAAAGCTCGGCAAGCGGCGTATCCTTCACCAGCTCATTGAGCTTCTCCACATATCCACCGTGATGCTTGTGGTAGTGCAACGACACAGTGCGC